>Ga0233425_10008859_pt1 | contig 13085 bp, 13 predicted proteins | sample Watercolumn_Towu_2_FD_181712 | JGI IMG/M metagenome (GOLD analysis project Ga0233425, IMG submission 181712) | Freshwater microbial communities from Lake Towuti, South Sulawesi, Indonesia - Watercolumn_Towuti2014_140_MG | ecosystem: Environmental > Aquatic > Freshwater > Lake | place...
GTCAGAGGCACGTCATAAATCAAATTGGCCGCCAACAAGACGTCAGTATCGGTCACGTCATAGACTTTAAACCCTAAATTATCTCGCTCAATATCGCTATTAGTCATCAAATTCTTAAAAAACACATCAACCTTAAACGTAAATACCACCAAGCCGACAATACTTTCACGCCGTTGTTCAATCGTATCGACCGACACTCCATTTTTATATAGCGGCGCCATAATTAAAAACCCTTGAGAATTGTCCGTGGTTAAATTGATGCGACCGGTGGAAACCACCGCATTCTGGTCAATCGCCTTTTGCAGGGCCTGCAACCTCTGAGAGGACGAAGACAAATCATACCCCAAACCCGCGCCATTAGATATTTCCGGATAACAATATTTTGATAGATAGTAATGATCTTTTTTTATTTCCGGATAAATTGAAACCAAAGGATACCCCTCAGGCACCAGACTGGTATCATGACGTAAATTCTCTATAAATATGTCCTTATCGGCGTCCAGTACTTTTTCCGCGTAAGCAATAGAATAAATACTCGGGTGGTTGGTGGCAATATTTAAATTATTTATGTATTCATTGAACTCCAATCTCTCCACTGATTGACTGGCATAAAACAACCCTTGCAAACCATGAAGGACATTAATATCTTGGGAAATTATTTTTTCCATTTCCGTAATTGTATCACTGACTTTATGATCCAAACTGTCATGGACCTGATTCTGAAAAACCTGATATGAATACCAGGCCACCAAAGCGGTGATAGCCAACAAAAACAAACCCAGGACCACCGGCAGCCACCGCTGTAAGCCATCTTGCTGTTTTTGAGCCTCGATTTTCATAATATATTGTGATAATAAATAAAGATTTTAGTTTTCATGCAGCATGAAACATAGGTGTCAGCTGTCAGGTATGAGCTGTAAGCAAATAACTTTATGGATTCTCTCTTTCACTCATTTCCCTTACTCTCTTTCTCTCTATTTTATCCCTCACACCTAATCGCTCATCGCTAATAGCTAATTTATTCCTCACAGCTAAACCTAATCCGCCACTTCTTGCCACGAACTGACGACAATTGATGGTGAAATGGCGGTAATAGTAATCGAAACACGACGAGTAATATTATTCACCGTCGAATTAGCAGTAATCGATCTGGTCGTGCCGCCGGTATTGGTCACCGTATAGCTACAACTCTGACTGTCAATGGTTACATTATTCGTACCGGTAAAAGAATCTGATTCTCTAATCTGCTCCAGCGCTTCCTCCGCGCATGTGTCAGCCATGGTCCCGGCCTGGTGAGAATTGACCGTCACTAAACTACTTCGAGCCATATCAACACCCAATAACAAAACCGTAGCCACGATCGTCAATCCGACCGCGCCGGCCACTATCACGGTTAATAATATCGCAAACCCTTGATTATGGGTTCGCGCGAAGCGTGGCACTGCCATAAAAAGTCTTGGCGTAATTATATGGTAAAGCGTTGCCGGGATTATTATAGGTCAAAGTAAATTGATATTTAATCGTTCCGGTCGTACTGGCCTGAGATAAATTGGTGAAAGTCAAAGCCGAAGCGGTCACGTGACTGGAGGTCAGGTTCACATTGGCGGCTGCGTCTTCTTTTATTCTCAAAGCGCCGGTGTTCATATCAAATACCGTCGGACTCTTCGCGCCATCGACCACCGTGATCGTCAGCGAACTACCGGATGCTCCGGCCGCTGGTGAAGTAATGGTTTTCGCGTTACGCACAGTCTGACCAATGATCGAACTGACGCGCGCGCCCTGCATTTCCACCGTGGCAATCACATCAGACTTAATCCGACTCTTGATGGCCAGATAGGAAAAACCAACCACCCCGGAAATAACGATCGACAAAATTCCAATATAAACAATAAACTCAACCAAGGTAAAACCGGAATTTTTTGTTGAATGATAACTCAACATAATTATTGACGCCAATAGGCGAAAGAAAATGGAAAATTTACGGTCTGCGGCAGACTGGCCTGCAGGACCGCCCCATCAGAATTGGTCCAGGTGAAGGCTGCCGCGGCGGACATCACCAACCTTTTGCAAAATAAATCATTGTTCGAATCTGACAGACAATACATCAATTCGCTCTTACTCAACGGATTCATTTGAATATCGACCGATCGATTGGGATTGGTTGGGGCCGGAGTCGGCACAAAGTCGGTTTGCTTGGTAAAAGTACTGCCATTACCGGTAAACCAATCAATGGCATTTGACCCTTGATCTCCATAGACCACGACCGATCGCGTACTGACGCCATTGATCAACCAGCCTGTGGACACTTGTTTCGAGCCACCCACCGGTGGATTACAAGATGTATCGGCACTGCTGTCCGGGGTGTCCGTCCAGGTGGTCCCACTCCAATAGCCGATCTGCAAATCACTTTGATTGACACCGACAGACGCAAACACCATTTCATCAGTATTGGGATTAGCTGACAGATCAAGATTGGTAGCATCATCAACGAAAGTCGGTGGCGTGGAGACCGCGTTCCAAGTGCAAGCTGACGTGCCACCAGTACAAGTTCGATAACGAACGCCATTGACACCACTAGCGACCGCCGTACCCCAGACCAACATCACATCACCGGACAGAGTTTCATAATCCAAATCAAAATTTCCCACATCATGGCTACTGGCGACTCTTTGTAAATTATTATCGGAAACCGCGGCCGGTTCATTGGTAAAAGACGAACCATTCCAAATTGCCGCGGATAAATCATCGGCCGCGTCCACCCAGGCCGCGGCGATCAAGTCCTGCGCCGCGCGACGATCCCAGGCCAAGCGAATCCACTGCACCACGCCGGCGGTTCGCAACGCGTCAAAATTCGTGGCCGCCGACCAATTGGCCGCGCCGCAGGCCGCGCTACCGGCTTTCGTGCGATAGGCCATCTCATTGGTAGTACCGACATTGCGACTATATAAAACCAAGACATCACCGGAGTTGGTTTCATAAGCAATATCAAAACGCTGAGTTGAAGCATTGCCACCGACCGTGACGTTCCAGTCTTGAGACCAGGAGGTGCCATTAAAACATTGCACATTTAAGACTCCAGCCGAAGTGACAAACCCGACTATAGCTTCAGATTTGGTCGGTGAAGTACGAATCACGAAATTATTGCCTGAAGATGAACTGACCATTGATGACTCGGCACCAAAAGTATTGGTTGATGAAGTATAATTACGATATTTCGGAATCACCGTGCTATCACCATAAACCAGAAAAGCATTTGCCATCACCGACACTACTCGTTGCCAATTGGTCAAGTACGTGTTCAAGACGACTGAACCCGCGCGCGTCGCCGTCTGATTCCAGGTGACGGTGGAGGTGATCTGTTTACGATTGGTACCGGCATCAGCGATAGCGATGGCACGCGTAAAACCATCAGTCGTATCTGAGCTGCCGGAAAAAGACCATGTCGTCCCAGCGGCGAGGCCATAAGTGCCGTTAACCAGAGCCGCGTAGGAATTTTCTTTGATATTTCTAGTCGCTTCAATCCCCTCCCGCGCCAGTTGCGTGGCGCGCAGTCTCTTGCCGGACAACATAGTTTCAAAACTTCCTTGCGTAAACCCAGCCACCAGCCCGGCGCTGATAATCGCAAACAAAGCAATGCCGACCAAAGCCTCTACCAAACTATACCCGTTTTTATCTTTATTAAACATAACTAATAATCCGTCATGCCAAAGCTATTGATCGTCACGGTGGCGGTCTGACTTTCCGCGCCGGTAATCACAATCGAACCGGTAGCCGTCGGTAGGCCGGTAAACTTCGCGAAAAATATTTCCGTGCTGCCAGAAAAACTGATATTACTGGCCAAACGAACATCCTCATCCAATGATACTGTTCGCCCGGCATAGGTGGTACCGAAAAAAGTGCGAATAAAACCATTCTCGCAATGCACTCCCCAGGCGCCATCGGAGGCCATCGCCCGAGATAACTCCTGAGCGCGGAATAAACTCCTCTCCAGCGCCTGACGCGCGACTTGAATGTTATTTTTCCCCTGCAAGCGGCTATAATAAGGCGCTAACATCGCGCTCAAAATCGCGATCATGGAAATAACAATTAACAGCTCAATGAGTGAAAAGCCCAGCTGTTTTTTTATATTGGAAAACAGATTCATATTTATCCCATCGTACTCATCAAAGTATAAATCGGCGTAATAATCGCCAGCGCCACGCCGAGAATTCCCAGACCGATAATGATCAACATGATTGGTTCGATCATGGTCGTCAGATTCTTGGCCGAGATTTCAGTCTTGGCATCATAAATATTTCCAATATTAACCAAAATTTCAGCCAAATTCCCGGAATATTCCGAGGAACTGATCATTTGCTGAATAGAAACGGGAATTAATTTCCGACTGTTCTTAAACCCATCAAAACTTTCTTTAAAAGTCTGACCATCCTCAATATTAGCCGCCAAAAAAGCGTAGAGTTTCTTGTAATTGTAATAATTCGATGAACGGACTACCGCCTTCATCGCCATGACCAGGGGTAAGCCGGCGGTCAGCAGGGTGCCCAAATTTGAACCAAATCGTGACAGTTCGATTTCCTGAACCATCTTATTGGTGATCGGAAAATGAAAAAATATCCATTGACCGATAAATTTCGTCCGCGGAAAAACAAACACGAAAAATATCGCCACCGCCATGATAAAGAATATCAGAGGAACAGCCAACCAGCCGTAGAGCATAAAGAAATTACCACTCCATACCAGCCCTTTGGTCAATAACGGCAAATCCTTGTTCATTTCACCAAATAACGACACAAATCTCGGCAACACAAAAGCGCTGATGCCAATCGCCACGGAAAAAGTCAACAAAATAATCAATATCGGGTAGCTCAACGCCGAAGTGATGCGAGAACGCAGCAAACGTTGACGTTTTTGTTGGTCAGCTATTAATTTTAATTTTTCGTTCAACTGTCCGGTTTCTTCACCAATATGGATCAGAGCTACGATATAATCAGGAAACAAATTACTATCGCTCAATGCTTGCCACAAGGCAGAGCCTTCTTCCACATCCTGACCAGTCTTTAGAATAATTTTTCGGAGCATGGGACTGCGAATCTCAGATCTGATAGTTTCCAGAGCCAATAAAACCTCCATGCCGGAACCGAGCAACATGGCCAAATTTTCCACCAGATAATCTCTTTCCTTGCCAATACTCCAACCAATCAAAGAAAACAACCACTTGGGGGCGTTTCTTTTTTTCCTTTTCATTGATTTTATTTTGTTATCTTGCGCCATAATTTTTAAACAAACTCCGGCGGCTCAGCCACGCGAAGTAACTCAGCCAAAGTGGTTACCCCTTCCTTGACTTTCAAAATGCCATCTTCAAACATGGTTTTGGCTCCATATGACCGCGCCAAACTCCAAATTTCTTTGCTCGATGGCTTGCGCACAATGAGATCCTCCATCGCCGGATTGATATCAATAAACTCATAGATGGCTGTCCGACCATGATAACCGGTATGATTGCACATTTCACAGCCCTTGCCTTCATAGAGCACATTTTTGTCCAAGCTGAAATATTGATCAGCCACTTTAAATTTCTTGACCAAATCAGCTTTTGACATCGTAATACTGGCCCGACAACGATCACAAATCTTGCGGACTAACCGCTGAGCCATTAGGACTTGCAAAGTCGAAGCAATCAAAAACGGCTCGACATTCATGTCCAACAACCGCGGCACCGCGCTGGCCGCGTCATTGGCATGGAAGGTGGACAATAATAAATGACCGGTCAAAGCTGCATTGACGCTGATTTCCGCGGTTTCCGTATCGCGAATTTCACCGACCAAAATCACATCCGGATCCTGACGAACAATTGATCGTAAGCCCTTTGCAAAAGTCAGGTTGGTCTGACTATTGACCTGGATCTGATTAATACCCTGAATCCGATATTCAACCGGATCTTCAATGGTGGTAATATTGACATCCGGACTATTTAACAATTTCAACAACGCATAAAGCGTCGTAGTCTTGCCTGAGCCGGTCGGACCAACGACCAAGATCATCCCAAAGGGCTTTTCGCTGGCCTGGCGAATCAATTCTTTGTGTGTATCTGATAAACCTAAATCACTGAGAGAAAAACTGGAAACATAATGAGATAACAACCGAATCACGATCTTCTCGCCCTCGATGGTTGGAATGACAGAGGAGCGCATATCAATATGAATACCGGTCTTCGTGGTGAAACGAATCGCCCCGTCCTGAGCCGCAAAGTGCTCATCAATACGCATATTGCTCAACACCTTGACGCGGTTGAGAATATTGGGATAGAACTGAGCCGGGATTTCACCCGCCCCAAACATCACGCCATCGACGCGGAACCGGACTTTCACCTTTGAACCGGATGGCTCGAAGTGCACATCAGAGGCATGCTGATTGATCGCGTCCTCAAAAATAATTTCAATAATATTCGGAGCGATTCTCTGAGCATTGATAATAACCTTGCTAAATTCAGTTTCCAAGGATTTCTTGTACGTGGCCAAAATACTGTCAATATCCTCGGTCAATGAATATCTTAAACTTAATTTCAAATTTTTGAATAAAGGTTGTATTTTCGTCAAGTCCACTAATCTGGGATCATCGGTAGTCACGATAGCTTCTTTCTCAGTCAATGAATACAAAACCACCCGCATGGCCGCCGCCATGTCTTCGGTAATCATTTTCACCTGTTTATCTTCCGGTCGATTGGTGTTGAGATCAGCGTATTTCAAGTGATAGAACTCCGCGATCGCTTGACCAAGCAAATCTTTGGTTAGCAAGCCATTAGTCAGCAAGTAGTCAGGTAGAGTCCCTCGGCCCTCTCGAGAAAAACGCAAACCATTTTCAACATCCGCTTTTTCCAAATAACTCTCACTAACCAAAACCTGACCGAGCTTGGCTTCGGTCAATTCCTGATAAATAATTTTCGCCGCTCCGGTAGAGCCGGAAGAAATCATATTCCCCTCCTTTTTCACCTTATTGTTTTTGATTTCTTTGACTACCTTGACTGGCTCGATTTTTGTTTTTGTTTTTTTCGTCATATCCCCCCTCGTGCCCCGCTACTTGAGGACGCGGACCACGGTCTCGACAATATCATTGAGAGTCACATTGGATTTTACCAAGAACTCTACCGCACCTAGTTCTTTGGTTTTTTTAATATCCTCAGCCTGACTCAAATTCGAAGTAATAATCACCGGTACATTGATTTTTTTTTCTTTCATGCCATTGAGAACACCAAATCCATCGAGGACCGGCATCATCAAGTCCAAAAGAATCACATCAAAAGAAGTTTTGCCCATCGCGGCCAAAGCCTCTTCACCATTTTGAGCACAGATCACATCATACCCCTCCTTGGTGAATTTCAACTCCAACGCGTGCGCCATCGGCTTTTCGTCCTCGGCGATCAAAATCTTTTTTGCCATACAAAAGGTTAATGATAATTTTTGATATTATAATTATACAACATTATGAATATCATGACAAAGATTTTAATCACTTTATCCCCATAGCATTTTTAAACATTCAATTAATTGAAAAAATGAGAGATTGTGTTATTATGCTGTTTGTCACTAGTAATCAGTAATCTGTAATCAGGGATCAGGAATCATGTAACATGTAACATGTAGCATGTAGCATGAAACATGAAGCATGTAACAATAGCACTTTTCGTAGTTTCGTATCCATAACCACAATCCTGATTCGTAGTATTAGTAGTAATTAGTAGATTCGTAGCGTTTAGTATTTCGTAGTATTTTATAATTTCGTACTCTACCTAACCGCTCATCGCTCTCACCTCACACCTCACAGCTTATACCTTTCCTAGTACCTGATACCCAAATCGCTATTCGCTAATCGCTAATCGCTCATACCTCTTCCCATCATAAAACACGCCCCTGTAGTTCAACGGATAGAATGCCAGATTCCGGATCTGGTGACGCAGGTTCGATTCCTGCCGGGGGCAGATTAGTTAGTAAGCTAGTAAGCTTGTAAGCAAAATAAATTGAAGTAATAATGCTTATCTCCCTTTATCAAAAGGGAGCCTGCCTGCCGGTAGGCAGGACCGAGAGGGATTTCTATCAATCGCAATTTATCAACACAGAGCCCGATGCATCCACATTTCTTCCATTATCATTCCCCGACCATTCTCTCCTTAAATAGCTGTAAATACGGCTGTTTTTGTTATACAAAGAATAATACCATTGACAATAAATAAAATTATGCTATAATTACACGTTATTTCTGTAAGGTGATAACTCATACCGCCAGAATGGCGGATTGAACCTTAACATCTAAACATCGCTGAAAGGACGAGAAAATGACCATCTTTTGGATCGTGATGCTCATTCTGTCATTCATCGTCCACTTTACCTGGGTGATGTGGGGAGAAATGCTCGTCAAAATAATCTTCCACGTAGAAAAGTTTTGGCAGACACTCATTCTGTTACTCATCTGCTGGATCGGCATTGTCATCCTGTGTGAAGGTTGCCCCTTCGGATATCTTCATGTATGGCTGGCGCAAAAAGCCGGTCTCAACTGGACCTCGAATTACACCTTCGAGGACAGCATGGTCTACCAGTATATCCTATCTCCAATAGAAGAAGTGCTAAAATCGTTAATCGCGCTAGTGTAATAGGCTCGTAAACCACAGAGAAAGGATCTGACCATGAGCAAGCCCACGTTTCGCCAGTACGATCTCGGCTCGGCCGAGCGCGTCATCGCCCACGCGGCGTGGCAGCGGTCGCGCGGTCGCGGTCCCTCCATGACGTTCATCACCGAGCACAACCCGCGCCAGGCCCTGCGTCTCGCACGAGCGGTCGTCGCTAACGCGAAGCTGACAGATCTGGTCATCGCCTCGCCCGTGCGTCGCCGATCCTTCGCCGAGATGACCGACACGGAGATCAAGATCGCGGTGGCGCAGGTGATCCGTACCTCGAATTCCGCCGACGAAGTGAAGCAACGGCTGCGCGCCGAGTACGGCTCGGATCGCGGCATCAGCCTGCACGTGCACCAACCGACCGACGAAGTCGGACGTCAGGCGAGAGAGCTGTGCCGTGGTCTCGGCGGCCTCACCCTGGCCAACGGCGCCATGGTGATGGCCATGCTGCACGGCCACAACAACACCATCAACCTCTAGTTCCCGGACTGGGCAGAACCCACTGCCTCGGGCCAATGTCTTCGGACTTGGCCCGTTTTTTTATTATTAGAAGCTAGTAAAGAGGGATGAGGAAAGAATAATTGGTAACCTAATCGCTCATACCTCATACCTCACACCTCACAGCTCATACCTCACACCTAAAACCTTCCCCATTATTGACAAAACCAACCAACCGTACTAAGGTAAGTGATCCAAAGTTATTTAACAAAATGCTGGGCAGCTTTTTGGGGTTAATTACTCTTAAATTCAAAAAGCTGCCCGGCAGCCACGATCCGGGGGTTCTGGATCGCGCAATAGGTCTAGCGGCCAGCCATCTGCGTATAGGTGGCCCCGCAAAGGAGGACCTGATGAGTGCGAAAATCAGTGCGGAACAGGTGCAGGCTCTTATCCCGAGATATTGGCGATTGCTGGCAGCAACGACCAATGATGTCGTATTCTTCGGCCAGGTCAACATCAGACAGATGATTCGAAGCTGGCGCGGTGAAGCCGCCAGTCTGGCACATCAAATCAAAGCCACCGATGAAATGATCACTTTCATGGCCGGCAAAACCGCGGCCTCATTCATCGAACTCGCGCAAAATTATGAATATCCCGGCTTTCCCAAGATCGGAATCTTGCCGGGTAACTGGTCAGGTGAACCTGAACCAATCGACCCCGCCTCTATCAATCGAGAAGGTGGCAAGACCACATTCAACGTCTGTGGCTGGTGCAAGCATGCCAGTTGTGGTTCCTGTCGCTACAACTATTACATCAGCACCAGCTGCGGTATCAAGACCAAAGCCGGTCTTAATGATGAGGAGCGCTACTTCAATACGCCCTGCTTCCTGATCCGGGCTGATTCTCGTACTCTCGATGAGATTCGTGACGGACTGCAGTGTGAGAAGGAAAAGCTCATCGCTCAAAAGCGTGATACAGACTCCAAGATTCGACTGCTCTTCGCTCTCGAAAAGCGAGCCGAAAAAAAGCCGGCTCTGCCGAATCAACGCCCCTATGACTGGTTCAACATCAACGACCCGGTTGTCTGCTTCATCGGTAATTGGGAGGAGCGCTTGGTCGAGGCTGATTTTGCCACCGCCAAAGTGATCAACGGCTATCGCCATCACGATGGCTGCGTCTCGATCTGCTTCGACGTGAAAGTTCATGACAAAGAATATTTGGATGGTTATGGCAACGGCTATGGCATGAGCCGGCCGGAGATCATGCACGTCTGGGAATTCGAATATCTGCTCGATCATCCCGAGTTTGCCAGCGTCTGGCATACACTCGGTACCAGTCAACATCTGAACGGCTACGATCCCCAAGTCCAGCTCGGAGCCTTTGCTCGCGAAGCGGTCAGACTCAAGGAGACCGACGGCACTGCTTCGGCAACACCTAAATAGGCTAATATCTAGACTATCAAGGAAAAAATCTCAACTTAACAGGAGCTGTTTATGAAGAAACTGTTTTCATACTTTGGAATATTGATTTTCTCCCTGACCATACTGAGCTGTTCACCGACAGGACTTTCCATCAATCAAAAAAAACAGCAAGACGAATGGGAACAGGCCGAGAAAACACATAATGCAAACCAGATAATCAGTTCTATCGTATACATGAAGGACCCGCGTACAAATCTCTGTTTTGCTTATATCTGGAATGGCCCAGCGCTAGCCAATGTGCCCTGTGTCGAGATACCCATCAATCTGCTGACCACAGCCAGTTTCAACTAATCATAACTGCTGAAATTGTAAAATTGCTCAAGCAACCACAACCGGTTGCTTTTCTTTTACTTGAAGACATTATGTAATATAATACTCTTTGGATTGACAAATAATAATCTTTCCCGTATAATAACCATTCGAACCTTAACACCAGGAGGTGAACCATGACGAAGCTATAAATGTCCCACGGACAGGGACATGGAGGCTCACCATGGCAAGCAAGAAGAAGATCCTGATCAATTCCATGAGCTACTGCGCGATCAAGCCCAGACGGACGGTGTGGTACGAAGATCTGCCGATCACCTTTCATCGCGGTCGGGAACGGGTACATCGGTTCATCACGGTGGCTGGTCGCGACTACCTGCACGAAGTGATCCGTCGGGAAGAATGGCTCTACCAGCGCTCGCTGGATCCTTGCCACCGGGCGGAAAAATTCTTGGATCTGGTCAATCTCGGCATGAGCGAGAATGACGCCTTTGACGTTTGCAATAGCAATCGCAATCATTACCTCGAAGTTGCCACCCACTTCCGCGATCTGCTGGCCCGCTCGGCCGGACACGACTTCTTCTACGACGATTCCTATGGGGCTGACTCGCCCACCATCTGGATCAGCATCGGGACGCCGAACCGGAAGCAGCTGGAGGCAGCCATCACCTGGTATCTCCGGCAGTATGAAGAAGTCACTACCCCGCTCCGTTTTTCCTGGAGCAAGTCCACGCTCTACGTGACTGGCACGTAGCAATTTCTGACGACCACAACTGGTCGTCTTTTCGTTTATAATTAGTAACTAGTAATGCGTTAGTAGTAATTTACGATGAAAGATAGATATAAGTAATCAGGGGTGAAGGAGTAGTTAGCAGATTAAAGATTTGAGATTATAGTTGAAAGAAATAACTAGCAATCAGGAAAGTACTAGTTTAATATAATTTGGCTAAATTTAGTGAAAATTATCCGAAACTATTGACTTTTATAAAAATTCATGCTATAATATAGTGTTATTAACTACTGAATGTTCGTTAATTTGACATTGCTTTTCGAGTCAAAACCAGCCGGTGGCTGGATCATCTTGGATCGGGAACGAAAACCATTTCCGGAGGTGCTGACCATGACCACGCTCTACTCGTTCGCTCTGCTCGACGCCCGTCCCATCCCCGCCGCCATCGAGAAGAACAATGGCATATTCGGCTGCGGGCCGGTCTTCGGCATCGAAGTGACCGTCCCCGAGCTGGCCGCGCGCTGCGTCGCGAACATCGACCCGCAGCACAGCGGCGGCTTCCAGGCCGGCCTGGCCGCCATCGAGGTGGCCCTGAATCGCGACCTGCCCGCCGACGGCTCTATCCTCGCGACCGTGAAGCCGGACGTGGACAGCGTCGGCGCCATGGCCGTGCTCTACATGCGCCGCATGGGCGTGCCCATCACGCCCGAGATGCTCGAGCGCATCCAGCTCATCGCCAAGGCCGACAAGTTCGACCGCGGCGACTGGCCCGGACGCAGGCCCCTGCCCACCCGCGAAAACCCCTGGCCCGAACACTCTGGCAAGCTGCCCACGCAGCGCCTGGCGGCCATCACCAGCTGCGTGGGCGACTTCCTGCCGTCGATCGAGGAGCGGGTCTGCTCCATGATCGACTGGATCATGGAAGAAGACAAGACGTTCAATCCCGACGGGTCGACGGCGAGGCGACTGACCCATTACCGCGAGGTGGTGGAACGCGAGCGCCAGGAGCTGATCACCGCCCTCGAGAATGACGAGATCAGCTACCGACTGGTGTGCGGCGGCAAGGTGGCCATCGTGGTCTCCGAGCACCGCGCGGCCACCATGATCGGCTACAGCCTGGCGCCGGTGGTCATCGCCATGAACCCCAACTTCCGCCAGGGCCTCGGCGAGCCGTACCTGAAGTACACGATCTGTTCCTACTCGGATCGCCCGATCAACCTGGCAAACGTCTACTCCGCGCTCAACGAACTCGAGCCGGGCTGGGGTGGCGGTCCGACCATCATCGGCAGCCCGCAGGGTGTGAGCTCGCAGCTGAGCATGCACACTCTGGTGGACGTGGTCGGCGACTGCCTGAGGTACTGAGTCGCATCGGAGAGCAATGTCGTAACGTTCTGAAGTCCTCGGACTGATGAACGCTTTAATGGAGGTGGACCCACGTGTCCACCTCCCTCCGACTGTTATCTTTACCCTGAGGGTAGAGATCACTGAGGAGTGACAAAAA
>Ga0233425_10008860_pt1 | contig 13084 bp, 8 predicted proteins | sample Watercolumn_Towu_2_FD_181712 | JGI IMG/M metagenome (GOLD analysis project Ga0233425, IMG submission 181712) | Freshwater microbial communities from Lake Towuti, South Sulawesi, Indonesia - Watercolumn_Towuti2014_140_MG | ecosystem: Environmental > Aquatic > Freshwater > Lake | place: Indonesia...
GGACCTTGGTCCCTACGCTGGACCAGTTCCGCCCTGTCCCTCACCGAGGCCCGCCGTCTGGAGAACCAGCTCAAGAAACAGAAAGGCGGCGACGGCCTGTACCGCATCCTGGGCATTACGCGGACATCCTCATAATCCCGCATGCGGGATCGGTGGTTCAAATCCACCCCCCGCAACCAATTCTCGAAATTGGTTTCCTTTTAGGTGCAGCTGAGAGGCTCACCCGTACCGGCGGTTTCGGACTGTATTTGAATCGAAGCCGCTTAGCTAGCGGGCTCCCGCGGAAGCCCTTGCTTTATTGTCAGGACATCTTACGTGGCGGCTTCCGGGACGGCATGTCACAAAGACCGCTCGATCTCATGTCCGGGGAGCCGTAATCTGCCTCCCGCCATGTCGAAACTCGCAAGGCAGAGTGCCGTCGGCCGGCTGTCCTGGCTGCTGTCCGCAACCGTCCTGCTGGCCGCGGCCGCGCCGGGGATGTTTGCATCCGAAGGGATTCCCCCCAGGGCGGTCCACGTCGCGGTGGACGCGACACGGGTCGTGAATACCATGCGCGGGGGCCTCGGCGCCTCATGGCATGCCATCGAGGAGCCGATTCCGGTCTCCGAGAAACCGCACCCGGTCTTTTCCAACAAGAGTCACGGTGGCAGCGGCTGGGGCGGTTACCCGCCCGCGGAAGACAACGCAGCTTGGGCGCAGATTGACCGGCACGCCCGCTGGCTCGGTCTGGACTGGAACCGCGTCGAGTTCGAGCAGCGGATCTACGAGCCGGAGCGCGGGCGGTTCAGTTGGGAAAATCCCGAGATGCGCATCCTCTATCGGATCCTTGACTGGTGCGAGCGCAACAAGGCCGACGTGTTCCTCCAGCAGATGTGGGGAAACGTTGGCTGGAACAGCTTCCCCGAGTGGCGCGACGATCCCGTGACCCGCGTGCACAGCGGCCCGCTGTCCATGCAGGACTTCGGCGAAGGCCTTGCCACGCTGGTCGAGCACCTGGTCAAGACCAGGCACTACACCTGCATCCGCTGGCTTTGCATCAACAACGAACCGAACGGCGGTTGGTCCTGGTGGGAGGCGCCGCCCAACCGTCCGCTCCCGCTCAAGCCCGGGCTGGTGGCGGTGCGTCAGGCGCTCGACAGGCGCGGGCTCACCATCCCCCTGTCTGGCCCCGACCTGACCGGCGGCGTGCCGGACTTGGACCCGAAGAAGTTCGATTTTCATGAGCTGCTCGGCGCCTACGATTTTCATTCTTATGACGAGAACTTCGACTTTCTCAGCAAAGGTCAGATGCTCCGCTTTGACGGCAACACTGCGGCGTGGGCCGCGTGGGCGCACTCGCAAGGCAAGCCGCTGTTCATGTCGGAATTCGGCACCATGGCCAACGGCTGGGGTGAGGCGCATCCGGGGCCTGGTTCTTACGATTCGGTGCTCAAGGATTGCGAATTGGTGGTGCGCCGGCTGAACGCGGGCGCGGACGGCTTCAATCGCTGGAGTTTCATTAACCGCGGCGACCTCGATGGCCAGTGGCAGTTCATCGAGACTTGGGACCATCAGGCGGGTCGCTTGCTCAGGAATTACACGCCTCATCCCAACACGTATTTCGGCGTTGGCCTGCTCAGCCGCTTTACAGCCAAGCGTTCGGCTGTGCTCGCGTGCCGGGTCGAGGGCGGGAAATTCGAGCAATGGCCGCGCGTGTTCGCCACCGCGCTGCGCAGTCCGAAAGGCCAGCTAACCCTGGCTATCGTCAACGACGCGCCCGAGGCTTTCGAGGTGGACCTGGACCTGGGCGGACTGGCCAAAGCCGTGCGCATGTATCGCTATGGCATCACCGAGCAGGAACGCGATCGAAGTGATGTGCAAATCGCTCCCCAGCAGGAGTTCCGGCTCTCGGCCCGGGAAACCCGCTGGCGCGATCGGCTCGCCGCGCGGAGTCTCACGGTCTATTCCACCTACAAACTTGCCCATGCGGCCCCCGGCATCATCGCCGAGTAGAGCGATTGCGGGCCATTCCAGAGGACACCATGCTCGGTGGCCTGAGGGGCACCGGGATGCCGACGGGCGCAGTGCAGTATGTCGGCGTGCTCTATGGCGCGGTGCGGGCGGGCTAGACGGCGGCGATCACCCAGGATGTGGAGACCGTTATCGGACGAAAGCCGATCGCCTTCGAAGAACAAACCCGGGAACTCGCGTCGCAGCCAGGGACCGGCGTCGTCCTGGTCGGAGATGAACACACAAAGCGTTCCCGCCAACAGCAGTGCCAGCGCCCGCGGGATTCTGAGTGGCCCCCTCACTGCCTGGATGAACGCGACCGCCGTCTGGATGGAGTTGCTCATTCCACCAGTTGTTTGATTTCCATTTCGATCAGCTTGGCTGGCTTGCGCGACAGCGCTGTCCGCTCAAACAGCATCCCGCCGATCTTCTTTTCCAGCGTCCGCGTGCTCCAGCGCTCCAAGCGGCACATCTCCGCGTAGAAAATCGTTTCGCCGTAATCGCGCCCAAACTCCCGCTCCAATTGTCGCCCCAACGCGGCGACAATTCGTTCCCGCACTTGTCGCTTGTCACTTGTCACTTACCTCGCCCCTCGCCCGTAACCCCAAGCCCCTCCTGGACCATCCCCCGCACGTCCGCCAGCAGAGGCCTTGCGCGCGCGCTCATGGACTCCGCGTGTTAAGCCGGGCGGATGACGAGTTCCTCGACGACGGCGCGTGGCGGCAGGTTCACCGCGAGCAGCACGCACTCGGCCACGTCGGAGGCCTGGAGCATGCGCTGGCGCGCCTCGGGAGGGGGGGGGGAGGGACGCAGGTCCAGGATGGGGGTGTCGATGTCGCCCGGGAAGATGGCGCACGCACGAATGCCGTTGGCGCGTTCCTCGGCGTTGATGGACTGCGTGAGGCCGGCCATGCCGAATTTCGAGATGACGTAGGCGACGCCGGCTTTCGCGTTGGCCTGCTTGCCGGCCTCCGAGACGATGTTGACGATCAGGCCGCTCCGGCGGGCCCGCATCGAAGCGAGGAAGGCCTGCACGCAGTCATAGGCGCCGTCGAGGTTGGTATCCACGAGGCGGCGGTAATCGGCGCGGCTCAGCAATTCGAGGCTGCGCTTCGGCGTGTTGGTGCCGGCGGCGTTGACCAGCAGGTCCACCTGGCCAAAATGGGCGAGGACCCGGGCCGACATGGCCGCCACCGCCGCCGGGTCGCCAATGTCGCAAGCGCAGACCAGGGCCTCGGAAGTGGCATCCTTCCATGCCTTGCAAGCTGTCTCCTTCAAGAGGTTCTCCCGCCGCCCCACCAGCGCCAACTGCCAGTCCTGCCGGGCCAGCGCGATGGCCACAGCCCGACCCACGCCGCTTCCGGCCCCGGTTACTACCGCGACTTTCTTTTGCATTCGGTGCGGCAGTATGCGCGCGGGGAATGCAAACGCAAGCCCGCGACACTCGCTCGCGACGGTCCGCCGGTCCGCCGCGACCACCACACAACCGCCCCTCTGCGCTTCCGCGCGCTCGATGGCGGCCTCATGCGTCCGGGGAGTCGGTGCGGCGCGGCGGCCCAGCCCAGCGAAACGAGTTGACAGGACCTCGAGTTAACGGTCGCATGGCGGCTAATGAAACCATTCACATCCATGAGAGGTCTGCTCCTGCCACTCACGCTGCTGATTTGTGGCGGTGTTCCTTCGGCCCCGGTAACGCGCGCGGCGGGCAAAGAGGCCCGCTGTTTCGAGATGCGCATCTATCACGCCGCCCCGGGCAAGTTCAACGATCTCCACGCCCGGTTCCGGAACCATACGAACAAGCTCTTCCAAAAGCACGGCATGACCCTGATCGGCTACTGGGTGCCTGTGGAAGCCAAGGACGGGGCTGAGGATACCCTGATCTATATCCTGGCTTATCCCAGCCGCGAGGCTCGCGAGCAGTCCTGGAAGGCCTTCATGGCTGACCCTGATTGGCAGGCCGCCTACAAGGCGTCGGAGGTCAACGGCAAACTCGTGGCCAAAGCGGAACAGAAATTCCTCGAGGCCACGGATTATACGCCCGAGATCAAGGCCGCGGCGTCCGCCGAGCCGCGCGTGTTCGAGCTGCGCACTTACACCGCCGCACCGGGCAAGCTGGCCGACCTGAACGCGCGGTTCCGCGATCACACGCTGAAACTCTTCGCCAGGCACGGCATCACGAACGTTGGCTACTGGACCCCGGCGGCCAAAGAGCCCGGGGCGGACAACACGCTCGTGTATATCCTGGCCCACAAGAGCCGGGACGCCGCGGCGGCCTCGTTCAAGGCCTTCGGCGCCGACCCCGACTGGACCGCCGCCAGGAAGGCCTCCGAGGAGAAGGCCGGCGGCTCGCTGACTGCGCCCGGCGGGGTCAAGTCCGTGTTCATGACGCCGACCGATTACTCGCCGCTCCGTTGAGAATCGAGAACGGGCCTCGGCAGCGCCTTGGCGGATGGCGTGGCGGGGTCTGCGAAGGACTCAACCTCCACGTCGCCGCCCACGTAGTCCACGGCGGAGGTTTGTCAAGCGCCCGGCGATCGGTTTAGGCTCGGTGCGTGAGCCACAAGAGCGCCAAGATCGCCGCGCTGATCGCCGGCTGCCAGGGACAGGCCCTGGATGCGCATTACCTGGGTTACTTCGAGTGCTTCAATGCCGGGCGGTTCTATGAAGCCCATGATGTGCTCGAGGAACTCTGGCTGGCCGACCGCCGCGGCCCTCACGGGGACTTCTACAAAGGCCTGATCCAGTTCGCTGGCGCGTTTGTTCACCTGCAGAAGGACCGGTTGCGTCCCGCCGCCGCCCTCTTCGGGCTCGCCCGGGGGAACCTGGCCAAGTACGCCCCGTGGCACCAACACCTCGACCTCGCGCGGTTGCTGGTGACGGCAGAGGAGTGGATCGAGCGGTTGGAGAAAGCGGACTACACGCGGAATCCCCTGACGCCCGATTCGGCGCCGCGGCTTGCGCTCGAGCCGGGCGCCGAGCGGCGCTCTGGACCATAGGGGTCAAGGGCCGCGCTCGGTGGCGGCTCGCTTTCGAGAATGGGCGCCTTCTTGCGGAACATCTGGCTTGGATATTGCTGCAATCTGTGTTCGACTGTGAGCGTGAACGAGGGCAAACGGACCACCCCGATCCGGGTGGCGTGGGCGGTGGATTCCAGCGGGAGAGCGGCCCTGGCGGCGCTGGTGCTGGCGTCGGGCCTCGGGTTGCGAGCGGCCGACTCGACGGTCGTCATCAACGAGGTCCACTATGCGCCGGACGACAAGACCGCGCAGCTCGAGTTCGTCGAACTCTTCGGGGCCGGCGCCGCGGCGGTGGACCTGTCGGGATGGACCTTGACCGGCGGCGTCCAGTTCGCGTTCCCCGCGGGCACCAGCCTGGCGCCAGGCGGGTACCTGGTGGTGGCCCAGGCTCCGGCGGCGTGCAAAGCCAGGTTCGGCGTGACGGCCCTGGGTCCCTGGCAGGGCAGGCTCGACAATCACTCCGACCGCATCGTCCTGCAAGACCGCGACCAGCGCGCCATCGATGTGGCCGAGTACCAACTGGGCTTTCCGTGGCCCACCGTCGGGGACCCCCCCGGTTACTCGATCGAACTGATCAACCCCGCTTTGGACAACAACCTCGGGGGGAGCTGGCGCCGATCGCTGGCCGACGGTTCGTCCCCCGGGAGCGAGGTATTGCTTGCCGCGGGCTCGAGCTGGGCCTACCTCAAGGGCACCGCCGAAGCCTCCTCGCCGGCTGACGCCTGGCGGCGAGCCGATTTCGACGACGCCAGTTGGAGCCGCGGCGCGGTCCCGATCGGCTACGGCGAGAATTTCATCGTCACCCCGCTGCCCGACATGGCCGGCGGCTACACGACGGTCTATCTGCGCACGGTGATCGAGGTCGAGAATCCGGCCGCCTTTTCGGCACTGAAACTCGAGGCTCAGTATGACGACGGGTTCATCCTCTGGATCAACGGGGTGACGGTGCTCAGCCAGAACGTTCCCGGTGTGGACCTGCCCCACGACGCGACCGCCATCACGCCCCGTGAGAACCTCGCGTTCGAGGCGTTCAACCTGTCCGCGCCGGGCGCCTTCCTGGTTCCCGGGAAGAATGTGATTGCCGTCCAGGGACTGAACTCCTCGCTCGGCGCCAGCTCTGATTTCTTCCTTGACTTCAAATTGACGGCCTCCGCCGGCGGCCCGGGCCGCGGACCCACCCCCGGCGCGGGCAATTCGGTGTTCAGCAGCCGCGCCCCGCCCCAGGTGCGCCAGGTCGAGCATCACCCGCGTCAGCCTGCCTCGGGCGAGCCGGTCCGCATCATTGCCAAGGCCACCGACCCGGACGGGGTTGCCGCCGTCTCGCTCCTCTACCAGTTGGTGAACCCGGGCGCGTTCATCGAGCTGGCCGACCCGGCGTACCAAACAAACTGGGTTTCCGTGGCGATGAACGACGCCGGCCTGGACGGCGACGAGTTCGCGGGTGACAGCGTGTTCACGGCGACCTTGCCCGGCTCGCTGCAAACGCACCGGCGCCTGGTGCGCTACCGTTTGCGCGCCAGCGATCGCACCGGCCAAACCGTTTCGGCGCCGTATCCCGACGATCCCCAGCCGAACTTTGCCTATTTCGTCTATGACGGCGTGCCGGCCTGGCGCGGAGCGATCCAACCGGGGAGCACGGACCCTGCGCGCGGCCAACCGGTCACTTTCGGGACGAACCTGCTGGGCCGCCTGCCGGTGTACCACCTGCTGGCCACCACGAACGCAGTCCTGCATTCCCAGTTCATCGACCAGTATGGCGGTGATGCCTACCTCTGGACTGGCGCCCTGGTGAGCGACGGCGAGGTGTACGATCACATCCACTTCCGCGCCCGCGGCGGCGTGTGGCGCTACTCGATGGGCAAGAACATGTGGAAGTTCGACTTCAACAAGGGCCACGATTTTGTCGCGCGCGACCACTACGGCCGCCGATACGGGACGGCGTGGACCAAGCTGAACCTCGGCGCTTGCATCCAACAGGGCGATTACCAGCACCGGGGCGAACAGGGCATGTTCGAGTCCGTTGGCTTTCGATTGTTTAACCTCGCCGGCGTCGAAGCGCCGAAAACCCACTTTGTGCAGTTTCGTGTGATTGACGAGCCGCTCGAGGCTGACTCCACCAATCAGTATCGCGGCGATTTCTGGGGGCTCTACCTGGCTGTCGAGCAGGAGGACGGCCGCTTCCTCGATGAACACGGCCTGCCCGATGGAAACCTGTACAAGATGGAAGGTGGCACCGGCGAACTCAACAACCTCGGGACCACCGGCGTCCGCGACAAGTCGGACCTCAACAAGTTTATGTCCGGGTATCGTGCGACGCAGGGTGAGGCCTGGTGGCGGGCCAACTTCGACCTCGAGCGCTATTATAGCTATCAGGCGATCGTGCAGGGCATCCACCACTATGACATCTGCGCGCAGAAGAACTATTTCTACCTGTTGAACCCTGAAACCGGCCGCTGGTCCGTACACCCGTGGGACCTGGACCTGACCTGGGCAGACAACATGTACAACTCCGGCTGCGGCGGCGTGGACGAATTCAAGAATCGGGTCCTCCCCCTCCCCGCCATCAACCTCGAGTTCAAGAACCGTGTGCGCGAAATCCGGGACCTGCTTTTCAACACCAATCAGACCTGGCAGTTGATCGACGAATACGCCGCCTTGATCTACGACCCGGCCGCCGGCCCTACGGTCGTTGCCGCGGACCGCGCTCAGTGGGATTACAACCCGATCATGCGCTCGAGTTATGTCCTCGAATCCAAAGCAGGCCAAGGGCGGTTCTACCGGGTGGTTCCTTCGAGGGACTTTCCCGGCATGCTCGCCAAGATGAAGAACTACGTCATCACGCGCGGCGCCCTGCTGGACAATCTCGCCGCCGACCCGGCTATCCCGGCCCGACCCTCGTTGGCCTACGCCGGCCCCACGAATTTTCCGAGCAACGGGCTGCGGTTCCGCTGCTCGCCCTACTCGGGCGCGGCGGCGTTTGCCGGCATGCGCTGGCGCATCGGCGAGGTCGCCGACACCAGCAGTCCGTCCTTTCGTCCCGGCCAACCCTGGCCCTACGAGATCGAAGCCGTGTGGGAGTCTCCCGAGTTGACCGCGTTCAGCGAGGAGGTGGGCTTGCCGCCGGAGGTCGTCAAGATCGGCCATACTTACCGTGCCAGGGCGCGCTTCAAAGACGTGACCGGCCGCTGGAGCCGATGGTCTGAGCCTGCGACGTTCGTCCCCGGCCCGCCAGACCAGGGCCTGGCGCTCCAGGCCTCGCTCCGCCTCACCGAACTGATGTACGCGCCCATCGACGGCAGCGACTTCGAGTTCATCGAATTGCACAACCAGAGCACGAACGTCACCCTGGACCTGGCCGGCGCCAGGTTCACGGCTGGTATCGATTACGCGTTCCCCGCCGGGAGCCTCCTCGCTCCGGGTGGCTACCTCCTGGTCGTGCGCGGTCCCACCAACGATCACTTTGCCGTGTTTCGCGCCCGTTATGGCCTGGCGGCCGATGCGCTCCTCGCCGGCCCTTACGCGGGCCGCCTCGCCAACGATGGGGAGACGGTGACGCTGAAAACGGCCGCCAACGGGACCATCATCTTCACGTTCACCTATGGGGACGGCCGAGGCTGGCCGGTTGCGGCGGCCGGGGCGGGGCACTCGCTGGTGCCCGTCGAGTCCGCCCGTAATCGACAGGCAACCGGCGCACTCGAGCATGGGCCCAACTGGCGCGCCAGCACCTTCCTCGGCGGTTCGCCCGGAAAACCGGAACCCGAGCTGCCGGCCTCGGTGGTCATCAACGAGCTGGCCGCCCACACGGATTACTCTGACCCGGAGCAGCCGGAATATGATTCGAACGATTGGATCGAGTTGTATCAGTCCGGTGCCGGGACGTTGACCCTCACCGACTGGTTCCTGAGCGATGACCCGGCGGACCTCAAGAAGTGGCAGGTCCCAACCTTGCTCCTGCGCAGTGGAGATCGCGTCACCTTCGATGAGGTCACTGGTTTTCACCATCCGATCACTTCGGGTTTTGGCCTCGATAAAGCGGGCGAGGAGTTGTATTTGTCCCACCTGCCCGGCGGCGCGGAAGATCGTGTGGTGGACGCGGTTCGCTTCAAGGGCCAGGAGAACCAGGCCACCTGGGGCCGGCTCCCGGATGGCGGCCCGGCCTGGCTCACCCTGAGTCCCACCCGAGGCGAAGCGAATCGCCGGGCGCCGCTGTCGGTCCTCATCAACGAGATTATGTACCATCCTCCGGACCGGGCGTTGGGTACCAACCTCGTGGATGACACCGAAAGCGAGTTCATCGAGTTGTGGAACCCGACGGCGGCGGCGATCGAGCTCTGGAGTACCAATGGCGTCTGGCGGTTGCACGGCGAGGTCGAATTCCTCTTCCCACCAGGAGCCGCACTCGGACCCGGCGGCTATCTGCTGGTGGTCGGCTTTTCTCCGACCAACTCGGTGCTCGCGACCGCCTTCCGAACACGCTACGGCCTGGGGGATCGGCCCGTCATGATGTTCGGGCCCTGGCAGGGCAAGCTGACCAACCGTGCCGGGCGGGTCGCCCTCGAGCGGCCTCAGTACCCGGACCTGGCGGGCGAGCCGTTTTCCTGGGTAATCGTCGATGAGGTTGGCTATGCCGATCAGGCACCCTGGCCGGCCGAGGCGGACGGCGCAGGCTGGTCGCTTCAGCGCTCTGACACCGGGGGTCACGGCGATGGCCCGGCGGGTTGGCTGGCCGGCCCGCCCACCGCGGCGGACCCGAACTCAGCGGGATTGCCCCGAGATACGGATGGCGACGGACTGCCCGATGACTGGGAAGCGGCTCATGGCCTTGACCCGCTGCGATCCGACGGCGCGGACGGCGCCAGCGGAGACCCGGACGGTGACGGGCTGACGAATCTCCAGGAGTACCGCGGCGGCACCGATCCGTGGCTGCCGACACTCGCGTTTTCAGGTGTGGAACGGGCCGCTGGCGAGGTCCGGCTTCAGTTCAATTTGCTGCCTGCGTGGGGTGCCACGAGGATCGAGTATCGCGATTCCCTTGGCGGCGGGGCATGGCAAGTCCTGACCAACTTTGCGGCCGAGACCCTCCCCCGTACTGTTGCATTCCTGGATGCCACTCCAGGCAGCCAGGCCGCGCGTTTCTATCGACTGGTCGTGGCAGCGCCGTAGGCGAACGCACCTCTCCCGGCCTCAACCAAATCCCACTCGGGTTATGACCGCACGACCTGCTCGGAAGATTCTGAGATGCGCACACGAGCGACGGCGCGGACGGCGCGGACAGGTCGCCGAAATGAGGCTTGATCTTTGGCCAGTCCGACCCCATAACTAGCCCCAACGAACGTGGCAAAACTATGGCTGATATAGCAAATAAGTATTCCGAAAACGTCTCCGGCAAGTATTACGTCGATAACCAATGCATCGACTGCGACCTCTGCCGCGAGACCGCACCGAACAATTTCAAGCGCAACGAGGACGGCGGCTATTCCTTCGTGTACAAACAGGCTGAAACTCCCGAAGAAGAGGCCCAGTGCAAAGAGGCCAAGGAAGGCTGCCCGGTCGAGGCCATCGGCGACAACGGCGCGTAGCTTCCCACACTCCCTTTCGCCGCGGACGTTCATCGTCCGCGGCCTTTTTTTGCTCCTGACCGGTCGCGCTCCCGTGCTCCGCGAGTCGTGCGGACGCGGCCGCCGGGCGGCGCGCCGTGCGGCGCTCTCCCGCCCTGGGCGAGGTCAGACCTGGGCTGGATCCGCCGAGGGCGCCTGACGCATCTCGCGTTCGCGGAGCCAGGCGAAGATGACCGGCGTGACAATCAGGATGTGGATCAGGCTGCTGACCATGCCGCCGATGACGGGGGTGGCGAGCGGCTTCATGACCTCCGCGCCGGGGCGCGTGCTCCACATGATCGGCAACAGGCTGGCCACGATCGTCGCCACCGTCATGACCTTGGGCCGCAGCCGCAGCCGCGCGCCGTCCTTGACCGCCTGCACCAGGTCCGCGGCCGTAAAGGCCGGGCCGCGTTCGTCCTGCTTCTTCTTCAGCATCTCCTCGAGGTACACCACCATAACGACGCCAGTCTGGATGGCGGTGCCGAACAGGGCGATGTAGCCCACCCACACCGCCACGCTGAAGTTGAACCCAAGCTGGTATTGGAGGAAAACTCCGCCGGTGAGCGCAAAAGGCACGGCCAGGATGACATGCGCCGCCTCCTTGAGCGAGTGATAGACGATGTAGAGCAGCAGGAAGATCACCACCAGGACGGTCGGCACAATGATCGAGAGCGTCCGCTGCGCGCGCAGTTGGTTCTCGTACTGGCCGCTCCACTCGATGGTCATCCCCGCGGGCAGATGCGGCACGATCTCGCGGTCGATGCGTTCCTTGAGCTCCTTGACGAACCCGCCCAGGTCGCGGTCCTGCACGTTGGCCTGCACGAACACCCGCAAGCGCCCGTTCTCGCTGGCGATCTCGCTCGGGCCGGTAACGCGCTTGATGCGGGCGAGTTGCCCCAGGGGGATCTGTTTGCCGGCGGGGGTCGCGACGAGCACAGCGCCGAGGCGCTCGATGTCCTCCCGCTCGTCGCGCTGCAAGCGGACCTGGATGGGGAATCGCTGGCGCCCTTCGATGGTGGTGGTGAGGTTCTTGCCGCCCAGCCCGGCTTCGACCACGTCGAGCACGTCCTGGGCGCGCAACCCGTAGCGGGCCATGGCGACACGGTCCACCTCGATCTCGAGATAGGGCTTGCCCTGCACGCGCGAAGGGGCCACCCCCACCGCGCCGCGGACCGCGCGCACCACGCGCTCGACCTCGAAGGCCTTTTGCTGGAGCGCGTCCAGGTTGTCGCCGAGAATTTTGACCCCCACCTGGGCGCGGATGCCGGTGCTGATCATCAGGATGCGGTTCTCGATCGGCTGGAGAAACCCAGGCACATAACCGGGCACCGGGGATAGCTTCTCGGTCAGCTCGGCGATCAGCTTCTCCTTGGTCATGCCCGCGCGCCATTGCGCCTCCGGTTTGAGCATGATCGTGGTCTCGATCATCTCGACCGGCGCCGGGTCGGTGGCGGTTTCAGCGCGCCCGAGTTTGCCCGCCACGGAGGCGACTTCGGGCACCTGTTTGATCACCTGGTCCTGCCAGGCCATGATGCGTTTGACTTCCGTGAGCGACGTGCTCGGGAGCAGGACCGGCATGAACAGCAAACTGCCCTCGTTCAACGTGGGCATGAACTCGCTGCCCATGCCGTGGGCAATCCGGGCGGCGGCGCGCCAGTTCATCGCCTCGAGGCGGCTTTGCAGCGGCCGGGGCAGCCCGAAGGCCAGGACGAGCGCGGCGGCCAGCAGGGCGCCCGCCCCAGCCATGACCGTCTTGCGGTGCGCCAGCGCCCAGTCGAGAACCGGGTTATAGATGGCCAGGAGCCATTTCATGACCCAGTTCTGGTCCTCGGCGTGAAACGGGCCGCGCACCAGCGCCGCGCCCAGCACCGGCACAATCGTCATCGCCAGCAGCGTCGAGCCCACCATCGCGAACGTCTTTGTGAACGCCAGGGGATGGAACAGCTTGCCTTCCTGCCCGGTCAGCGAGAACACGGGAATGAACGCCAGGATGATGATGACCATCGCGAAGAAAATCGGCCGGCCCACCTGGCGCGAGGCCGCGAGCGTCACCTGCCAGGTCTCGCCGGCGTTCAATCGGCCGCCCTTCTTTTCCTCGGCGCGCTCGCAGTGGCGGATGACGTTCTCGGTCATGACGATGGCGGCGTCCACCAGCACGCCGATGGCGATGGCGATGCCCGAGAGCGACATGATGTTCGAGGTGATCCGCAGCTCCTTCATCAGGATAAACGAGATCAGGATCGACACCGGGAGCGGAAACGTGACGATCAGGATGCTGCGAAAATGGAACAGGAAAATGATGTGGGCGAGCGTGACCAGGATGATCTCCTCGGTCAGCGCGTGCTTGAGGGTGTCGATGGTGCGGTCGATGAGCTCGCTCCGGTCGTAGAACGACGTGACGGCGACGCCCGGCGGGAGGCTGGGAGCGATGTCCTTGATTTTTGACTTGACACGCTGGATCACCTCCATGGCGTTCTC
>Ga0233425_10008861_pt1 | contig 13084 bp, 12 predicted proteins | sample Watercolumn_Towu_2_FD_181712 | JGI IMG/M metagenome (GOLD analysis project Ga0233425, IMG submission 181712) | Freshwater microbial communities from Lake Towuti, South Sulawesi, Indonesia - Watercolumn_Towuti2014_140_MG | ecosystem: Environmental > Aquatic > Freshwater > Lake | place...
CGGATATGTGCGACAACATATATTTATCACAAAAATGTATTTAACTCAATATCAAAACAATAACAAACACACAAACTGACATAAATGTGAAATAAGTGCGACAGTGTCGCACTTACACAGATGTTAGCAGCAAGCATAACAAACGAAACCACAATGGACGAACAGAATAAAAAATTGAGACAATTACGGCTGACAATAATCTTGATGAGTATTGCTGGACTGTTAAGTTTTTTCTCAATGACCGTTACGACTTTTGCTTGGGGGGGGGGGTGGCGACACGACTTTGTTTTATCTTTTACTTTATCCCACCTTTTTATTATCTACAATTTTAATAATTGCAAAAGTTAGAGTTGGTTATTATTTGACACTTTTGAGCGCTTTGACTTATTCTATACTATTGACAAGTGAAGTCGGAAAATATTTAATCTTCAATTTTCATAACAATGTTTTGTTTTGGGTTTTGCTTCTTCCCTACTTGACATTTTTGGCTTTAATTCCAATGACAGTAATTTTCTTAACAGCCAGCAACAAGTTTGCGAAGACTTTTAAACTGACCTCAATTCTTTTTATAGTAGGAATATTCGTACTCTCAATTGCAGGCAGGTTTAACAAAGACTATTCAGACAATATTTTTGTTGACGCAGAAATCAGCGAACAAGGGCATATTACTCTTAATTGCAAACCTGGCTTTGCGGACTCTCGGACTTTTATTGTGACAACCGACTTAAAAGAAATTGAAGAACAAATAAAAAAATATGGTGAATACTATCAAGGAAGCTACTTTTTACAAAACACGAAAATCAAAAAGAACTTTCGATTCAGTAAATTACAAAGCATTACATTGACAAAAATTGGTGACAATATAATTTCACCTCAATTAACTTGGACGACAAAAGAAATTAAAGGCGATGTTGACTTTTTACAACCATAAAACAAGCAGGCAGACCAGAATGCCAGCTGCTAACACGGGTTTTGCGTCAGGCGGGCTGACGTGCAAACTTGGAGCTTTGTGGCTCTAATTAACATTAGTAATAAATTGAAACTTTGTGCTCAGAAACCCGCCCGAACGCAAAGCCCGAAAACGTTACCAAACATGCAAAAAAAAGCAAGACAACCAACATGGACACAAGTTAGAGGAATATATTTGTCTTGAAGAAAAGTAGAGACTTAAATACGGGAATACAGAAGTTGTATTTTCGAAACGAAAAAAATTAATTGGAGTACAGGTTATAATCTATACTCATTGACATACGTTTATCGTAAATGACAAACGTAATTCTACAAGTAGTGTAATCTGTTTATTACACATGACAATCCAAATGGTTCTCAGAATTAAAACAAAAATAATCAGAATACTTCGAGGTTCAAAACAACAATCCGAATGTATTCACAAAACAATTTTAAATTGAAGAAAATATTTTATTTATTTGCGCTTATTGTGTTTACATTGACTTCGTGTGATAAAACAAACGATGTCGAAAAATTACCAAATACAGATGCAATTCAATTCGGAGACTTGAAAGTAAATTTACCTTCAAATTACAATGAAAGCGTACTATCTTTAAGCTTATCTGATTTGCAAAATCTGTTCTATTCGTCTAAAACAGATGGTCTTTCAAGGGTTAAGTCCTCTGATGATATGGGTATAACGTTAGACAGAATGGCTAGTATAGCAAATAGCGTAGTAAATCATTATCCTAAACTTGATAGTTTGACAACAGAGGATATTGCTATAATTAAACGTGACTTTAATAATATCGATGAAGAAACTATTAATAAAAATATCGAGGTCATTGATAGTTTTTATAATGCTTTGAGGAGATACGACCTTGTAGTAGCTTTAACTAAAGAAAATCAATCACCATTAAAAGTCAAAACTTCGACTCTTGCAGGCTATTATCCAGGGAACTTAAGTTCTGCTGAATTTTGGTTATGTGTGCTTAATCCTACATATGTGGATCCAACAAATAAGGCTGCTACTAAAGCTAAAGAATTCACTCTATCAAGATATCCCGATGCAAATCAGCATTGGAAAACGCAAGCGGATGCTTTTAGGCATGTGATGTGGAATGCATTGATTTGTGAATATGTTGGTGATCAAATGACATCAATAGACAAGTGTGTTGCTTGGGCTAAAAAAATCACAGATGCACATGAATCTGGTGCAGTAAACGATGGAAGTATGACTACTGAAGCATGGGAATTGGATGGAGCAATGGATAAACATAATAATTTAATTGGTCAGAACTACTTTAAAAGTGTTGCTTGGACATACAAGAAAAAAGGTTGGTTTCAACCAACAAGAGTTGCGTCTCCAACATCTGAGACAATGGAAGAAATAATTTTTGAAAAATCAAAATCTTCTATAAAGGTTGCTCTTAAAAGTGAAATTGACTATTACCCAAACAATGCAGTTCACACAGTAGATTACAAATGGTAATTATGAAAACTAAGATAATTTATTTAAGTGCCATACTGTTGGTGATTTTCGCATATAGTTGTGGTGATTTTTCGACTCTTCATTCCGTCTCTTTTACTGTAAAAAACATGTCGGATAAAAAAATAGAAAGCTGTAAATTCTATGGAGGGCTTAGCGATTCAATTGTTTTTGTCGAATCAATTTCACCCAATGATTCATCCACTTTTATCTGGAAAAAACCCAAATTAGTGGGGGATGGAGGCTTTAGGATAAAAACCAATAATATAGAAAGATTATTTGGTTACTATTCAAATGGCGGAATAATAAATGACAAATATACCCTAAGGGTTTATAATGATACAATACGATAATTAATGTGAGGGCTTTTAACCCTCACATTTTTAGTATCCGATCTACATATTATATAACGCCTTATTGAGTAAAAATAAACATAAAAACAAGGCAATGTATACGACAATCAATGCACGTTTGGTAACACACGCCTATGTTCATTGGCTGGCTGACGTGCAATTAACAGGTTTTGCTCCCGCATTCACCTTGTCGCAGTGCGACAGTGAACGCTCCCGCAAACCGCCAAATGCCCATAGCCTCGGTCGTTATGGGCAAGTTTAAAAACGACAACGGTCAAGAAACGGCCTGACCACCCAGAGTGACAGATTAAAAACCAAAAAAGTGGAGCAGAACCCACTCAAAAAAACGAACTGATCTTGTTCAGTAAATTTCAACAGGAGGCGGTAACCGAAAAGCCTTATGAGTAGGAATAATATAATACTTAATAATTATGTCAAATTTAAAAGCTAGTTACACATTTTTTTCTGACCAAACTGGAAATACCTACGTCCTATCTGTACAAACAGGGCCGTTAACTCCAATACGAACCTTGGATAACCCTAATTGCATTGGATGGCCAATCATTAGTGGTAGTTTCATTGTTATTGCTGGCGGTCAAGCTACAACATATAATGTTCCGGGTGGACAGACAGTATTCTTATACAATGGGTTATGGGAAAGTGCAGATGCTTCTCCCGATGGAAAAGGAAGTCCATGGTGCAATGGTATTGATAGGTTGTTTATTTCGTTTTCTCAACAAACCAATAACACCCTTATTGCTGCGACTAATAGCAATAGCATCAATATTGTAAATGGCACATTACAAGACAATGCAACATTACTAAAATCTATTTTTCCTCCTAAATAATTCAAGGAACGGTAAAGCAAAGCAGAACCAACTGTAAAAATGAGACTTTCTGACAATTTCAGGTTTAAGAGAATCTTGATGAAATAGGATGGTAAAAAACCTGCCCATAACAGCGGTTTGGCGCCAGTTTGCCTTTTGACAATTATTTGCCTCCGCTTCGCTCTGGTGATAATCAAGGTCGGCAAACCGAACGCCAAGCCGCAAAACGTTATGGGCAAGTTTAAGAAAAGATACAACGAAATGACACAGATAAGAGAACTACCGACTTTTCTAATTGACACTTCCTGAAAGTCATTTATGACTGACATCATTCTTCCATTAAAAAAATGGAGAACATCTACAATTTCAAAAACGGTGACACCGAAAAGTCAAACGAATAGGAATAACAAATACAAATAATAAAATAATGACTAGTAATGATAATTTAAATCCAACTTCCTCATTTAAAGGAACTCCAGTAACTATCACCAACAACCTGAAGGTTTCGATTGATATTTACGATGTTTTTAATCCGAGTACTTCGGCTCAAACCCTTCCATTTGTTTATACAAAATTAGGAACTATTGCTGCTGGAAGCAGTTCCACAGTTACTACGATTAGAAATGTAACTCTACTAGAAGCCATGTATACTGGAATAATTAGCGAATTAGATAATAAATATTATTATCAATTTCCTATAAAATTTATGTCCGGAACACAATTGACCTATGGAACACCTAAACCATTAGCTTATTCAATTGAAGAAGCAGACCGTTTGGCGAATATACAATCATTTCTTTTTCATAAGTTTGCTATGGCAAACCCAGGTTCAGCTCTAACTACGAGTTTAAATACAGCAATTAAAACTGGAAAATCTGATGATATAAACAAATTCTTTGTTAATACAAAAAATTTCAAAAATTGCACCCTCGCTTCATGGAATGCAGTAATGACTTGGCTTCAGCAGTTTACTTCTGGATGGCAAGGCCCCTATTACCTTTATCAAAAAGCTCCAAATCCGATACCATCCGGTTATATCCCAAATTTGATGGGAACATTAAACATACTTTCTGATGCCCAAAACAATAAGGCTACATTAAATATTTGCTCGGCAGACGCAAAAGGAAATCCAGTATATGCAAATCCCCCGCAAACAACAACTGTGGTTATGGCTGGCGATGGAACAATGGTTGATGCCAACCCGGGAGCAGATGTTGCAATAACGTTAACCCCCGTTTGGATGAATGTTGTGCAAACAACCATGCAAAATGGCGTTCCCGTTGCAAGCTATCTAATTGGTAGCGCCGTTTGTGGCACCATGGCAGGCACAGAAGTTGTTTCTTCGCAAACAGCCCGTCAAATACCAGGAAAACCAGCAGATCCAAAAAAAGCTGGATTTTTTGATTCACTTTTCAACAGTGCTAGCTCAACATTATCCACATTGGTTGGCTTAATCATGTTGTATGAGTTTATTTCGAAAGCCTTTAACAAAGCCCAAACGGAAAAGGAAACAGCAAAATCCGAAGCAACAAGCGATGCTGATCTTCAATCAAGAGAAAGTCTAGCGGATAGCGACATGACTTTTAATATTTCAATCGAGTTATCTAGTAGTTCATCTACAAGTACATTTGATACGGCAAGCGAAGTAATGGATGGCTATAAGCAATCATCGGATGCAATGCTGAAAGAAACCATGGAACAATCCATGGAAGAGCAGGTTGATCGCATCAACAATGAGATTAGTGATCAGTTAAATGAAGGAGGCACCCCAACTCCGGAATTTGAAGACGCCTTTGAGCAAATGCAAACAGAATTTACAGAAGCACAAAACTCAATAGATTCTGGCGATTTTGAAGCTGCTAACACAAAAATTACCGATGCAACAAGTGGTATAGAAAGTGCAATTAGTGAGTATGGCAGTGAAATGGCTGATTGGGAATCTGCATCATTAAATGAATCTGCAGATGCGCTTAAAGAAACTACCGAAACAACAGAAGCACTTGATAAATCTCAGGAAGATTTTGAAAACGACCGCGCAAATGAGTCGGAAGATTCTGGTTTTGATGCAGAAGATGTCACTCCCGAAGTTGACCCAATTGAATTATAATTAAATGGGTTCATCAGAAACATTTCTGATGAACCCATTTTTTAACCAAGAAACACAAAAACAAACTCTTAAAATATAATAATATGATAATAACATGGTTTACGGATCCTGCAAGGGGAGATTTTGCAGGTAATCCAACAAAATTCTCGTCTTTTTACCAATATAACACCGTATCAAAACAATTCGTGCGTGTACGATTAGAGCTTGGCAGACCTCCATCACAAAGTGGAGGAGATACAGGTGAAACATTTGCGTCATATAAAGAATCTCGAACTGTTGGATTTTCAGCCGATACTTACTCCACTTCTGATTTAAGTCGTTGGAGTGTCGATGGTAAGTATCAATTGTGTTTCGACAATCAACCATTGGGCACCACGCCAACGGAAGGAGCAAAAACATATGATTGTAGCGATGTAAACAGATTTGTTCATAGGGGAAATCGGGTTACGTTCAACCCTAATTTTCCTTCTGGAATCGAAGTAAAACATTTAAGTTTGCTTGCAAACCATGTGATGATTACAAAACAACCTGTAAACCTGACCGAGGGAGCGGCAAGTGAATCCGTTTTATCAGCGAAGATAAAGCTTCAACTAACCCAAATCATGGGGAAAGATATTAATGCTTGCTCTGAATCAGAAATCAATACTAAATTGATTGAACAATCTAAAAAAATTAACTCTGAAACAGTAAAACTTGTGATGAGCCGTGAAATGAAGGCAATACAAGAAAAAATTATACAACAAGAAGGAGCCGGAGAACCACCAACTGAAGAATTTGAAACCGCTTTTGAAAGATTAGGTAGTTCATTTAGAGAGGCTGAAAGGTATTGTGAGAGTGGTGAATTTACCGACGCTTATCAGGTGTTTGAAGATGCCTATAAAGACCTAACAGCAAACATAGAAAAATCAGGCGACGCAATGGCAGATTGGGAAAAAAACGAATTTGATTATTCGAAAGGGGCATTGGAAACAGTTTCAAAAGTAATATATCAACAAATGGAATATGAGCAATATTTGGAAGAGAACATTACCGAAACTGAGTATAGAGAAGAGCAGGAATTTTCAGAGAAATTTGATGAGTCTTTCGGAAAATGAATAATTAAATAGAAGATAACCTCAATTTTTTCGGAACTCTGACAATTTTTGTGGTTGATACCAATTGCTTCATCTGCTCATTTTGAAAATAATTGATTTTCAAGCAATTCAGTAGCTAAAGTAGCCTCAGTATTCGTTCCATAAAAATTGTCAGACAATCTTTTTCTTACCTTAAAAATCAATTAATTTAAAAAATATTGTTATGTATCCAAGTATTACTTTTGACAATCAACTGAACTTTCCAGTTAGTATATACGATTCATTTAATAACGAAGATCAAGCAAAAGGTCTTGCAAATTATTTTGGAACCTTAACACAGGTTGGATCTGCCGTAGCTGCAAACAGTTCCGCTATAATTCAACCAATCCACGGCCCCATATCGGCGTATATTGTGTATGATACCAATAACAACCCGATTAAACGGGTTTTTACATTGGGATCAGCAGCTACTTCATTTGCAATAACTCAAGCCGATGTTGATGTTATTACACAAACTAACAACTTTATTCAGCTCTTAAAAACATCGCCTAACGATCCTATTGCTGTAAGTTTTCAGGTACTTATTAAAGGAGGCAAAGCAAAACCAACACAAATTGATGCATTTTTTCTAAACACAACCAACTACAAAACCTGCACCTTTGTATCATACATGTTGGTGATGACAACATTGGCAAGAACGCCCCAAAGTACTGGGAAACCAGTTTCTCAGGCTACTTACAGTTTAAGTAGTTTGCTAAACTACTTGGGTGTTGAGTGGCCGTCTTCTTTACCAGATATTTTAGTTAGTAATTTTTCGTGTACCGATGACAATGATATTTTGAAATTATCGTGCGATATCGATATTCACAACATCACTTTTGCAGATGGCGTTCTTACAAACGTTCTGAATGTTTTGCCTGATACAACATTCAGAACCAAGATAATCTTTAATTACACTCCAGGGCTTGCCTTTTTAAACACAACACTTGAGTTTGATTTGAAAAATATCAAAATCCCCGCAGGAAACGGGAATACCGTTGATATCATCAACCCAACAATTATATTAACCATCACGCCATTGTTTAAATTTGTTGTTTTTAAAGTAAAAGCAACTATTCCATTCTCACTATTCAGCAGCCCTACTTTTAACGCTGATATTGCCATGACAATCGACAATGTAGAAGCTGAGATTGGCGTTGTACTCGATGGCAATAGCAACACCTTGCTCACTCCTCCCGTTATGAAAGGTGTTCATTTTGATTCTGTTGGCGTTGGCATGGGCGTTATTTTTGAACCACCATCGTTTGCACTTGGCGTGCAAGGGGCATTTCATATCGGAAATCCAGGTGATGTAAAGTTGGATGATGATAATTTTATTGTTGTTTGCTCATTGATAGAGGATGTTCCAAACCCTCTTTACATATCGTTTTATGTTCCTCAAATGAATGTAAGCGATGTGATTACCATGTTTACAAACACCTCAAATAGTATTGATTTCCCCATTTCAATTTCGGATCTTTCATTTAAATGGATTGAAAACCCCATGGAACCAGTTACTTTGCCCGATGGTACACTTGCAGCTATGGCCTATGGATTTAGTGGCAATCTGGATTTCTTTGGATTAAATTTTTACGGTGATGTTGAAATTGACCTTACAAATGGGTTAACGGGCAATATTACCATGTCGCCATTTACATTTGGCCCCTTAAGTTTAACGGGTAATGGCAAAGGCGTAAGTATAAAAGTAGATGCACAGGGCAATCCGATAAAAAATAATTTTATCCCTAAAACGGCAGCAGATAAATTGGCCATTCAAAACGCAACAACCAAGCAATTAATTGCTCCGGGCGGGCCATCAATGACTATCAGCACCTCGAGTTCACCGTACTTTAATCTTGGAGCCAACTTAAAGCTTCTCGACTTTAATGATTCCATCGATGCCACAATTGCGAGCGATGGTATCACATTTGATATCTCTTTATTGACAACCTATATGCATTGTACGCTGAAAGATTACCAAAATTTCTCAGGATCATTTGACTTTGGCCCCGATTTTACGATCTCTATTCCGCCAATATTGGGATTCAATATAGGAAGTATTCATTTTCAAGCAACAATTAACGCAAATTTGAGTGTTTCGGTATCAAACTCGCAAATTGCAATGTCTGTTGGCGGGGGATTTAATTTATTTGGACTCTCCCCAAGCATCGGACCATTTGAACTTGATATCAACATTTCAAGCATCACCCAAGTATTTAATGCCATCGAACAATGGATTATAAGTAATGTAACAAGTTTGTTCGGCAGTTTTTTTACAGATGCAAATGCTTGGATTAATTCCATTAACGGTGCAATAATTCAACCGCTTGAAAACGATGCCAAATACCTTGCACAGGGACTTGCCACAGCTTATCAACAAACTATAAATGAGGCTAGTGATCTATTAAAAGACACGTCATACGGTATCGATCAAGTTGCTAATGCGTTGCAAAGCGTATATAACGCTGGTCCAGACGCACTTGCAAGCGCGCTTAAATATGCAGGATACGGAGCCGATGATGTGGCTCGAGGTTTGAACTCTGCGGGATACGATGTAAATCAGGTTGCAAGTTCTTTACATAACATTGGATATGGGCTACAAGTAGTTGCATTAGCATTAAACGCTGTGGGTTACAGTATGCAAGGCGCAGCAGAAGCCCTAAAATACATAGGTTATGGAGCGCAAGACGTTGCCTCTGCCCTGAGTACAGCATTTGGGGCAATACCAGGTGTAGTAAATACTGTTTTGCAGCAAGCTGGGTACGCCGTGAATGACATTAAAAATGCGTTTGAGTCTATCGGTGGAGACTTTGCAAGTTTTGCATCTTCAGCCTGGGATACGGTTTCTCACGATTTAAATCCATCCAATTGGTAACTATTAAACTAATTAAACCGAAAAAAATATGACAACAGAACCAAATTCGTTAAAGGATTTAAACTCCTTCATCAGCGACTTACAAAACAACCCGGATTTTTTTAATAAAATCGCCCCATCATTGGCGTTGCTGATACCGGGTAATTGGGAAGGATTGATCAATTTAGCTGCTTCATCTGGATACAATTTTTCAGCAAATGACGTTTTGAAATTCATGAATGAACATCCCAAAAAAGAGAAATTATTTAACAACAATCACATCTGGGCAAATTGGGCTAAGTCTCAATTAAAGTAACCAAAGGATTATTACAAGTAAATTCCCTTAAACTACTATATTGATAATTTAATGTATTGGTTTAAGGGAATTACCTAACCAAATTGTAAAATACTCTCTCTATGAATGTATTAATGCTTGCTGAAAGCTATTTGAAAGATGTTTCTGGTTTACGATTTGAGTGGTCATTAAAAATTACCCAAAACGAAATAAAACCAAGACCAGCTGTTCTATTCTGGATTACAAATTATAATACGCTTGACAACCAATTTAGTAGATTACACGATTTATTATCCGCTTTGGATTGTCCGAAGGAAATAATATCCCAAGCTAAAATACAAGACTCGGCTTCTCTTATGCAAGGTGTAATGGTGTCCCTAAATGAAAATGCACCTCAAAATACGTTTTACATACATTCTTCAGATGTACTAAATCAAAACATGGAAAGAGTTGGATTTAAGTGGAAACAGAAACGCTTAATTGAAAAAATTACGTATAATTTTTTCTATTTCCAAAATAATAACTCCTTCGAATATTTCATTAGTATCATTCATCCAGCTCTACGAGACTTGGCATATGAATTGATAAAAGAACCTTTGTTAAATAAATCAGGTTTCTATATTCAAAAAACTGGGGAACAAATCAGTGAAGCATATATTACATATCCATGGCATCCAACATTTAAAAACATTTCTACCAAATTAGAAAATCAATTTTTAGAAATTGATGCGTCAAAATTTGATGTGTATAAAGATCACTGTTTTAGACATATTGGCTTTGGTTCATCATGTTCCGAAACTCCCATTATAACTGTATATTTCAGCGCTAGGTATAAGGGGAATTGGCCTTTGGTTTTTGAATCTTTTCAAGAAATTGTTAAGGTAGAAGGCGAGATTTTAAATAAAGAGCTTAACAATTGGGTTCAATCAATTTAAAACCTGCCCATAACACGGGTTTTGCGTCAGGCGGGGCGACGTGCAAACTTGGAGCTTAGTGCTTCTAATGAACTTTAGTAATAATTTGAAACTTTGTGTTCCGAAACCCGCCCGAACGCAAAGCCCGAAACCGTTAGCAGAAAGTGGGTAAATATCCCACCGCCAGCCTTGCGGAGTTAAAAAACTTTGGTGATTTTACGGGGAGATATAAGTTACCTGGACACTCCAACAGCAAACCAACTAAGATTTTCACATACATTACAACCAAAGGATTTGAACAGATACAAAATCCGTTAGATAAATTAGGAATTGATTAAAATTCATTTACTTTTTTGAATATTATGAATACCTTTGAAAAATCAATAAACGTCTATTTACAAACAATCTACTGAATCCTGTATGCGCAACTATGTTGATATCACCAATATTTGTATTGTATTAATTTTCAATATATTAGCAAATATGGCAACTGTAGGTAAAGCGGATATATGCTCAACTGAGTTGCGCATACAGGAAAATGAGTTGCGTATATTGAGATGTTAGCGGTCAGCTTAAAACGACCGTAGGTTAAACAACTGACCTTGACAAGTTGAACAAAAAAAAACAAAAGGAACAAATGGCGACAATCAGACTTAAACGTACGAGCGAATTCAACAATAGAATGAGAGATTATAAAATCTTCATTGACGGACAACAGGTTGGAACAATAGCGAATGGAGAAACCAAAGATTTTCCTTCGGCAGTTGGACAACACATTGTAACAGCAAAAATTGATTGGTGTGGTAGCCCAGACATCTCAATTGACCTTAAAGAAAATCAAACAAGCAACCTGAAAGTTGGTGGTTTTAAATACGGAAAAATAATTATGCCAATAGGACTTGGAATAATTGTTTTGCATTTTATCTTGTCAAAATTTGTTGACTTTGATTACACAATTTTTTTAGTCGCACCATTCTTCCTAATGATGGCTTACTATCTGACAATTGGACGCAAAAAATACTTGACTTTAGAGAAAGTAAATGAAATGTAACATCACGATAGAAAAAAGCCCAACCGCTAACATCGTATTGGCAATAGTGGGGCTGACAGTTGTAAACTCAACATTTATAATTCTATTGAGCTTTTGTGCAAATGTTGGGCCGACGTTTTTCTAATGCCCCACCATCGCCAATACGTGAACCGTTAGCAGCAATTTAAAAAAAATGACACGAGCTATATTTATAATGATAGGAGTCATGATTACTGGATTGACTAATAATGTCCAATCTCAGGTGATTCGTGGACAGTTGATAGGTAAATCTCAAGATAAATATGAGAGTTTACCAGGGATTTCTGTGATGATTGATACTGTATATCAGATTTCTGACATTGATGGATTTTTTAATTTTCAAATTGTTAAGAATTATCCCAAATCTTTAGTGATTTCAGGTTATGTTCATCCAAAATTAATGATCTATAATTTACCAGTAAGTTATAATACCTTGGATTTGGGTAAAATTGAATTAATTGAGCATATGATTATTTCACCGCATCAGTATGATTCAATAAGAAGCAATGTAATTAGCTCCTTTAAAAATATAGATATATTGATTGTTCAACAGCAAAAAGCGGATAGCTTATTAAAACCCAAATATCGTCCATTGAATGATTGGAGCAGTATTGTTGGATATGTCGTTTTGGATAAAATTATGGCAAATGAAATGCTTAATCCTCTTGATGAAAAGGCAAAAATCAAGATAGATTATAACGTTGAAAAAGATTTGATTTCTTTGGATTATAATAAAATAAAAAAATAAACTGGGGCTAACACATGGTATAAAAAATTGCCGTTGCAGTGCAGGTTTCAAGGTTTTTACTTCTATTAAAGTTCAATGTAGCTTGATAAGGAAGTGCTTTGCAATCGGCAACTTTTCATACCGCCAACCGTTACCAAACATGCAAAAAAAAAACGACCGACATGGACACAAGTTAGAAAAACTGAGAATTATTTTGTATGTGAACAACAATAACGGACAGAATACGTGAAATACGAAAATCAATGAAACGTATTTATCGAAAATGAGAAATTTGTTTGGATTGCAAATTAACCTTGTAATCATATGACCTAAAGTTTGTTTGACAATGACAAACTTAAATCTGTGGAAACGTAGGTTTCTAACGACAA
>Ga0233425_10008862_pt1 | contig 13083 bp, 18 predicted proteins | sample Watercolumn_Towu_2_FD_181712 | JGI IMG/M metagenome (GOLD analysis project Ga0233425, IMG submission 181712) | Freshwater microbial communities from Lake Towuti, South Sulawesi, Indonesia - Watercolumn_Towuti2014_140_MG | ecosystem: Environmental > Aquatic > Freshwater > Lake | place...
AGATCAATATCCCTACTTCCTAAATAAGGCGTATTTTTTGCTTCTTGGTATTTTTTATTGACATGAAAGAAAACTGCCCACCCTCCAAGAATACAAATAGGTTCATTGAGATGTTTAATGACTTCTTGCAAATATTTGTATGATGTCTTTGTTTCAAACTCTTTGTACATGTTCCAGTTTCTCCATTAACATTTCTGCTGCTTCTCCGCAAACTCCGTTCTCTGTGAAAAGGTCAATAATTAATTGGGGAAGACAAACAACAAATAAATCGTGAATCTTTTTACTTTTATAAAATACGTGTTCATTTGAAGGAATAATTCGTACATTTCCTCCACCATACAATCCGTCTTTCATCAAAAGAGTATGCCATTTTTCTATGTCTTCTTCTTTGACATAAATATCATTTCTGTGGGGGAAGAGATAATGATGGACAAGATTTTCAGCTGTATACGTCGTTAGAGCATAATCTAACTGTGTCTTTTTCAAAAGCTCTAATGGCTCTTTTATCATATATTGTCTGTATTTTGTTGATTTTTCATGTATTTCAAGCCAGTATTCGATGAGTTTCTTCACAGAGACTACTCTTGTCTCTTTCACCAGTCCTTTTGCTTCTAATTCTTTCAAAAAGAGGATAATCCACTGCCTTGAACATTTTGTTCGTCTTGCAAGCTCATTCTTGCTTAATGGCATTGTTTCTGCAAGTAATACCCTCAGTATCTGTTCTCGTTTTTCTCCACGCATACCATGTAAGTAACTGAATTAGTATATAAATCTTACTTACATGTAAGTAACTCAGTTTATTTATAAATGATACTTACATGCTCGCCGTAGTTTTTCCAAGATCTTCATCCAGTCAGGAAGCTCATCCATTGGTTTCCTAATCTTGAAAACCTGTGCATCTCATACAAGTATAACCTTCACCAGAAATACTATGTCCCTCATTGCCCAAATCTATAACTGCTTTGCATTGTGAGCATAGCGTTGGTTTAAATTTAGGAGGATTTTCTAATTTTTCAAAATTAAACTCATTAGTGCCATACCAGACATACATTTCAGTTTTAGCAATCTCCTTCTTACAAGCTTTACAATCTTTCCAATTCCCTTTATGTCCCTCATGATGATGAAATGAACAAAGAGTATATCTATCATGGTTCCTATAGCAGCTATTTGTCGCATAAGAGAACATGACGTACTTGTGGACATCATCACATATCCACTGGTCACAACAAGGAGTTTTCATGAGTCGCTTATTCTTTCCACATAAACCACAACTTTTTGTTGTTAATATTTTCTCCTTCATTTTATCCCCATCTTCGCAAGCACACAACGAATCTCCTCATAGGTAATATTCTCAGACAGTTGTTCTTTAAGTGGTTTTGCTTTTACTCTGCCTTATTGTTCATCTAAAAGAAGCATATCAATATTCACGAACTGAGGATAGTTATTTTCTTTGTTGACATTTCTCGCGCGCTTAAACTCTTCTTCTGTTGGCTGGCGTTGAAGGCCATCAATAAACCCACACTTGTTACACTGTCCATGCTCAGGAACATTATTCTGACAGAAACCACATTTCTTTAGTGCCATGTCTCTTTGAATAAGTAAATTGTATTTAAAACTTATGGAAGAATTTATATAGCCAAAAATACAGGAAAGACACTATGGGGCTAAGTATCAAACTCAAAATAATTCTTGTTTCTCTGATACTCATGATTACATTCGCATTCATCGTTACTTCTTATGTCTCCTACTTGCAAAGCGAGGAGAAGGTTCCTACGGGAAGCACACTCGCTGATGTTTTTCTTTACAAGGATTTTATCATCGTCTATAGCCTTGCTCTCCTCATTTCTCTTGTCATTATTATTGCATTCTCCTATACTATTCTTGAACCTGTTGATAAACTCATTATCGGAACACAACTTGTTGGCCAGGGAAAATTAGATTATCAAATCAAAAAATATAGTACAGATGAAATTGGCAGGCTTGTTGAGGCATTTAACGACATGATCCGCAAATTACGCACATCTATTGAAAAGGAAACAAAGTCCACAGAGAAAGCAAATCTTGAAAAAACAAAAGCAGAACTCATCATTGACAGTATGGCAGATGGTGTTATTGTTACCAACAAAAATCATGAAGTTATTCTCTTCAACCGTGCAGCTGAAAAAATCTTTGAAGTGCCCTCATCAAAAATCGTTGGCAAAAATATTTTGCATATGACAAAAAGCGGCATTGCTTCTATATTTTATGATCTTTTTGAGGATGAAGAATTATTTCTCAACAAAAAAAACAGGGTTGTGGTAAAAGAGTTTGAATCAAAAGAGCCACGAAAAACGTTGAAAGCAACTGTTGGTCCATTGCGGCAAGATGCTTTGCAATGGGATGGAGGTAGTGTTATTGTTATTGAAGACATTACTAAAATGCGTGAAATTGAAAATATGAAAACTGAATTTGTCAGCATTGTGAGCCATGAGCTTCGGACTCCGCTGACGAGCATGCGCGGCTATGCAGAACTCATGCAGCAAGGAAAACTTGGCGCATTGGCTGAACAACAGCAAAAAGCTGCTGATATTATTGTTGCGGAAACAAAACGCTTAACGTTGTTAGTTAATGACATTCTTGATCTCTCTAAATTAGAAGCAGGAAAAGCAGGCCTTAATCTTGAGGAAACAAATATTGAAGAGTGTATTGATCATTCTCCTGCACTACACATGATCAAAGAAAAAGAAATCGAGTTTCGAAAAATTGTACCTGTCTCTCTTTCTAAAATTATGATCGATAAAAATAAGATTACACAAGTCATTACGAATTTGCTGACCAATGCTGCAAAATTTACTCCAAAAACAGGGAAAATTACAATGAAAATCACTGATAGAAAAGATTCTATTCTTGTTGCAGTTACTGATACAGGAATAGGCATTGCAAAAAAACATATTCCACACTTATTTGATAAATTCTATCAAGTTGAGTCTCACCTTCGCAGGCAGCAAAGTGGTACAGGATTAGGATTGCCTATTGTCAAAGAAATTGTCTCCTTGCATGGTGGCTTAGTGACTGTGGACAGCAAACCAAAAAAAGGGACTACTATGAGCTTTACTATCTCTAAGAACCTTGGCAAAGAAAAAAAGGATGATGAAAAGAACGTTAAGGTTGTCCAAAGCACTGTCGTGAAGGTCTGAGAAAGAAGCTATACATTTAATAATCAAATCTCATTCTTTCTTATCATGACGAATGTTTTACTTGTTTATCTTCCTTTTTGTACACCTGCAAGTCCGCCGTATTCTCTTCCTCACCTTGCAGCATTCCTTAAAGCAAATGGCACTCCTCAAATGGCTGTTGCTGTTCTTGATCTGAACATCATATTTCATTCTCTCAAATTTCCTGAATTTCAAGCATATTTTAAAGAACACAAAAATTGGTCTGACTATGAGTCTATCACTGATGCTTATCATCAAAAAACAGAAAAGGTTTATTCTGAAAACAATTGGAACGTTGTTCATGGTGAAAAGCCAGAATTTTTTGATGTCCTGCTCCAAAGAATTACTGACCAAAAACCAGATATTGTTGCATTAAGCGTTGTCTATTCAAGCCAAGCATTTTATGCGTATGCCTTGCTTCGTTCACTAAAAGAGCTTGGTATTACCACAGTTATTGGTGGCCCTGCTGTTAATGAAAAACTCATCCAACGTGCTGATAAATACCTCTCCAATGAGCTTGAACTACTGCGTTTCATCCTCGGCAAAGATGTTGCGCATGACTCATTAATTCACACTGTTTCTCCTGATTTTTCTGTTTTTCCTTTGGAAGAATATTTTACTCCACATCCTGTCATTCCTATTCATACATCAACAACATGCTATTATCAGCAGTGCACATTTTGTGCGCATTATAATAAAGTCAAATATGCTGAATTTCCTCTGGACATAATCAAAGAGACCATTGTTCGCTCTCAACAAAAATATTTTTTTCTGATTGATGACATGATCCCTAGTCAGCGGCTTCTTTCCATTGCAGCAATGATGAAACCATTGCACGTTCGCTGGGCATGCCAGCTTCGGCCAACAAAGGATTTTGATTATCCGCTCCTCAAACAATTACATGACGCAGGGCTTTCTGTGGTCTATTGGGGTGTTGAATCCGGCAATGATCGCATTTTACAACTCATGAAAAAAGGAACAAACACGCATGATGTTGCATCAGTCCTTGCTGCATCTCATAAGGCGGGGATAAAAAATATGGCCTATGTTCTTCTTGGCATGCCTACTGAAACAGAACAAGAGATTGTTGATACTGTCCATTTTCTGAAAGATAATAGAGACAATGTTGATCTGCTTTGCATCTCTATTTTTGGTTTACACAAAGGAACACCTATTTATCATAATCCTGAAGCGTTTGGAATTACACAGATTACGGAAAAAGAGCGAACAGTGCTCGCTCCAAAAATAACATATACCATTCAAAATGGATTATCACATGAGAACGTTCTTTCTCTCAAAAAAAAATATAGAAATACATTCTCTTCTATAAATAAATATCCTGCTTCCATGGCTTTCTTCAGGGAACATATGCTTTGCGTAGTTTGAGGATAATTTGTTTCTTCATTTTACTTCCTCTTTACTGGCAACATTTTACTATTCGCACAAATTCTTCCACATCTAAACTTGCACTGCCAATGAGCAATCCATCAATTTCTTTATACTGCAAATATTCTTTTGCATTCTTTGAATTGACACTCCCACCATAAAGCAACTTGGTTTCTGTTGCACTTTTTGCCCCAAACATCTGGTCTAGCTGTCTCCGTATAAAATAGCACACATGATTTATTCGCTGTGGATCAGCAGCATTTCCAGACCCAATTGCATCAGGAGGTTCATATGCAATAATAAGTTTTTGCCCATTGGCAAACGATACTCCTGTTAGACTATTTTGCAATTGTTGCTGCAGCTCTTTTTCTACAAACGAACTCACTACCCCTTCTTTTTGTCCAACAAACGTTCCAACACAGAGTATTGGTGTTAGCCCAACAGCATGTGCGGCAAGAATCTTTTTATGGATGTCACTGTCTGTCTCGTGGAATAATTTTCGTCGTTCACTATGCCCTATTAAAACATAGGTTGCAAGCTCTCGAAGCATTGGCGCGGAAATTTCTCCTGTAAATGCACCGCCTTCCTGATGATGAAGATTTTGCGCACCAAGAAAAACCGGCTGGCGGAGTTGGACTGTTAAACTGTTTTCTCCCTTCTTGAGCTCGTATCGTAATGCACTTAACACTGTAAATGGAGCACAAAGAACAACTGTTGCATTTGCATGTTGCACAAGCTCACGAAATTTTTGAAGAAACACTACTGCATTGATAACGGTAAAATTCATTTTCCAGTTTGCAACAATCAAAGGTTTTTTCATAGTTTCCTCAATTCTTACGTGATAAGTTCGACGGACTGGACTTTATATATTCCTACATACGGTGATTCCATGACTTTCTCTGCTTTTCTAATCGCAAGCTTTTTCTGGAACAAAAATGGACAATAGAGAACAAGAGATTCATATTCTCCACCTTCACCAGCAGGATGCAGTCCTATGCGCTTATGAAGCTGCATTAATTCTTTATATGCATCGTTGTCAAGCTTTCGACCAAGCCATTTTTCTCCAAGACCATCTCCAGCAACACTGCTCATACAGATTTCAAAGCCAAGATCAATCATTTCCTTAAGAAGCATTGCTTGATCTTTATGCCACAGCGGCGCAAATGTTTTTAGATGAAGCTCTTCACACACTCTATTGACTCGTTCATGTTGGTAATCAGATGCAAGCGCGCCAACAATAATCCCATTAATTCCATACTTTTCTTTTGCTTTTTTTATTGCTTCATAGAGATCACTAAGCTCATCTTCTTTCTTTCCTGATGTCTTTTCAACTATCAATGGGAGCCCCATTGCTTCTGCTTGGTATCTTGTTATGTCAATATTTGGTGTGTGAAACATATATGATTCTTGATTTTCTGATTTTAATGTAATGAGGCAGACCACATCCCAGCCAAATGTTGTGGCAATATATGTCGCAAACGTTGAATCTTTTCCTCCACTAAAAAGTGTGCCGAGTTTGAGTTTTGTTATTTTTGTTGCGTCCTTGAGCATATTGGAAAAATTCGATTTCGTATTAATATACTTTTCTCAAAAAGTGAAGGGAAAAAGAGAAGAAAATGTGACTGAAAGGGAATGAAAGTATCGTTATCTGAGCATTTCTGCGAGTTTAGGTGCAAACGGAACATACGCTTCAACGTTATCAAAAAGAATTCCTGATGTCTGATTTGCAAGTGGTCCTGATATAGCAGAAAACCATATATTTCTTCTTGGGACGCCTTGCCCTTCCAACGCTTTAACTGCACAAGCTAATGTTGCTCCTGATTCTATAGAATCATCAATAATAATGTATGCTTTGTGAACATCTTCTGTTTTTGGAATTTGCTCAACTCTATGTGGAGCATATCCTATGTGAACACGTTCTGCAAAGTTTCTCCGAGAGACAGAGTCAGGAGGGATATAGGTGACTCTTCTTTCAGGTGGAATCTCAAGCCCCTTCCTCCTGAAACAATATAATAAATCCTCAGAATATTTGAAACCAGGTGTGCGACTTGGAATTTCAACGAGCATAATATCTTCAGGGCTAAAAGTACTAAGTAAATCCGCAATCCCTTCTTCCAATGATTTTATCCTATTCATTATCACTAAAACCCCTCTCTGTCACTTGTAGAATTGCTTATTTCTTTATAAATTTTACACTAATCACAACCAAGAAGTAGTACAAATATAGAATACCAGGAAAAGAAAGCTTTCAGACCATTGTCAAGGAATTTTTTATTCTTGCAAGAAAGCTCTTATTTTTGCCACGAATTCCTTTGCTTCCTGTTGCAACTGCATAATCTTTGCTTGCTCAACCTCTGTTTCTGTTCCGTACTGATAAAATTCACGCAGATCAACGACTGTTTCTTCATGATCGCTTTTGCTCTCTTGAATCTGCTGCAGTTCATCAAGCGTTATCGGTATTTTCTTCTCAATAATCAGTTTTTCAATTGCAGCAAATGTACACGCCTGATTTCTGCTTTCATAGCCATTTCGCCAAAGAATTGCTAATAGACAATGATACATACTATAAAAAACAGCACTAACAGCCCAATCTGAATATTTCATTCGAATAAGATCATCTGTGAGTTTAAGATTTCGTTGCGCTTTAGAGAGATGTTTTTGCACCTCTGCTTCGCTAGAGACTACTTTTCGTAATCCCTTATGCTTCTTTCCTTCTTTTTCTGCTTTATTCAAGCACCATTGAACTTTTTTCTCAGCTTGCGTCATTTCTTATCAATGTGTACAGTACATCATACCCCCAGAATATAAACCCTTTTTGAATAGCTACGATAACTATGGCATCCTGCTTTTGAAGATTTTTTCGCATGTCCTCTTTTGTTTGGAAAATAGCATGAATTTTCTTTGGAAGCGTCTGTTCAATCTCTTTGATTTTTGACTGAATGAGAGTAAGATTTTTTTTGTCGATTATGAGTAACACATCAATGTCTTGAGCTTGTAAACCTTTTGTGATGACACTTCCGAAGATGATAATGGCATCGGTAAACTCATGCAGTGGTTCCAAATCTTTTTGTAATACTCTAATACAGGAATTGGGTTGAGATTCACTCTTTAAAACATATTTTATGATGTCTTCTGTTTTTGAACTCTGAAAATTGAGATGGTAAATATTAGCATTGGCAATGGTTTCCTTGCGCACAAGAGCATCACATTCAAATTTCTTTAAAATGTTATATGTTCCTTTTGGCGTCGTTCCGATTTTCTTGGCAAGACCATTAATGCTTGATTGTTCTTTATGATGCCTAAACAAGTAAGAGAGGAGCTTTGTTTCGTTAGGAGTAAGTACCATTAGTACATAATTATGTATAATTAGTATATAAATTTTCTCCTTTATTCTGGCACAGTAATATATACTTTCTTCGTTGAACCATATTGTGTCCCTGAGACACTGCATGAACCACCAGTGCAGACTTTGAAATTAAACGCAAACATGCCCGCAGGCGCATCATCTGGCACTGCAACAAACAATCCTATTGCTGTTGCTTCCCTATTCTCCAATGTTATTTCTTCTGTGTCCATAATGATCCAGTCGCTACAAAATCCTGTTGTTTCTGTATCACAGCTTATTCCTTCATTCTCTGCACAGAGCTCTGTTTCATCCTCTGCAATTGCTTCACTGCAACTGATCGTGTTGTAAAATGTTTCAAGGTCTCCAACATTGTTGAGAAGCCCCACTGCAATCACATCATTTTCTCCTCGCTGGATCGTGTATTTGTTGATAGGCAAGCTGATTAATTCTCCTGTCTGCATTAATGTTGTTCGTATATTTTCTTTTGTCTGCTCATCAAGCTTTTCCTTGTATTCTGTCGCTGTTGTAAAAATATTTGTTACAATATAGAAACCAATGCCAATAACGATAAGAGAAAGGACTGTAATGACGATCATGTTGACACTGAGTTCAACTGCTGCTTTTTTATTCATATTTTTTTATTTATTTATTTCTATAAAAAGCTATTGTTTTACTGTATTTCATTCACCCGCTTTAATGATCTCAAACTCTTTGACAATCAAAATGGTGAAGAGGATTAACACTATTCCACCAGCCACAATCATCGTAAAGCCTTTGTACATTAATTCTGGAGCTCGGATCATAAGGTATAAACCAAATGCCATGATGATAAATCCAAGCCACAAGAATTTATCCAAAACCATGCGCATGATTTCAAATTCTTGGTCAGCTGTCATCCGTCGTTTGATCTTTTTCAAAAATGATGGTGTATTGCCTTTTGTTTTTTTCTTTGCCATACGATTCACCTTTTGGATTAGCTATTAACTAATTACATTCAGGAAAAATGTCAATGTTTCATATTCTACTGTGGCATCAGACTCCATAACCACTTTCAACTTACAGATGTATGTTTCTCCACTCACTAAATTATTGTTCTTTAAAGAAGCATAAAATCCTACTTCTGTGCTTGGTGAAACATCTTCAGCAGATGCAACCACTTTTACTGGATAAGCTCCATCAACTGCATAACTTGAAATATCTCCACTAGAGCTGCTTTTACACTCATCTATAATAAGCGTTGCTTCCTCTGCAGTTGCTTTATCTGCATTATAAAAGCCAATTATTAGCTCTGTTTGTTCTTTTGCAGGGAGACTCAATCCAGCTTTCTTTATACCCACAATGGGTTTGTCTGAACTTGGGCTCTCTTCAATGGACGCCAGAATTTCTTGAGAAGTTTCAATTCCTTCTGCTCCTATATTTCTCAGTTGGTCTGTCACAAAGATTCCAACACCCAACATTGCAAATGCCAAGACAAAGATAATGATTGCTTCTACAGAAAGATTTAATGCAGCTTTTTTAGCCCATCTTTTTGAAAAATTATGAATACGCATAAACCCACCTCTTTTTCGTTATCATCATGGGACAAATCCTTTATATACTTTTCTAATTCAAAAATTTCTCTTGCGAAACATATATAAATAACTGGTTTTTTTCAAACAATTATGGCAAAACTCAGAAAAGCAGTTGCATACAGACGACTTGAGCGGCCGTACACACGAAAATCAAAATACAAAAAGCTCTCCTATGTTCGTTCTACTCCTACATCCAAAGTTGTTCGTTATGATATGGGAAATCCAGGCAAGGACTTTGTTCATCGATTTCATCTCTTATCAAAATCAGATATTCAAATCAGACACAATGCAATCGAATCCGCACGTGTTGCATGTGTTCGTGTTCTTGAAGGGAAATTAGGAAAAAACGGGTTTCACTTTCAAATTCGTATGTATCCACATCACATTCTTCGTGAAAATCCTCTTGCAGCAGGAGCAGGTGCAGACCGTATGAGCACAGGAATGCAGCGCTCCTTTGGAAAATGCATTGGTGTTGCAGCACAAGTAAAAAAAGGAAAGGAAATATTTACCATTGAAGTAGATGATCCTCATTCAGATGTTGCTCGCGCAGCATTGAAATCTGCAGGCCATAAGTTTGCATGCAGAACACAGATTGTTCAGGAGATGTAGTTTCTTAGTGAAAATTTATATAGAAGCGTGCCCCTTACCCTTAAAGGTGAAAAGCATGGAGTTTACTGCGATTATCCGAAAAGGTGAAAAACAATTTGTCGCGCTTTGTCCAGAAGTTGATGTTGTGAGCCAAGGGTACACTATTGATGAGGCATTAGCGAACCTTAAAGAAGCTGTTGAGTTGTATATTGAAGAAATGGGAATGCCTGAAGAGTTTAAAGGCCACGATGCAATAGTCGCTCGCTTTGCTGTGGAAAATGCAAAAGTTGCCTAGACTTTCTGGACAGAAAGTAATAAAAGCGCTTTCTACAATTGGTTTTATTGCTGCACGGCAAAAAGGCAGTCACGTCATTATGAAAAAAGAAACTGATAGAGGTACAAAGACAACTGTTGTTCCTCTTCACAAAGAAGTAGACAGGGGTACGCTCCTCGAAATCATTAGGCAAGCTGGACTAAAAAAAGAAGAATTCTTGGGACTACTTTAATACCACTCAGCATTATTTTGAAATGAATACCCTGCAGCTTGTTGCGATTGGAATGCAGCGAGTTTGCGTTATTTCATTACTTCCTAATAGATTGCGTTGTCATATAGTAGCATCTTGGACTGTGCGTGTGATGTGCGTTGTCCTTGTGCTTCAAATCGCCACTCAACGCAAAAATACAAACGCAATCTATAGTGAAACATTAGAAAAACTAAAGAAGTATATCCAAAGTATCAGAGAAATAAAGAAAGTGTACAGAAACTGCAAACACATAGGAAACTCAAACACCAAGCATCTCTCGCAATTCCTCAGTTGGTTCCCACGGCGGCGTAAATGTGACTTCCACATTGACTTTATGCACACTTGCTAGTTTTTTCAGTGCCATATCGACATTCTGCACAATCATCGGGCCAACAGGGCACATAATAGAAGTAAACGTCATAAGAATGGTAATCTCTTTCTGCTCCTGCTTTCGCTCTATATTGTAAATTAATCCTAATGTCCAGATATCAATCTGCAATTCAGGATCAACAACTGTCTTCAACGCATCAATAATAGGCTTGTTCTCTGCATCTGCTTCCATCTCGCTTGCACTCACTTTTTGTAGCCCAGATTTTGACTGCGCTGTTTTTTCCACTGCTGCATCTGCTATTCTATTGAGTTCTTGTTCATCCTGGGCTTCTGCTTCTATGATCGCTGCGTTTTGCTGCAGCTCTTCTGGACTCTGAAGCTCTTCTTCCTCTTCTCCTATCAACACATCTTTGATTCGCTGAAAAAATCCCTTCTCCTCTTTTTCTGTCATCTTTCCATCCTCACTGTTTGTTTTCGAATGATTTTCTTCACTTCTTCTATTCCTTGCTTTGTCTTTACTGATATTTCTATAGCATTTTGATATTCTTTTTTTATTTTACTCAACTTTGTTGTATCTAAATCAACTTTGTTTATGATAACAATAATCTCTTTGTTAAAATTCTTTTCGATTCTTTTCAACAATTGGAGCTGGCTTTCTACCTCATAGCCACAGCTTTCACTCGGATCAAATACATACAAAATTTTCTCTGCTGCATGCTTCAAGACAACATATGCCTGCTTCTCGATATTATTCATCTTTTCAATCTCTCTGTCAAATGTTCCTGGCGTATCAATAATTTGATACACTCTTGGCTCAATTTCTAAATAGCCAACATTCAGCGATTTTGTGGTAAACGCATACGCTTGAATATCAGGATTACTCTGCGTCAATGCTTGTAACAGACTGCTTTTGCCGACGTTTGGATAGCCTGCAATCGCAATCGTACGAACATCTTCTTTAATATCTGGCCAAGATTTTAGCACTCTTCTCGATTCTTCAATAATGTCAAGATGCTTTTGAATTTGTTTCATGACAGAGCAAATTCGCCCAAAATATGCTCTTTTCTGCTTCTCAATTTCATCTATACTTCTTGCTTTTTTTATTGCAATAACAACTTTCCAGGAAACTTCTCTGCATTGCTTCTCTGCCCATTTCACACTTCCTAATGCTTGCTTTGTGAGGTTATAGCGAATGGTGATTCTTGCAAGCTCATGATAAAACGGAGAAAGCTCTTCAAGATTCGGAAACTTGAGATAGATCTTGCTGAGCATTTCTGCAAGATTTTCCTGCACCTCTTCAATCAGTTCAATTTCAAAATATTGCCGCTGCTTCATTCTCGGCTCGCTGCCTTTCATCTTCGGCACTTTCTCTCTTGCTCTCTCTACTCGCTTTTTGCCTGCACTGATCGCTCTATCAAGGTATTTTTGGTATTCCTCTATTTTCTGGAGATATTGGAAGTTCATGAGCAGTGTGATCATTGCACCTATATAAAATAGAAGGCTTCATTTTGTTAGAGACTCTACATAAAGTACTGCTGTTGTACAATTATCACAGTCGTTGATCGCGAGTGCAAGCTTGTTTGTTTTTGTTGCAGCTGTTTCTGGACCTTTTCTGTTTCTTAGTATATCTGCAATAAACCCAACAACATCATGTTCATTTATTGCTTTTCCTACGCCATCACTACAAAGAATAAAAAAATCTTCATGCTCCAAAGTTCCTTCTTGATACTCTACGTCAACGTCGCGATATCTTCCTACTGCTCTTATCAACTGTCCATTGTTTGCATGGTCAATTGTCACTTTCCGATACTCCCTTCTTATGAAATTTGCCCGATATGCTCTGGAATCACCTACATGCGCAAGCTCCCATACAACTTTTCCTTCACATCCATACCAACGGAGTGCTGTACACGTTGTTGCCATGTGAATTTCACTTCTTTGTGCAGTTTCATACACTACTCTGTTTGCTTCTTGCACTACTTCATCAAGTCTTGTTGTGTATCTGTCTCTGCTTTTTCTTTCTCCATGGTCTTGAACAACTGCTACAGCAGTTCTCGCAGCAATTCCCGCATTTTCTCCTTTTCCAGCACCATCAGCAACAACGAGTAATCCTTCACCACAATAGAGCGCGTCATTGTTTAGCT
>Ga0233425_10008863_pt1 | contig 13079 bp, 11 predicted proteins | sample Watercolumn_Towu_2_FD_181712 | JGI IMG/M metagenome (GOLD analysis project Ga0233425, IMG submission 181712) | Freshwater microbial communities from Lake Towuti, South Sulawesi, Indonesia - Watercolumn_Towuti2014_140_MG | ecosystem: Environmental > Aquatic > Freshwater > Lake | place...
GGGGGGTGGGGGGGGGGGATCGTCGAGCACAATCCCAAGACCGGCTCCTTCAAGGCCTACCGCGATCCGGACGGCGACTTCCATTATATCCTCGTGCCCGACTCGGGGCCGATCAACGACGTCACTTCATGGCTGGCCTGGAGCGAGGGGTTGCTCTGGCAGTGCACTTACTTCGGGGTGTCGAGGTACGACGGCAAGAGCTGGAAGACCTGGGTCGAAGGCAAGTCGCCGTTACCCTCGAATTTCACCCAGTTCGCCTGGCCGATAGGGCGCTATTGCTGGATTGGCGGCGACCGCGGCGCCAGCGTCACCGACGGCAGCGTCTGGGTCAACTACCTCGTCGGCGAGAAGGGCGAGGGCATCGTGGAAGTGCACCGGCCGGGACAACCCGTCGAGACACGCACCCTCCCGACCGCGCTGGCCAACCGCTTCGTGCTCGGGATTTGGGCGGACGAAGAGGAGGCCTGGTTTGCCACATCCCACGGCCTGAGCCACGGTCGGTTCGCCCGGCGCGAGAAGCCCGCCGCGGTGGCCGAAGCCAAGCCCTGAGCCGCCCTCGGCGCTCACCCATTTATGAAAGGAAACAACAATACATGAACCAAACCATGACTCATCTGGAACAGGAACTCGATCGGGCACTCGTCTATTCCGAGGCTGAACGGGCCGAGCGCCGCGCGCTGGGCCTGCCTCCGCTGGAGCCTTCGCCCGCGGGCTTGATCAAACGCCTGCCCCGGGGCCGCACGCCGGTCAAGAAGCGGGCGATCAGCGCGCCTGATGTTCTCAATGAAGCCGCCGAGTACGGCAGCGCCTTTACCCGGGGGCTGCGCGTCGAGCTGCCCGGCGGCATCACCCACCTGCTGCTCAGTGGCACGGCCAGCGTTGGACCCCACGGCGAGACGCTGTATCCTGGTGATTTTCGCGCCCAGTGCTGGCGCACCTACCACAACCTGACACGCCTGCTCGAATCTGAGCACGCCACGTGGCACGACATCGTGCGGACGACCTGCTACCTGCGGGACATCGAGCGCGACTACCGCGATTTCAATAACATCCGCAACGAGTTCTTCAGCGCGCTAGGGTTGGACCCCTTCCCCGCGAGCACGGGCATCCAGGCGCGCATCTGCCGCAGCGATTTGTTGGTCGAAATCGAGGCCCTTGCCATTCTGACCCGATAGGAGCCGCCCATGAAACTCTCGTTGTTGGCCGCGTGCTGCCTCCTGGCCGCGCTGCCCGGCGCGGCCGCCGGCTACGAGGAAAAGGCCCCGCCGGCCGGCTCCGTCAACGAGCAGGCCCCCATGGGTGCTCCGGGTTCGGTCAACCTGCCTTTGCCGCAATCGGCGGAGAAATACCCGTATTACGGCAACACCCCGGACGAGATGATCCCGTTCCGCGGGATCGAGCCGTATCACCGTTATTGGATCACGCGCCTGCCGTTCCGCGGACCCGGCAGTGAGTATCCGGACCCGCCGAACCTGAAGTCCCTCAAAGTTGGCCTGCTGAGTCCGGCCGCCTACGGTCCGGAGGGTGTGCGGGGCGAGCGGACGCGCAAGGGTGTGGACCTGGCCTTCGAGGAGGCAAACGCTGGGCGCAAGCCCGGCCAGTTGCCCTTCGAGCTGGTGTATCGACAGGACTCGCCCCAGTGGGGGAGCGCCGCGAACATATCGGTCGAGTTCAAGGACAACGACGTTTTGGGCTACCTGGGCACGATCGACGGCGATGCCACGCACGTGGCGTTGCGCGTGAGTCTGAAGATCGAGACCTACATGATCAACACCTCGGATCCGGACCCGACGCTTACGGAAACGCAGATTCCGTGGCTGACCCGGATTTTCCCCGACGACCGCCAGCAGTGCTGGCGGCTGGCCTGGCTGGTGGTCAAGCAACGCGGATACAAGCGCGTGGCGGTGTTGCGCGAGAGCAGCCGCCCGGGGCGCGTCGGCGTGATGCACTTCAACAACTACATCCGCCGCCTTGGCTCTCCCCCCGTGGCACACCTGCTCTACAAGCCGGGTGACACGGAGCTTCGCACCCAAATCGAGGCCATCGAGGCCGCGCAACCCGAGGCCGTCCTCTTCTACGGGCAGCCCGAGGACATCGGGCGCGCCGTTGTGCTGTTGCGCAAGGCGGGCAGCAAGGCGGCCTTCTTCGGCTTCGACCGCCTGAAGGAAGAGGGCTTCCAGAAAGCCGCGGGCAAGGCCGCCGAGGGCATGACGATCACGTACTTCTTCAATCCGGCGCGGACCGACAAACCCTGGGTTGAGTTTGTCCAGCGATTTCGCAAGCGCTGGGGCGAACAGCCCGACATCTACGCCGCCTACGGTTATGACGGCGGCAAGCTCATGATCGAAGCGATCGATCATGCCGGACCGAACCGTTTCCGCGTGCGCGAGTACCTCGCGGGCCTCGACGAGTGGGACGGCGTGACTGGACACATGATCTTCGACGGGCGCTGGGACAACATCGTTCCGATTTCGGTGGCCGAGTTCAAACAAGGCAACTGGGTGTTCGAGCCGTTCCCGGAGCTGAAGCGTCCGCAGCAACCGAAGCTGACGCGGAATGATTAGGCAGCGTCCGTGGGCAAGGTGGGGGGCGGTCGCGGCCATCTTGGCCGGGGCGGCGAACCTCGTGGGTGCGGATGAACCGGCCGCCGCACGGTTCGTCATCGGCGTGCTCCTGCCGCCGCAAGACGCGACGGCTTCGAGCCTGCGCCAAGGCGCGCTCTGCGCGTTGGACGAGGTGAACCGAGCGTCCGGCGGCGGACTCTCGCTGGTCTTTCGCGGGCGCCTGGACCAATGGGGTGCCGACGGCGCGGAGGCCGCCCGGCTCGTCACCGAGGACGGCGCGGGCGCGTTGGTCGCTCCCCCGGGCGGGGCCGCCTCGCATCTCGCTCTGCAGGTCGCCGGCCGCACCGCCGTCCCCGTGGTCTCCCTTTGTCCAGACACCTCTGTCACCCGCGCCGGCATTCCGTGGATGGTCCGCATCATGCCGCGGAGCGGCGACGAGGCGCGGGCCATCCTCGGACATGAGCTTCGGACCTCTGACGGGCGCCAACGGCACTGGAGCGCGGTCGTGCCGGCAGGGCGGGCCGGGCGCGAGGCTGCGCGCGACCTGGCCGAGGCCGCACGAACGGTCGGATGCTCCCTGCAACCGCCGTTCGAATGGATCGGAGGGACCAACGGCCTCGAGGCTCTCGTCGATCAGGCTCTTGCGACGAGGCCCGATGGCATTCTGCTCTGGGTTGAATCGTCCGGAGCGGCGCGGCTGGCAAAGTCGCTTCGCGGCGCCGGTTACCAGGGCGTCTTGGGCGGACCGGGCTGGCTGAGGTCGCCCGAGTTTGCTGCAGCCGCGGGCACGGCGGCCGAGGGGGTGGTGGCGCCTGAGTTGGAGCGAGACGCAGCGGCGCTCGAGACGTTCGCGCGGTTCGAATTGGCCTACCAGGCGTGCTTCCATTCCGACCCCGACAATGTGGCGGTCTTCGCGCACGACGCCGTACTGCTGCTCGCGGATTTGCTCCGCGGTCAGAGCGGCGGCGCGGGCGCGGGGGGCTTCCCGCTCACTCGCGCGGTTGTGGGCGCGTCGGGGCGGCTCGAGTTCGACCGCGATGGCAATCGGGTGGGTGCGTTGCGCGTGCTGACGTGCAGGGCCGCCGCCTGGGTCCCGGCTGGCGGGCCGTCTGTTCACCTCAGCGGGCTCACTCGTTAGCGTGTGGCCCGCCATCCAGCCACGCATCCACCGCGGGCGTCGAAGCACAAGGCCGATCCATGAGAACGAAACTGATCGCCAGCGTGATCGCGGGGTTCGCCCTCGGGCTGTGCACCGCCTTGGTTTGCGGCCGGATCAAGCCCCCTTCGGTGGAGCACAAGGACAACGGGCGGCCGAAGCCCACCGGGGTGATCCAGCCCCGGGACATGGCGGACTCGCTGCACGCCCTGATCGCCGCCGAGCGGGAGGTTTATCATCGCGTGATCGTTGATCGCCTGCAAAACCAGGAGAAGGTTCTGAAGGCCAGTCCGCGGTGGGAACAGGAACACGCACTCCCGCTGCCGTCGCAGATGCTGCGCCTGACCGCCGAGGCGGTGCAGACCAAGGGCGCCGAGTTCCACTACAGCCTACGCTCCGTTGCGCCGATCAATCGGCAGCATGAACCAGAGACCGACATCGAGCGGAAAGGCCTGGAAGCGGTTGCCCGGCAGCCAGAACAGAACTTCTACTCCAACGAGAGCCTGGGCGGCAGACGGTACTTCACCGCGGTGTACGCCGATCGGGCGGATCATCCCGGCTGCGTGGCTTGCCACAATGCCCACCCCGCGAGCCCGCGCAAGGACTACCGATCTGGCGAGGTGCTGGGCGGCATCGTCGTGCGCGTGCCGCTCGAATTCTGAGGGCCGCCCTCGTCGTATCGCAGACTTCCAAGTCGACTTCCAAGTCTGCTGTCCCGCCGAGCCGCCTACTCGCTTGCGGTCTTCCAGGCCATGCCGAGTGCGAGCACGAAGCAAGCAAGGGTCCAAATGCCGATGCGCGGCGCCAAGCCGGCAAAGGCGACGCCGAAAACTCCAATCACCCAGGCCAGGAGGCAGGACCCGATCGCGAGCGCCAGAAAGAGGCCGCCAGCCATCCCGCGCGAGACCTTATCCACCGTGTAACCACACAACCAGCCAATGCCCACCCCGAAGATGTAGGGGAGTTGGATGCGGGTGAACGACTGGAACACAGCCCAGCCAATCCCCGCCAGCACCGCCACGCCGAGCGAGGCGCCCAGCGTGCGCAAAAACAGGCTGGCATCGGACGGAACGCTTCCAGCCGATTTCATCGCGGCCCGGCCGAGGGCGGCCCGCTGGGCCAGCGCGCGAGTTTGGACACCGGGTCCGCGCTGTTCGAGGAAGGTCGAGAGTGGCACCCAATCTGGCGCCCCTTCGTGCCAGACCAGGGCGGTCTCGGGCACTGAGCCCACTCGCACCATCTCGCGGACGGACTCCTCAGGGAACGGGCCGACCTGTTGGTTGTCGTGGTGGACGTAGAGGTTCATGGCGACTCCGGTATTAACCGCGTTTGGACAACACGTTTTGCTCGTAGCTCTCGATTTCCTTCAGCCAGGCCTCCCCGACGGGAACGCCCGCTCGCAAGCAATAGTAGTCCCACACGGCGCCGAAGGGAAGAGTTTTCAGTTCTTCGAATAGCGCGAGGCGGGCGGTGAAGTTGCCTTCGAGTTCGAGCGCGCGCAATCGCTCGAGCGGCTCCAGGAGCGCCATCAGCAGCGCTTTGATCATGCAGCGAGTGCCGATCACCCACGCGGCGACGCGGTTGATGCTCGCGTCGAAGTAATCCAACCCGATGTGGACCCGGCCCAGGTAACCCCCGCGGACCACCGCCTGAGCGATGGCCTCGAGCTCGTCCGTGAGCGTTACGACGTGGTCGCTGTCCCAACGCACGCCCCGGCTCACGTGGAGCAGGATTTGCTCGAGTGAATTCAGAACGGCGGAAATCTTGTCCGCGAGCCCTTCGGTGGGATGGTAGTGGCCGGCGTCCAGGCATAGGAGTTTGCGGCGGCGGAGCGCGTAGCCGATGTAGAATTCATGCGAACCCACAACGTAACTCTCGGAGCCGATCCCGAAGAGCTTGGGTTCGACGGCGTCGAGGTTGTGCTTCGGGCTCAGGGGCGCGGCGAAGATCGCGTCCAACGAGGCCGCCAGGCGCTCCCGCGGGGCGCGGCGGTCCACTGGGGTGTCCTTGTAGCCGTCGGGGATCCATACATTCGTAATGCAGGGCGTGCCGAGCGCGCGGCCGATCGCCGCGCCGATCTTGCGGCAGGCGATGCCGTGCTCGACCCAAAACCGCCGGATGCCCGCGTCCGCATGGGCGAGGGTGAACCCGTCCGCTGCCTTTGGGTGGGCGAAGAACGTCGGGTTGAAGTCGAGCCCGAGCCGGTTGGACCTCGCCCAGTCGATCCAGCCGCGAAAATGGCGTGGTTCGAGTTCGTTGCGATCGACGCGCCGGCCGCCGGTCTCGGCGTAGGAACCGTGGAGATTGAACCGATGCCGCCCCGGCACAAGCGAGAGGACTTTCTCGACATCCTCCCGGAGCTCGTCCGGCGTACGCGCCTTGCCGGGGTAATTCCCGGTCACGGCCAGCCCGCCGCCGAGCTCGCCGCCCTGGTTCTCGAAACCCCCAACGTCATCGCCTTGCCAGCACTGCAATGAGATGGGGATGGCCGCCAGGCGTTTCAGCGCCCGGCCCACGTTGACGCCTTGTTCCGCGTAGCGCTCCTGCGCCAAGGCGAACGACCGCTCGACGTGTTGTTTCTTTGGCATAAACGATTGGCTTGTTTCCGCCGTGCCGCTGGTCCTTGCGCTCGCCCTGACCACGGCCAGCATCGGTCCGGAGTCTAGCCTGACCACAGCCTCGCGCCATAACAAAAGGCGGCGTCCCTTGATCGCGCGCTTGTCGGCAAGGGAGTGCGAAAACTGCTTGTTCCCCGGGGCGCCAGCGCGTACCTTTCAGCCGTCATCTCAACAGCTAATGGTCTGAAGAACTCATCCGAAAGGGTCCATCCATGAAACGTTCCAGTCATTCTTCGAAGCCGATCGTCCGTGGCATCACTCGTCGCGCGATGCTGGGCCGTGCAGGCGGGTTCGCGGCCGTGGGGGCGGTTGGCTTCCCCGCCTTGCTCGAGGCCAAGGGGGCTGAGGCGCCCGGTCTGGCGGCAAAGAATGGCCGGATCAGGCAGTCCATCGTGCAATGGTGTTTCGAGTCGTTCGGGGGAAAGTGGACCGTCGAGCAGACCAGCCACGTGGCGAAGGAACTGGGATGTCGAAGTGTCGAACTGATGGCCCCCGAGCACTACCCGACTCTCAAACAGCACGGTTTGACTTGCGCCATCGGCACGATTGACATGAACCCGGACCCGCCGTTCCGCAAGGGGTTCAACAACCCCGCCTACTGGCCGAAGGTCATCAAAGCCACCGAACAGGCCATCGACGCCGCGGCGGCCTTCAGCGTGCCCAGCGTGATCTGTTTCACGGGCTACAGTGCGCGCGATCTCGACGCCCCGAACAGCGCGCACTTCACGCGTGAGGAAGGAGCGAAGAACTGTGTCGAGGGCTTCAAGAAAGTGATAGGCTACGCGGAGCGGAAGAAGGTGACGCTTTGCCTCGAGATGCTCAACACGCGCGAGAGCTCGCATCCGATGAAGGGCCATCCCGGCTATCAGGGCGATCACACCGACTATTGCATCGACATCATCAAGGCTGTGGGTTCGCCCCGGCTCAAGCTGCTCTTCGACGTCTATCACGTCCAGATCATGGACGGTGACATCGTGCGGCGGATTCGGGAGTTGAAGGAGTACATCGGCCATGTGCACACGGCCGGCAACCCGGGGCGCGGCGAACTGGACGACAAGCAGGAGATCAACTACCGCCCGATCATGCAGGCGCTGGTCGAGATCGGCTACCCGGGATTCGTGGGCCAGGAGTTCATCCCCACGCGCGATGCCTACCAGGGGCTGCGCGAGGCGGTCTCGCTGTGCGACGTATAAGGCCGGGCGTCCCGCCAGACGACCGTTCCAACGACTGAGGCGGCCTACTTGTCGGCCGCGACCGGCCTGACCGTGGTCTGTTTGGCCGGGGTTCGCCTCCCGCTCGGGTAGGTGTCCGACTTCTCGCCCCGCGCGCGCAGCGACTCGGCGAGGGCATACCGGAACTCTTCGGGCGCGCTCGCCAGGGCGTTTTTCAGGGCCGCGAGCGATGCCTTTCCCGGGATGCGCTCGAGCGTCTGCCGCGCATCCTCGCGCAGTTCTTCGTGCGAGAGCAGCGCGGCGATGTCCCCGACGACCTCGGCGCCGCCGATCTCGGAGAGCATCTGGAGAACTTCCCGGCGGAGATGCGCAGGGCCAGCCGCCAGGAGCGGCGTTAATTCGCCCACCACCGCTGCTGCCTCCGCGCTCGCCTTTGGGCGTCCCGCGTGGCGGACGATTCGCCACAGGGCGCGCTTCGCCGCGCGCGCCACCTCGAAGTCAGCGTCCCGCAGGACCTCGGCAAGCGGCTTCACGGCCGGAGCACCGAACCTCGCGGCGTCCTGCCAGGCCGGTCCGCGGATGGCGTCGTCTTTGCTCCGGAGCCGGTTGATCCACTCCTGCACCGCGGCGTTTCCCGCATCCTGGCCGATGATGTCAAGGCTCGCGGCGGCGGCGGTTCCGGCGGCCGCGGGGGTCAGGACATCGGTGGGTCGGAGGGGACGGGGCTGGGGAGGTCGAGGACGGTTGTACATACGCGCTGGGGCCGATGGTGCGCCGAATCCAGGGCATTACAAGTGAACATTTTGACTTGAACCGACCTGCTGGAATGCTAATGCTGGCTTATGGCTGAATGGCCCTTTTGAAACCACACCCGCCGTCGCCCTCCCTATGCATTCGATCCCAGCTCCTGTCTCGCGCCGCCAATTCCTGCGTGCCACCGCGTTCGCGGGCCTGGCGGCCCCGTTCATCAGCACGACCTGGACCCTGGCACAGTCCCCCAACGGCAAACTCAACCACGCCTGCATCGGCCTGGGGGGGATGGGTGTCGGGGATTTCCAGAACTTCAGCCAGCACCCCCGCCTCCAGATCGTCGCGATGTGCGATGTGGATGCGAACACGCTGAAAGGCGCCGCGGCGAAAAGCGCGGGGGTGCGGACCTACGCGGACTGGCGCGAGTTGCTGAGCCAGGAGGGTGACAAGGTCGATTCGGTGAATGTGACGGTGCCGGACCACATGCACTTTGCGATTGCCATGAGCGCGATCAAGGCCGGCAAACACGTCTATTGCCAGAAGCCGATGTGTCATGACGTGGCCGAGGTGCGGGCATTGACCGAGGCGGCCGTGAAGGCAAGGCGCGTGACGCAGCTCGGAACCCAGATGGCCGCGGGCAGCGGCGATCGCACCACCGTGCAATGGCTGCGCTCCGGCGTCATCGGGAAGGTCAAGCACGCTTACCTGTGCTCGAACCGGCCGGGCGCGGTCGAGACCTATCGGCTCAAAGGACCACGCCCCGCGCGCGGCGAGGCCCCGCCGGCGCATTTGCGTTGGGATTTGTGGTTGGGCACCGCGCCTGCGCGTCCGTTCGCGCCGGAAGTGTATCATCCGGTCAAGTGGCGGGCCTGGCAGGACTTCGGAACCGGCTGGTCCGGTGACATCGGTTGCCACGTCTTCGACGCCGTGTGGAAGGGTCTGCGGATGCAGCCCCCCAAGTCTGTGGTGGCTGAGGTTCAGGCCTCCTGGAAGGACTCGCCCCAGCGCCGGGCGGACAACTGGCCGCAAGGCGATCATATTACCTGGACATTTCCCGGGAACGAATTGACCGCGGCCAGGGAGTGGTCGCTCGAGTGGTTCGACGGCGAGTACTTCCCGCCCAAGGAAATCCGCGCGCTCTACTCGCTCGAAGATTACCCGCCCGAGTCGGCGATGATGATTGGCACGGAAGGCGCCCTGCTGAATCCGCTCGGGGGCACGCCTGTCCTGCTGCCGGAGGAAAAGTTCAAGGGGATAGCGCGCCCCAAAATGCCGAATCGGAACCACTATCATCATTTCGTGGACGCCTGCCTGGGAGGCGAGATGTCCGAGTCACACTTCGCGCAGACGGGGCCCATGACCGAGGCCATCCTGCTGGGCACGGTCGCGATCCGTGTGCCGGGGCAGCGGCTGGACTGGGATTCGCGCGCGATGAGCTTCCGCAACCTGCCCGCCGCCGAGCGTTACCTCCGTCGGCAGTATCGCGAGGGATGGCAGGTGGCGGCGGTCGGCGGCTCGACCGGCTAGCGGACGACCGGCAGGATCAACTGGGACGGATAGCGCCCGCCCAGGTAAATCGTGTTGTTCGCGATCCGGGTTCGCTCGTTCGCGCGGAACCGGTCACCCGTGTTGGGATTGGGGTCGAACCCGGGCGAACTGCTCGAGGTCACCTGGAGGCGAATGCGATGGCCGCGGTTGAACACGATGCTGGTCGAGCCGAGGTCCAGGTCGAGACGGTACACCTGTCCCGGCCGCAAGAGCTCCTCTTTATCGAACGTCGCGCGAAAGCGCGCGCGAAGCTGGCCTTCGCAGAGGTTGAACGAGCGTCCGTCGGGATAGACATCGCACAGCTTGACGAACAGGTCCGTGTCCGGCGCATCGCTGGCGAGCCAGAGCCTCGCCCGCACGCGGCCGGTTGCCTCGAGGGGTTGAGCGAGCGCCTCGGTGGTGAAGAGGACAACGTCCGGACGGCTCTCGACGGGGCGTTGATCTTTCGGCCCGGCGGGCAGGGTCAATTGCGGGCCGCCGGTGGTGGGAACCGGGTCCTTGGGGTCGTAGGTGAACGAGATTGAGCCGGCGGATGTCGCGGTCCGCTCCCCGAGGCTGCGGTCGGCCTGCAGGTAGAACTTGGATTCGGCGCTGCGCACCGGCGGCCATTGCGCCGCCGAGCGCCAGGTGTTGCCGGGAGCGTTGGTGTCGGTGATGTCCCCCATGACGTAATAGCTCACGGCGGGCTCGCGATCGATGCCATTGGTTGCGCCCTTGAGCTGATGGTCGAACCACCGCCACGGTTCATGCACCTGAGTCGGCGGCCGCTTTCCATTCGGGAACGCCAGATCGCCCGCCTTGTCCTGGAAGACGCCGTGGGTCCAGGGGCCCATGATGAGCTTCTGGCGGCCTCGAGCCTGGGGGCCGCCGCGGGTCTGATAACCGACAAACGCGTCGAGGGTTCCTTGGGCGAAGATGTCGAACCAACCGCCGATGTGGACGGCCGCGGCGTTCACCTTGCCATAGCGCGCGTTCAGTTCGCGCTGCCGCCAGTAATTGTCATGCACGGGATGGCTGGTCCAGAGAATCAGCGCGTTGGTGCTGAACTTCGAGATGCGAAGCCAATCCTCGATCATCGCCTTTTTGAACACCCCGCCCGGGTAGATGGTGTCGAAGTAGAGGCTCGGTGCGCCCACCGTGATGTGCTGGCAGGTCACACCGCGAGTGCCGGCCCCAGCCAGGAGCAATTGGGTGATGCCTACCGCGGAACCGCCGTAGGTGCCGATCTTGCCGTTGCACCAGGGCTGCTGCTGCAGCCAGGCAACGGTGTCGAATCCGTCCCAGTGCGCGGCCCAGCCGTCCGCCTCGAATGGCATATTGTCTCCTTCGGAGGCGAACCGCCCGCGCGTATCCTGGATGACGACCGCGTAGCCGCGTTCTACGCCATTGGTGCCGAGACCCGCGGAGATGTCCTTGTTGTACGGGGAGCGCACGAGGATGGTCGGGGAAGGCCCGCCGCCTGTGGGCAGGAAGACGTCGGTGGCAAGCTTCACGCCATCGCGCATAGCGACCATGAGCGTTCGCCTGGTGAGGGCTGGGGCACGGGAGTCCGCCCCGTGGAGCGGGCCGGGCGCGAGCGAGGCCAGGAGTGTGATGAAGGCCAGGCATCTCATGCGGCGATTCAACACGAGACTCGCCTCGCGCGCAACGACCCTCGCAGCCCGTCGCCAAGTCCGCCGGACGGACTGGGTCAGGAGTTGTCGCCGTCCATCAAGCGGCCGAGCCCACCCAGCAGCGAGCCTTCCTCGCGTCCGCCATGGCCCGTTTGAGGGGCGGCGGCGTAGATGCGCCCAGCCAGCCGGCTGAAGGGCAAGGACTGAAGCCAGATTCGGCCTGGACCGCGCAGCGTGGCGAAGAACAAGCCCTCGCCACCAAACAACGCGGACTTGATCTTGCCCACATACTGAATGTCGTAATCGACGCTCGGCTGGAACCCAACGATGCAGCCGGTGTCCACCCGCAGCAACTCGCCGGCGGCCAGTTCGCGTTCCATGAGCGTTCCGCCAGCGTGGAGGAAGGACCAGCCGTCCCCTTGCAAGCGCTCCATGATGAAGCCCTCGCCCCCGAACAGCCCAACCCCGATGCGCTTCTGAAAGGCAATGCCCACACTCACTCCTTTGGCCGCGCAGAGGAACGCGTCCTTCTGCGCGATTAACTCGCCCCCGATGTCCGCCAATCGCACCGGCACGATCTTGCCGGGGTAGGGCGCGCCGAAGGCGACCTTCCGCTTGCCCGAGCCCCGGTTCTGGAAGACGGTCATGAAAAGCGATTCCCCCACCAGCAACCGCTTGCCGGCGCTGACCAGCGAACCGAGGAAACCGCTGGATTGCTGCGAGCCGTCGCCGAAGATGGTCTCCATCTCGATCCCATCGTCCATGTACATCATCCCGCCGGCTTCCGCCACCGTGGCTTCCATCGGGTCGAGCTCGATCTCGACGTACTGCATGTCATCTCCGAAGATTTGGTAGTCAATCTCGTGCATCACATTCATAATCAATTAGTTAGCTATTAATCAATCCTTAAACTGCAGTTCGTACAACCGTCGATAGTGGCCGCCGCGAGCCAGCAACTGTTCATGCGTGCCGGTCTCGACGATGTGGCCCTGAGCCATCACCACAATGACATCGGCATGTTGAATGGTGGAGAGCCGGTGCGCGATGCAGAGTGTCGTTCGACCCACCATGAGTTCATCGAGGGCGGCTTGCACGGCCCGCTCCGATTCGGTGTCGAGCGAACTGGTGGCCTCGTCGAGAACGAGAATCGGAGCGTTCTTCAGGATGGCGCGCGCGATGGCGATGCGCTGGCGCTGGCCCCCCGAGAGGAGGATGCCTTTCTCCCCCACGACGGTGTCGAAGCCCTGCGGTTTCTCGCGAATGAACTCGGAGGCGTGCGCGTGGCGGGCAGCCGCTTCGATCTCGGCCCGTGACGCGCCGGGCCGGCCCAGTTCGATGTTCCGCGCGATGGTGTCGTTGAAGAGGATCGTCTCCTGGGTCACGACCGCAATCTGGCTGCGCAAGTCACGCAGAGAGACATCGCGAATGTCAGTGTCGCCGATGCGAATGACGCCTTGCTGCGGATCGTAGAAACGCAGCAGCAGACTGGTCATGGTGGTCTTGCCGGAGCCGCTGGCCCCCACGAGCGCCACCAACTGGCCGGCCTTCACCGTGACGTTCACGCCGGAAAGAACCGGTTTCTCGCCGTAGCTGAAGCCGATACTCTCGAACCGAATGTCGGCGCCGGCCGCGCGCAGAGGCTTGGGCTGGGCTGGTTC
>Ga0233425_10008864_pt1 | contig 13077 bp, 7 predicted proteins | sample Watercolumn_Towu_2_FD_181712 | JGI IMG/M metagenome (GOLD analysis project Ga0233425, IMG submission 181712) | Freshwater microbial communities from Lake Towuti, South Sulawesi, Indonesia - Watercolumn_Towuti2014_140_MG | ecosystem: Environmental > Aquatic > Freshwater > Lake | place: Indonesia...
ACCTGGCTACGCTCAATGGCGATCTGGATCGACTCCTGGAACAGATTCAAGAGGTCGAAAAAACGACTCCGGAAGCGGCTCAGCGTCTGCGCACCTTGGCCAACAGATATGAGTATGAAAGGCTCTTAAATTTTTTTGAAGGGAAAGGCAAAAATTAGGTAGAAGGCAAAAGGTGGAAGGCTGAAGGCACACGGCACCTAGCACATGGGAAAAGTTGTAGGTCAGGTTGCGACTGCAGGGAGCTACCTGACAAAAATACAATGTCAGGGAGCCCTTCTGGCACCCTGACCTACAAAAAAACTTTGAACATTGAACTCTGAACCCTGAGCCTTCAACCTTTTACCTTCTACCTAAAACACCACAACTAAGGAGTTTAAAACAATGGACCCCAATTCGATATCAATCCCCCCTGCCGACATCCTCATCGTCGATGATATCCCGGCCAATTTACAGGTCCTCACCGAGATCATCAAGGAGAAAGGCCATAAAACCCGGCCGGTGCCCAGCGGAAAACTGGCCCTTCAGGCAGTCCGAAACACCCCCCCGGATTTGATCCTGCTGGACATCAATATGCCGGAAATGAACGGCTATGAGGTCTGTGCCCATCTTAAAACCGATGAAACACTCCAAGCCATCCCGGTCATCTTTATCAGCGCCCTGACCGAGACCGTGGATAAGGTCAGAGGATTTTCCGTGGGAGGGGTGGACTATATCACCAAGCCCTTTCAACGGGAGGAGGTCCTGGCCCGGGTGGATACCCATTTAACCATTCACCGCCAGAAGCGCGAGTTGGAAGAAAGTTATCGACGGCTCCGGGAATTGGAAGAACTCCGGGACAGTCTGACTCAGATGATTGTCCACGACTTACGCTCACCTCTGACCGGCATCCTGGGCTATCTGGAGCTTCTGGATATGAAACCGGATCTGGATGAAAAGAACCGGAAATTAGTAGCCAATGCCCGGGAGAGTTCGGAAATCATGATCAATATGATCAATTCCCTGATCGACATCAGCCGGCTGGAAGCCGGGCAGATGCCTCTGAAGATGGAAGAATATGATCTTCGGAAAATCACCGAAAAGGCCGTCTCTTCCCTGGGAGCCCTGGTCATGGAACATCCGGTGGAGATCCATTCGCCGCCCGATCCTCTCTGGATTGACTGCGACCGGGAGATCATTGGCCGGGTCATCGCCAACCTGACCGGAAATGCCCTGAAATATACCCCCCGGGGTCAGAAAGTGGATATCCGCTTTTTCCCGGGCAATCACGGCCTCCGCTTAAGCGTTCAGGACTATGGTCCGGGGATTCCCCACAAATTCCAGGAAAAAATCTTCACCAAATTCGGCCAGGTTGAAACCCGTCGGGACGGAAAAAAATATTCCTCCGGTTTAGGGTTAACCTTCTGCAAGCTGGCCGTGGAGGCCCACGGTGGAACCATCGGAGTTGAGAGCGAGGCAGGTCATGGGGCCGTCTTCTGGTTCGAGCTGCCAAAGAAAGGATAGATTTCAAGACCGTCATACCGGCGAACGCCGGTATCCAGTAACATAGTTTTGACCGGGATTTAAAAATGCGCCAACCTCTTAAAACAGACGATCAAGCCGACATCCTGATCGTTGACGACACCTTGACCAATCTCAAGGTGCTTACGGGAATGCTCAAAGAACGGGGGTACAAGACCCGTCCCATACCCAGCGGAAAACTGGCCCTTCAGGCAGTCCGAAACACCCCCCCGGACTTGATCCTTTTGGACATCAATATGCCGGAGATGACCGGTTATGAGGTCTGCGCGCACCTCAAGGCCGATGAAAAGCTAAAGGACATCCCCGTTATTTTCATCAGCGCCCTCAGCGAAACCATCGACAAGGTCAAAGGATTCTCTATCGGGGGGGTGGATTATATCACCAAACCGTTTCAGGTCGATGAAGTCCTGGCCCGGGTCGAAACGCACCTTAAATTGCATCGTCAGGAATGCGAACTGGTGCTGCACAACCACCACTTGGAAGAGCTGGTTCAGGCCCAGGTCAAGGAGATTTCCGAGTCCCAGATGGCCACCATTTTTGCCATTTCCAAACTGGCCGAATCCCGGGATGACGACACGGGGAAACATTTGGACCGGGTCCGGATCTTTTGCCGGCTCCTGGCCGAAAACCTGGCCGAGAATCCCAAATACCGAACCCTCATCCAGGAAAAATATCTCGACAACATTGCCCACGCCAGTCCCCTTCATGATATCGGCAAGGTGGCTATTTCCGATGCCATTCTGCTCAAACCCGAGAAACTAACCGCGGAAGAATTCACCGTCATGCAGACGCACACGACTATCGGCGCCCAGACCCTGCAGATCGTTCTGAAGCGCTACCCTAAAAACCATTTTATCAATATGGGGATCTCCATCGCCCGTTCTCATCACGAGAGATGGGACGGCGGAGGTTATCCTGAAGGGATCAAAGGAGAGGCCATCCCCCTTTCCGCCCGGATCATGGCCGTGGCCGATGTCTATGATGCCTTGCGGTCGAAACGACCCTACAAAGAGGCCTTAACGCATGGGCAAACCCGGGAGATCATTTACAACGAAAGGGGTACGCATTTTGATCCGGATGTGGTAGCCTCCTTTTTGGACCTGGAGAAAACCTTTTTACAAGTAAGCCAGGATTGGGAAGATTAAATGAATACAGACCAACCCCCCCCTCTTCCTGATGAAACTATCGCGGCCGGGTTTCGCTTTCCGGTCAATTATTGGCCCTGGATGATCGCCTTATTCTGGACCCTGGTTGTCGCCCTCTCTCTGGGATGGGATTTAAGTCATATCCACACCACCATTATCGATCTGGCCCGAGCCGAAGCCCGGTCTTCTTTTTATAATGACCTGGTTTACCGGCAATGGGCAGCCGGTCACGGCGGGGTCTATGTGCCCACGACCGAACAAACACCCCCTAATCCTTATCTGGTCCACATCCCGGAACGGGACCTGGTTACGCCTTCCGGGCGCCGTCTGACTCTGGTCAATCCGGCCTATATGACCCGCCAGGTTCATGAACTGACCAAAACCCTCTACCAGGGTCGGGGGCATATCACCAGTCTCAACCCCATCCGCCCTCAAAATGCCCCTGATTCCTGGGAAAGGCTGGCCCTGGAGAAATTCCCCCAGGGGCTGAAAGAAATTTCCTCCCAGGACATTATCGAAGGCCATAATTATCTGCGGATTATGCGCCCAATCATCACTGAAAAAGGCTGCCTGAAGTGCCATGCCAAGCAAGGCTACCGGGAGGGAGACATCCGCGGCGGCATCAGTGTGGCCGTTCTCCTGGCTCCTTATGAAGCCATCGGCGGGGCGTATCGGCGGGCCGGCCTGATCGCCCATGGAGCCATCTGGCTCCTGGGATTGAGCGGTTTGGCCCTGGGGACCCAGCAGGTGCGTCGGCGACGGCAGGAACGGGACCGGGCCGAAGCGGAGCTGCGGGAACGGAAAAAGGAATTGGAACAGGAAATCCAAACCAGAAAAGAAACAGAAATCCGGATTCGTAAAAACGAGCAGATACTTCAGACCGTTTTTAACGGGATCACCGACCCCTTGATCATGGTGGATGAAGAGATGCGCGTCATTCGTCTGAACCGATCCGCTGAACTTTACTGTGGCCAGACCATCGAAGAAATGATGGGGGAAGGTCTATGCACGGAGACGATGAAAAAAAATTGCCACTCCTGTCTGGGGTGCAACCTCCCCTCGGCTGTGGCCGGCGGAAAACAGATCGTTTTCGAACGCAGAGGATTCGCCCACCCGGAGCGGGTCGAGCAGGTGACCATTTATCCTTTGGAAAAACAGGAGGGGGCGGCAGGAGCGGCCATTATCCGCTTCAGCGATAAAACCGAGGCCAAGGTCATGGAAAAACAGCTTCTTCAAAGCCAGAAACTGGCCTCCCTGGGTTTTCTAATTTCCGGGATCGCCCATGAGATCAACAACCCCAACAGCTTCATCACCTTCAATCTTCCGATCCTCCGGGACTATCTGGAGGAGATCTTGCCGGTTGTGGACGACTATGCCGCCCATCATCCGGAGTATATGATCAGCGGTCTGCCTTATCCGGATTTTCGGCAAGACCTCCTGCGGCTCCTGGAAAACCTCGACCATGGCGCACTCCGGATCAATACCATTGTCGGCAGTCTGAAAGGATTTGCCTCTTCTTCCGATCACGTCCTGGTCCGGACGAATATCGGTGAAGTCATCCAAAAAGGAATCACCCTTTGCCGGTCCAAAGTCAGCCGGATGGTTCGCACCCTGGAGGTGGACATCCCGCCGGATTTACCTTTACTGCACACCAACCCGGGGGCCATCGAGCAGGTGATCCTCAACCTGTTGATCAATGCCGCTCAGGCCGCCGATAAAAAAAATTCCTGGATCAGACTTAACGTCAGAAAAGGCAACTCCTGGCGGGACCATCTGGTGATTGAAGTTACGGACAACGGTTCCGGCATGGATGATCGGACGATAGAAAAAATTTTTGATCCTTTTTTTACAACCAAGGCCCCGGGCGAAGGTACCGGCTTGGGCTTGAGCGTTTCCCACACCCTGATCGATGCCCTGGGCGGTCGTATTGAAGTCAAGAGCACCAAGGGCAAGGGCAGCACCTTTCGGGTGATCCTGAGCGGTCCGGAACGCCGGAAACGGAAAAGGGGTTGAGGACGTTGGCTCCCCAATTCAGGGGTAGGTCAGGTTACGACCGAAGAGAGTTACCTGACAACTATACTCCCATTATGATAAAATATCAGGGAGCCCTTCGGGCACCCTGACCTACAAATCAAAAACTTTGAACTTTGAACATTGAACATTGAACCGTTTTTAAGGATTTTTAAAATGACCCAGCATCAAATGACTCCGGAAGAGGCCGCCGATCTTCGCCGCCGGGCCGAAGAACGACTGCAAGAAAAGCCGTCCAAGATGGATCAGGCCCAAACCAGAGAAGAACTATCCGCACACCTTGAAGAACTCACACTCCAACGACTGGAGTTGGAGATACAAAATGAGGAACTTCGTCAGACCTGTCGGGAAACGGAGATCCGTTTGGATAAATGGGAAAAGGTTTTCCACGCCCTGCCCGATCTGGTCATGATCGTAGACCCTCACCATCGGATCCTCAAGGTCAACAAGGCCATGGCCGAAAAACTGGGTAAGAGCCCAGAGGAGATGATCGGACAACTCTGCTACCCTGACGTTCACGGCACGACCGAACCGCCCACTTTCTGTCCTCACGTCCAATTGCTCAAAGACGAGCAGGATCATGCCGTTGAAATCTATGAAGAACGACTGGGAGGGGATTATTGGGTTACCGTCTCTCCCCTCCGGGATAAGGAAGGGACCATCATCGGCTCCATCCATACCGCCCGGGACATCACCGAGCGCAAACGGACAGAGGAAATGATCCGCATACGATTAGACTTACTGGAATACTCCTCCGATCATACACTGGAAGAGCTTCTACAAAAAACATTGGACGAATTAGGGACGCTGACGAACAGTCCCATCGGATTCTACCACTTTCTCAGTGAGGATGAGAAAACCATTTATCTGCAGATGTGGTCAACGAGAACCATGCAGGAATTCTGTACGGCCGAAGGGAAAGGGCAACATTACCCGGTGGATCAAGCCGGCGTCTGGGCCGATGCCATCCGAGAAAGGGGCACGGTGATCCACAATGATTATGCCTCCCTGCCTCACCGTAAAGGCCTGCCGGAAGGACACGCCGCCGTCATCCGGGAACTGGTTGTACCGATTATGAGATTCGGCAAGATGGTCGGTATCCTCGGTGTGGGGAACAAACCATCGGATTACACCGACGAAGACGCCACAGTAGTCTCCTATCTGGCCGATGTGAGTTGGGAGATTACCGGGCGCAAACGGACAGAAGAAGAGCTGAAAGAATCGGAGAAGGAATTAGCGATCCGAAACCGGCTATTAGAAATAATGCTATTCTCCCCCGATGAACAGTCTTTTACTAAGCTGTTGGAATTATTTTTGGAGGCCTTCGACAGCCAATTTGGAACCTTCGGCTTTTTTAATTCGCAAGGAGATTTTGTGGTCCCTTCTTTGACTCGGGAGATCTACTGGGAACAATGCCGGGTTACCGAAAAAGATCTTATCTTTGCCAAATCATCTTTTCACGGTATCTGGGAAAAAGCCATTAAAGAAAGAAAAATCCTCTATGACAACGAAGGACCTTTTAGGACTCCTGAAGGCCATATACCCATCCAAAACACCATAGTGGCGCCGGTGGTATATCAGAACCAAGTCATCAGCACTATTCATTTGGCCAACAAATTGAACGGGTATGATGGTAAGGATGTTCGCCTACTGGAAAGGATTGTCGGCCAGATCGCCCCTGTCCTCCAGGCCAGGATTGAACGGGACCAAAAAGGGGACGAACGGAAAAAGCTTGAAGAAACTCAAATGTTTTTAATAGAATCCAGCTCCATCGCTTCCGGGCAGGATTTTTTTGAATCCCTGGCCCGATTCCTGGCAAAAAATCTGGAAATGGATTTTGTCTGTATCGACAAACTGGAAGGGGACGGGTTATCGGCCCGGACCTTGGCCGTCTATTTCGATGGGCAGTTTCAGGATAATATTACGTATGCCTTGAAAGACACGCCTTGTGGCGATGTCGTCGGCCAAACCATCTGCTGCTTTCCCCGGGATGTGCGCTTATTATTTCCCAAGGATGAAGTCCTCCAGGAGATGAGCGCCGAAAGCTATCTAGGCACCACCCTCTGGAGTTCCGAGGGAAAACCCATCGGTCTCATTGCCGTTATCGGACGCCATCCTTTGACCAAGACCGGTCTGGCCGAATCAATCATGAAATTGGTCTCCATCCGGGCGGCCGGAGAACTGGAACGCCGGCAGGCCGAGGAGGATATAAAAAAAGCCCTGGAGGCCCTTAATGAACTGAATCTGGAACTGGAAAACCGGGTCTTCGAGCGAACGGCCAACTTACAAAAAGAAATCCGGATCAGAAGGCAGGCCGAAGAAAGAATTGTCCGCTCCAAGGACCTGCTCCAACAGGTCTTTGACGGCATTACCGACCCCTTGATCATGGTGGACCGCATGTCCACCATCCTCATGATCAATAAAAGCGCCGCCGAGTACTATCTGGCAAGTCCTAAGGATCTTATCGGTAAAACCCTTTGCCTCACCTCCAAAGGAAGAGAGGGAAAACCGGCCTGCCTGAACTGCAAAATCCCCGAGGCTGTTGTCCAAGGAGACTATCAGGTTTTCGAACGTAAAGGATTTATGGATCATCAGAGAATTGAACAGGTGGCGATCTATCCGCTCCGGCCGGAGGAAGGAAAAGACGGGGCGGCCGTTATCCGTATCAGCGATATCACTGAGGCCCGCTTGCTGGAAAAGCAGTTCCTCCAAAACCAAAGGTTGGCCTCCTTGGGCTTTTTGATTTCGGGAGTGGCTCATGAGATCAACAATCCCAACAGCTTCATTACCTTTAACATCCCCATCCTCCGGGACTACCTCCTGGAGATTTTTCCGATTTTGGATGGTTACGCGGCCGATCACCCGGATTTCGAAATAGGTAAAATGCCCTATGCCGAATTTCGAACGGATATCTTAAGGCTCCTGGAAAATATCGAACACGGCTCCAGACGGATTAATACCATTGTCTCCGGATTAAAGGAATTTGCCGGCCACAAGGATAAAAAAGAGATGGTCGAAACGGATCTGCGGACAGTGCTGGAAAAGGCCCTGATCCTCTCCCGGAGCAAGATCAATCGGATGGTCAAGCGGGTGGAGGTCATCACCGAGGAAGACCTGCCTCGTTTAATAACCAATCCCGGGACCATCGAACAGGTGATCATCAATCTGCTGATCAATGCCGCCCAGTCGGCCTGTCGAGAGGATTCCTGGGTAAAGCTGGAGGCCAAGAGAGGAGAACCCCCTCAAGAGCGGGTTATTATTGAAGTCAGCGATAACGGCTGCGGCATGGACGAAGAGACTCAGGAGAAAATCTTTGATCCCTTCTTCACCACCAAGGAACCAGGAGAAGGAACCGGCTTGGGTTTAAGCGTATCCCATACCCAGATCCAGGCCCTGGGGGGGCGGATCGAGGTGGAAAGCCGAAAGGGCGAAGGAAGCACATTCAGGGTGATATTGGGGGATTAGATTCAAAGTTCAACGTTCAAGGTTCAAGGTTCGAAGTTGTAGGTCAGGTTACAGCCGAAGGGAGTTACCTGACAAAAATGATTCCGTTATGATAAAATGTCAGGGAGCCCTTCGGGCACCCTGACCTACAATAAAAAACGTTGGACGTGGAACCTTGAACCGATCTTTTATTAAAATGCGGAGGCTTATAAATGAAACGTAAAATTATCGTTGTGGATGATGAAGAACATTTTCTGGATAGTGTCCGCCGGGGGCTGACTTTATCCGGATTTAGCGATATAAGACTGGAGTCGGACCCCTTGAATGCCGCCGCCCTCATCGCTACGGGGGAACAATTCGATATCGCCCTGCTCGATATCACCATGCCGGGCATGGACGGTTTGGAACTTCTTCAGACCATCCGGCGAACCAGCCCGAACACCGAATGCATCATGGTCACGGCGGTTAATGAGGCCCGCATGGCCGTTAATTGTCTCAAGCTGGGTGCTTATGACTATCTTCTGAAACCGATCACCCGGGAAGATCTGGTCTTCGCCCTCAACCGCGCCCTGGAGAGAAAACGTTTTCTGGAAATCCTGGAATTGAGCAAGAAGAATGCTCAGGAGCTGGATCAGCCCCAGGCCTTCAAACCGATCATAACCGGCTTGCCGGCCATGCGCCGGATTCTCAAGGAAGCGGAACTTCATGCCGGGAGCGATGTTCCGGTCTTGATCACCGGAGAAAGCGGCACAGGCAAAGAACTTTTGGCCCGGGCCATCCACCAGGCCAGCCGGAGATCCGGAAAGACCTTTGCCGCCATCAACATGGCCTCCCTCACCGGGACCCTTTTTGATGCTGAGTTTTTCGGCCACACTAAAGGGGCCTTTACCGGCGCCGAAAAAGAACGGTCCGGTTATCTGGAACATGCCCATCGAGGCACCATCTTTCTGGATGAAATCGGCAACCTGCCCCTGGAACTCCAGGGCAAACTCCTGCGTGTGTTTCAGGAGGGAGAGTACCTCAAACTCGGCAGTAACATTCCTCAAAAGATCGATATCCGTTTTATCGCCGCCACCAATGCCGATTTAGATACCTTGATGGCCAAAGGCCAATTTCGCAAGGATCTCTATTACCGGATTAAAGGGGCCTGGATTCATCTGCCGCCCTTAAGGGAACGGAGAGAAGACCTGGCACTCTTAATTACCGAGTTTCTTCGTGACTTTTCTAAAGGCTCTAATGGGCCGGCTTTGGAGGAAGAGGCCTTCACCCTCCTTTTGGATTATGACTATCCCGGCAATATCCGGGAACTGCGGTCCATCCTCCAATCGGCCCTAAATATGGCCCGTGACAAACCGATTTCCATCGACTGCCTGCCCGAATATCTAAAGAAAAAGAAACCGTCGAAGGCCAGAACCGACCACCGGGTTGCCACCGAAACTCCGACCACCCTGGCCGAAGTGGAAAAGAATCACATTCTCAACATCTATCGGCAGAACGCCAACAATAAGGCCCAGACCGCCAAAATCCTGGATGTGGGCATCAATACACTTAGGAGGAAACTGCAGGAATATGGGATGGAGTAAGGATAAAGAAAAAAGTAGATCTGGAGATAGGCATCGCTTTGTCTTGAAGTTCGGAATATAAGGAAAAAAATCATTAGACCACGAAGTTATAAGTCGGAGTTCTTCCATGAACGATCACGAAAAAACCAAAGAGCAGTTGATTCAAGAACTGGAGGCCCTTCGTGACAGGGTAGAGCATTACCGCCAGATCAGCGAGGCGGCTTTTGTGGGCATCGCCGTCAGCAAACAAGGGGTGCTGGTGGATGCCAATCCTCAACTGGCGGCCATGTTGGGCTATGAACCGGAGGAGATGATCGGCAAGCCGGTTGAGCATTTTGTCGCCCCGGTGTCGCTGGCCTTAGTAAGGGAACATATCCGCCGCGGCTTTGACGAACCATACGAGCATTACGTAAAACGAAAAGACAACTCTATATTTCCGGTGGAGGTTTATGGCCGGAGCGCATCCGTGAAAGGCCGGACGGCGCGTATCACCGCTTTGCGGGATATCTCCGAACGCAAACAGGCCGAAGAGACTCTGCGCCGCCAACACGAGGTGATATTGAAAAATCAGGAAGACCTGGAGATGGAGCGTTTGCGGTACCAGGACCTCTTTGAATTTGCCCCGGATAGTTATCTGGTGACCACCCCGGAAGGGGTTATCCTGGAAGCCAACCAAGAGTCGGCCAAGCTGTTGGGTATTGAGCAAGCCAAGCTGATCGGCAAAACGTTATTTGGTTTTGTGCTGAAGGAAGACCACCATCTCTTCATTAACCTGATCGAGGCCTTAAGGGAAAAAAACCAAGGCCGGTTGGAAGACTGGGAATTGCGACTCCACCCGAGGAAGGGAGAAATTTTTCCGGCTTCCGCCACCATCGCCCCCATTCGCAACTATGATTACGGACTGGCCGGGATCCGTTGGTTGATCCGCGACCTGACTGAACGTAAACGGACGATAGATGCGTTGCGGGAATCCGAGGAACGTTTATCGTTTGTGTTGGAAGGTAGTCAACTGGGTTTTTGGGATTGGGACATCGAGTCGGGAAAGGTCTCTCGAAATTCCCTGTGGGCGGAGATGCTCGGCTATACACTTCCTGAAATTGAATTTACGATCAAGCAATGGACCGACTTACATCATCCGGACGACCAAGCGAATGCTTGGCAAGCTATTCAGGATCACTTGGAAGGTCGAACGCCCAAATATAGGACCGAGTATAGAATGCGAACCAAATGCGGGCAGTACAAGTGGATATTAGATCAGGCTATGATTGTCAAACATGATGCCCACGGGAAACCGCTTCGGATGAGCGGCACCCACACCGACATCACCGAACGCAAGCGGGCGGAGGAAAAGATCAAACACTCCCTTGAGGAAAAGGAACTTCTCCTCAAGGAAATTCACCACCGGGTCAAGAACAATCTGATGATTATCAGCAGTATCCTCAGCCTTCAGTCCGCGGCCATGCCGGACCCGGCTATTCAGGAAATCTTCCGGGAGTGTGAGAACCGGGTTAAAACCATGTCCCGGATCCATACCCAACTGTATCAATCCGGGAATTTGGCCCAAATTAATTTTGCCGACTATCTCCAGGAATTGGGCCTGGACCTCTTCCGTTCTTATCAGGTCAGGGCCGATACTATATCTTTAAATCTTAAAATCGAGGACTTCACTCCGGCTATCAATACGGCCATTCCCCTGGGTCTGATCGTTAATGAGCTGTTTACTAATGCCATCAAATATGCCTTTTCGGGAGGACGAAAAGGAGAAATCAGGGTTTCCTTAAAAAAAGAAGATTCTCAGAACGTCCTGACCGTAGCCGATAACGGCATCGGCCTCCCGGAGGACTTCGACCTCCCCCGTGCCCAATCCCTGGGCCTGCAAATGGTCACGGCCCTGGTTCAGCAGTTGGATGGCACTTTGGAAATAAAGAGGGATATGGGGACGGTCTGGAGCATTACCTTTCCGGGGGAGGAATAGATCTAGATTAAAGACCGAAGACATGGGACTGAAGACGATAGACCAAGAATCATGAATTCAGAAATGTAGGTCAGGGTGGCCGAAGGGCTCCCTGACATTTTTTCATAACGATCTCAAAATTGTCAGGACACTCCCGCTTTCCAGCCCGGTGAGCCTACAGGCCGGAGGGTGGTCGTAACCTGACCTACGGTATTAAAATTAGAGACTCACGGGCGGTTAATCTTTTCAATAGATTCTTTTACCTGAGGCCTTATAATGGATTTACAAAAATGAAATTAAAAAACCATGGGGAGGGAATCTATAATGCTTGTTTCTTTAGCCGAGGTTGAACAACAGGCCCGAAGGTTATCTCCAAACGATCGGGCTCAACTTGCTGAAATTCTCTTGGAATCATTACAGGATAATATGCTGGGGGAGATTGAGACCGCCTGGCAGCAGGAGATTAAGGAAAGGGTTGCCGCCTATGATCGAGGAGAGCTGAAGACTTTTTCAGCGGAAGAAGTGTTTGCCGAAGCCAATCTTTTATGTCGTTGAAGCCCCTACGTTTTATTGCGGAAGCCAGGCAAGAGTTTTTATCTGAAGTGGCCTACTATAATGAATTGGAGCCTGGCTAGGAGAGCGTTTTATCTCATCAATCGAGGAAGCCGCTGCCCGGATAGTCGCCTGTCCCCAGGCCGGTTCCCCCTTTATTTTCAATACACGTCGTGTTTTTACAAAAAGTTTTCCTTTCTCCATTATTTATCGGGAGGGACAAGAAGAAATCGTTGTTTTCGCCTTAGCTCATCATGCGCAAAAACCCGGATATTGGCGTTCACGAATGTCCACTCGAAAATAGCCGTCTATAGATTAAGGCCAATAGATCCCTTATTTAATATTTCCGGGGCAAGGCCTAACAAAAAAATCCTTGTAATTTCCAGAGACCGATCAGATAATAATTTTAGAACATCGGGCACGAAAATACCGCCAGTCGTTGGACCTTCGGACTCCGGCCCAAAGGGGCCTATACCCCTGTGGGCGAAAACTTATTTTCATTTTTCCCGGTACCCGCTTAAGGCGGACATCAAGGCTTAATCCAAAAATGAAATTTTTAACCGCCCGTTCGCACCGCTCATTAGACCAAGGCAGGATAACTGCTGGACGAGTATCTTTTCACGGCAAGGCGTTGTGCCGCGTAAACAAAAAATTGTAGGTCAGGGTGGCCGAAGGGCTCCCTGACATTTTGCATGCTTTCATCATATAGGTCAGGTAGCTCCCTTTAGTCGCAACCTGACCTATGGTATACAAAATTGTGGGCTTAGAACCCGTCAAGAAATAAACTGTACAATACCGCTAATATCTCCGGTCATGCTGAGCCTGTCGAAGCATGACTGTTCACCCTTCGACAAGCTCAGGGCGAACGGTT
>Ga0233425_10008865_pt1 | contig 13075 bp, 11 predicted proteins | sample Watercolumn_Towu_2_FD_181712 | JGI IMG/M metagenome (GOLD analysis project Ga0233425, IMG submission 181712) | Freshwater microbial communities from Lake Towuti, South Sulawesi, Indonesia - Watercolumn_Towuti2014_140_MG | ecosystem: Environmental > Aquatic > Freshwater > Lake | place...
AGATCCGGTCCATATCCAAGGAGCGGCTCCTGCGCCGCCGCGGCCGCGTGTCAGCTGCGACGTTGCGGGCCATCGGCGTCCGGGTATTGGACCTGCTGGACCTGTGAGGCGCATCCATGCCGCCAGCTGAGGTCGGCCCGGAGCCACGGGCCGAGGAACTCGAGGAGCGGCGGCTGTTCGAGAGCACGTTGATGGACGGCCTCGAAGACGACCCCTGGCCTCCGGAGGACATCGAGAGGTGGATGAAAGAGGCTACTTGAGCTGCTCGCGAAGGCGGGTGAGGCGGGCTTCCAGGCCTCGCGCGGCAGCGTCGAACTGCTCCAGATCGCAGCGTGCGGCAAGCTCCTGGGCCTCAGCCTCCGCCCGCACTCGTTGAGCCTCCGCCAACCGGTGCCGCAGTGCGCTGGCCCGCTCCTCAATCGGCTCTGCGCGGTTCCGGTTCTCCGCTCTCTGGCCGCGGTCCACCACCATCAGGTTCGCGACAGCGAACAGAGCGAGGCCACCGATCCAGCCGCCCCACATCATCCAGTCGCGCCAACCGTCGCCACCGATAGCGCGGATGGCGGCACCCACAGCAAGGAGGAGGGCGGACGCCCCTATCCCCACGACAGCAGCGACTCTGGCCAGCTTGCCTGTGGACAGGCCGTGCACCAGGATCCTCGCTTTCTCCCCTTCTTCCTCCGCCAGTTGCGCCTGCAGACCGGTCACCGTGGCTGAAGCGGCGCTGTGGTGTTCGACGGCCTCGTGGTCGCGGGCCGAGTAGGTCTCCTGGGCCGACCTCAGCGTCTCGACGCATTCATCAAGGGCATCGACGGCGGTCTTACGTGGGCGGTGGTCCGCGGGATGTTCCGGTTCGGGTGTGCTTGCGGCTCCAGACTCCCTCCGAGGTCCGGGCTGGGCAGGGCCCAGCAGGACTGTAACGGGGGGGAGCGAGACGGCGGTGGTGGGCGAGGTGTGAGGAGATGCGGCCTGGCGGATGTCGGCTGCCAGCTGGCGCACGGCACGACCAAGGTCGCCATGGCGCTCCCGCCACTCCGTCGCGAAAGATGTGACTAGAGGGTGACGGGCCATCTCGACATTGCGTTCCACGGCGAGCAGGAGGCCCTCGTCGGCGCGGAACGCTGCCTCCAGCGCCCCTCGGGCACCGCCCTCGTTGCCCAGCGCGAGGAGGGAAAGCACGCACTCCTGGAGGGCCAAGGGGAGGGTGGGTGTGACGGTCTGTGCCCGCGCGGCGGCGGCGGCTGCCTTCTCGAGGGATGCCGACGGATTCCCCTTCTGGGTCTCAGCGTCCATCCGCCAAAGCAAGGACACATGGCAGTAGGCAAGCGCGGCGTAGTATCGCTGGTTATCGTCGGCATCGTTCGAGTCCGCATACTTAGCGGCCAACTCGAAGTGGCTGATCGCGGGCTCCCAGTGCCCGAACTCAAACCACTGGACGCGTGCCAACTGAAGCTGCGCAAGGTAGTCGTAGGGGTTGTTGGCGAGGGCGGCTTCGAGGTCGGTAGCGGCTTCCGGCCACCAGCCGTTGCTCGTCGCGCGCTCTGCCCGTCGTCGCAACTCCAGAGCCTGCGTCTGCAGCGGGTGCTGTAGCAGATCGAGGATCTCCCGGTACACAGCCCGGCTCTGCTCATGCTCCCAGCACAGCCGAGCCATACCCCAGGAGAACACCTCCTGCACGCCGTGGAAGCCGTCCTCAATGCCTTGGCGCAGACCCCCGATCTGCCCTGAGAGCGCATCCAGCCCCTCCTCGATCGCCCACGACACGTCTGAGAGCTGGTCGCCTACACGGTCCATAGCGGACGTGGTCGCCGCTGCCATGCCGTGGATGGACGACACCGTGGCCGCATAGCCGGCCCCGTGGAGTGCCGTCTGAGTGCGGAGCAGGTCCTCGACCTCGAGGAAATGCTCACGCGTCGTGAAGTTCTCACGGAACTTCAGGAACCGGCTGTCGGGTGCGAGGGAGAGGTCATACCCGCTGGCCATGGCTCGGGCCTCCGGTCGTAGGTCGGGGGGCATGTGACTGTCTGTCACATTCGCCCCGCCGCACCACACCTCCTCGCACGACGCTTGTCGTCGCAGGATGGCGGAACCCCCGTCGCGAACGAGCACCTCACCGAACTCGGCCGTGGGAAGCGTGCTGCCATGCTCTCCGAACGCTACCTCATGTCCGGCCTGGATGCGCTCTGTCGGGCGCATGAGGGCGACTACTTCGCCGACGGGCATCGCGGGGCGGCGATGGTATCGGCGTGGTTCCTGTGTCGGGAGGCGGAGGTCGAGGCCGGGGCGGTGGGCGTGATCGAGGGGCTGATAGAGGCGCAGTGGGCGGGGACGGAGCTGTTCGCCCCGTTCCCGGACGAGCGGTCCGAGCCGCAGCGACTGGGGCCCATCATCGAGAGCATGGCCGCGAATGTCGGCCCGCTGCGGCAGGCGGGGCACAACGTCATCTTTCCGGCGCTGGCGCTGAAGGCGTTTGCGCAGCGGCCGGAACTCGTGACGCGGACGCGGGTTGAGGGCCTCTGCCGGCTGATCGGGCGCTTCGAGAGCGCCGACGACTTGGTGCTGGAGGCAGGGGACGAACTTCCGGCGTTCGGCTCACCTGAGGCGATGGCGGAGTACGTCCTGGCGGAGATACTCCGGACGATGCACGCCTTCGAAGGCCGCGGTCAGGGATGGTCGGGACACATGCTGACCCACGGGCGAGCGGTGCTGGACCTGCTGCAGTTGGGGTACCGGGACTTGGCGCAGCAGGCGTGGGAGGCGTTCGGGCTCTACGTCAAGCGCGCGCGGCTGGGCCCGCTGGACACCGACCGGCCGATGCCCGAGCACCCGCCGAGCGATTGCGGGCCGCTTGAGGCGCGGTACTGGGATCGTCGCCGGGGCATGGACCTCGGCCTCGGACATGCGCTGAAGTACCCGTACGGGTTCTACGGGTTGATGGGCTTGGCGCGAGATGACGACCTCCGGGGACGGTGCGCGGCCGAGGCGTACCGGGTGTTCTGAACCGCGCTCTACCCGGCGGCTCCCTCCAGTTGGAGGAGCGAGGCCTTGAGCTCGAGGGCGCGGGACTTGCCGGCGAAGCCGGTGAGGGAGCCGTCGGAGCCGACGACCCGGTGGCACGGGATGATGAGGCCCATCGGGTTGTGGGCCATCACCTGGCCGACTGCGCGGGCCGCGCGGGGGCTGCCGACCTCGCGGGCGAGGTCCGCGTAGCTCCGGGTCTCGCCGGGCGGGATGCGCTGGCAGGCCAGCAGCACCCGGCGGGTGAAGTCCGGGAGGCCGGAGAGGTCGAGGGGCAGGTCGAAGGCGACGCACGTGCCCGCGAAGTGGTCGCGGACCAGGTCCGCCGCCTGCTTCAGCAGCGGGTCGGCCTCGGGCGCGACGAGGGTCCAGTCCGAGCCGAGGCCCTCGAGGGCGTCGGCGGGGGTCTCCTGCGAGTGCGTGCAAGACCGCAGGCCGCGATCGGTGCGGCCCAGCGCGGCCCAGCCGCGGGCGGTCTTGAAGACGGTGGCCAGGCGGGTCTCCGGCGACATGTCAGGCCTCCCTTATCCCTTCATCACTCCGAGGGGCTTCAGCTTCGCCACGAGGCGGCTGATCCCTGCTCCGTGGCAGATGCGGACGACGTCGTTCACGTCCTTGTAGGCCTCAGGGGCTTCCTCGGCCACGGTCTTGCGGCCCGCCGAGCGGACGTAGATCCCCTTCTGGCGCAGCTTGGCAACCACGGCTTCAGAGTGCTGCAGGTTGAGCGCCGCGGTGCGACTGAGCCGCCGCCCGGCGCCGTGGCAGGTCGAGCCCCAGGTCTGCCGCATCCCCTCCTCGGTGCCCACGAGCAGGTATGAGTTGCGGCCCATGTCGCCGGGGACGATGACCGGCTGGCCCACGGCGCGGTACGCGGCGGGAACCTCCGGGCAGCCCGGACCGAAGGCGCGCGTGGCCCCCTTCCGGTGGACGCAGAGCCGCTTGCGTTCGCCCTTCAGGTCGTGGGTCTCGAACTTCGCGATATTGTGCGCGACATCGTAGACGATGTCCATGCCCAGGGACCGCTCGCTCTGCCCCAGAACCTGCTCGAACGCGGCCCGGACCCAGTGGGTGATGCACTGGCGGTTGGCCCAGGCGTAGTTCGCGGCACAGGCCATCGCGGCGAAGTAGCGCCGGCCCTGGGGGCTGTCCACCGGCGCGCAGGCCAGCTGCCGGTCCACGAGATCGATCTCGTACTCGCGGGCGGCGTCCTGCATCTCCTCCAGGGAGTCGTCACAGGTCTGATGCCCCAACCCACGCGAGCCGGTGTGCACCATCACCGTGATCTGGCCCGGGGCCTCGATCCCGAAGACGCGCGCAACCCGCTCGTCGAAGATCTCCTCCACCTGTTGGATCTCCAGGAAGTGGTTCCCCGAGCCCAGCGTGCCGAGCTGCGGCGAGCCGCGCTGCATGGCCCGGTTCGAGAGCGCGGAAGGGTCGGCGCCCTCCATCGCGCCCTCCTCCTCCAGCACGCTGAGGTCCTCGGGCCGCCCGAAGCCGCGCCCGACCGCCCAGCCCGCGCCCTTCACCAGCACCTCCTCCAGCTCGGGGCGCTTCACCGGTGCCTTGCCGTCCTTCCCCGTCCCGGCCGGCACGTTGGAGTACACCGCGTCGATGAGTCGGTCGATGCGGTCCTGCACGTCCGCGAAGGTCAGGTCGGTCCGCAGCAGCCGGACGCCGCAGTTGATGTCGTAGCCCACGCCGCCGGGAGAGATGACACCGTCCTCCGCATCGATCCCGGCGACGCCGCCGATCGAGAAGCCGTACCCGTAGTGGAAGTCCGGCATCGCGAAGCTCGCCCCCACGATGCCCGGCAGCGTCGCGACGTTCGCCACCTGCTGGAGCGCTGGATCGGAGCGCATCTCCGCGATCATCGCCTCATCGGCGTAGACGATGCCCGGCACGGTCATGCCGAGTGGCTTGCTCACGGGAATCCGCCAGCGGAACGTATCGAGCTGTTCCAGCTTGCCGGTGTAGGCGTTCGCCACAGCAACCCACCTCCACTCAATCAGCAGGTTGGCAAGTTCCAGGTTCAGACGCCAGGGCCGCCCACTCGGGGACTTGGGAACTTGCGAACCGCCGTCAGACATCACGTCCGCAGCGGGTGCAACGCTTCAGCGGCGGGGGGGAGAGCCAGCCGCAGTGCGTGCAGGCGCGGTAGCCGTGCTGTCGGCGCCACTCGCGCGTGCGGCGCTGGGCGAGAGCGGCGGCGGCGAAGCGGTCGCGGAGCTTCCCATCGGCGATGCGTGCCGCATCGGCCTCGACGGCCTCCACGTCGGTTGGCCGCAGCCGGATGGCGTCCAGCTCGCGGCGGGTCGCAGTGGGCGGACCAGCCGGCCCGGTGCGAGACCGGTCGCGCGCGCGACCGCGGCCGATGGCGGTGGGGCGGAGCTCCTTGATGTACTCCCCCGCGAGCTCCGCGTTCAGCCGCCGGATCACGTCCTCCGCATCAAGGCTCAGCTGGTGCGCCAGCGCCGGTGAGCTGCACCAGACATACAGGGTCCCTCGCGAGACGCCCGTGACCTCGGTGCGCTCCGCGTAGAAGGTCCCCACGCACTCGCGCCAGACCAGCGCGGCAAGCCGCTCCTTGGCCCGGACGCGCGCCTCGCGACGGGCCAGCAGGTCCTCCAGGGCCGCGCCCAGCGGCGCGAGATGCCCGGATCGACGCATGGCGGTGGTCCTCGGTCCGCGGGCGGTTACTCGATCCGGCCGTCGTGGACGCGGTACACGGCGGCCTCGCCCCTCCCCTTCAACGCCTCGGAGAGGTGGGTTGTCGTGATGATGAGCTGGGTCTCCGCGCCGGCTTGCTCGAGCACGCGTCCGGCGCGGCCCTCGTCCAGCTCGCTGAGGCAGTCGTCGAGGAGCACGATGGGCGTCTCACCCAGCCGCTCGCGGGCGACCTCGGCCTCGGCCAGCCGCATGGCCAGCACGGCGGTGCGCTGCTGGCCCTGGGAACCGAACTTGCGCAGCTCCGTGCCGTCGACCTCCAGTGTGAGATCGTCCCGGTGCGGGCCCGCCATCGTGCGGCGCAGGGCCAGGTCCTGGGATCGGCGGGCCTCCAGCTTCTCCAGGAGGAGGCCCTCCAGCGCGGAGACCTGCGCGGCGCCCTCCCGCCAGATGTTCGATCGGTAGGCGATCCCGAGGGTCTCAGCGCTGTCCGTCAGGTCCCGGTGAATACGCCCGGCGACCGTCGAAAGTTGCTCGACGTACCGCGCCCGCGCCGCCACGACCTGAGCCCCGTGTCGCGCCAGCTGCCGATCCCAGGCGCCCAGTTGCTCCGGGCCGGCTTGCCGGTCGGCGATGAGCGAGAGCAGCTCGCCGCGCTGCTTCATCGCCCGCGTGTACTGCTGCAGGTCGGCGAGGTGGGCGGGCTGGATGCCCCCCAGCGCCACGTTGAGGAAGCGCCTCCGCAGGGCCGGCTCGCCCTTTGCGAGCGCCAGGTCATCCGGTGAGAAGACCACGACCGCGATCTCGCCGATGACCTCCCGCGGCCCCTTCACCGGCTGGTCGTTCACCGCCAGCTGCTTGGGAGGTTGACCGAGGAACTGGGCGGCCTCACCGGCAGTCAGGACGATCCGCAGTGACACCGGGCCGCGCGCGCTGCGCTGGAAGTCCGCCGCAGCGATGGCCTGGTTCGCGCCCCAGCGGATCAGCTCCTCATCGCGATTCGTGCGGTGCGACTTCGTCCGCGCCAGCGCGCAGACGGCCTCCAGCACGCTGGTCTTGCCCTCGGCGTTATCGCCCACGAGCACGGTCGTCCGCGAGGCCAGCTCCACCTGCGCCTGAGCGTAGACCCGGAAGTCCTGTAGGGAGAGGGCGGTCAGTTGCACAGGGGGCATCTTACAACGGGGAGCGGGCCGAGGGCAACGGCGGGGCCCAGCACCAGCCGCGCGGCTGAACTCCGTGGGCTGCGGGAGTGTTGAAGGGGGGATGTGCAGGCGGGCCGAGGGTTGGACCGCCATGAGGGAGGTGAAGACAATGGCAGCGATGCAATCGAGGGCATGGTCGGTTGGACTGACACTGGCGCTGGCCGTGGGCGCAGCGCTGGTGGCGAGCGTCGCTCAGGCAGATGGCTCCGGCGCGAGCCGGTGGCACGGATCGCGGCCGCGGGTCGGGCTGCAGTTCGGCGCGCCGAGCGGGTTCAGCGACCCGTGGGCGGTTCACCCGCTGGACCCGTGGTATGGGTCGGACGGGCTGTACCTGCGCGTGGACCGGTCTCCGGCGCCTCGGGCAGAGTGCCGCGTGGCGTACGAGCGCGGGCGGAGTGATGCGCTGGGCGGTCGGCCGCAGGCGTGCGCGGGCGGCCCGGGGCCAAGCTGCGCGCTGAACTGCCGGCCGGCGTATGACGTGGCCTACGCGCGAGGGCTGGCCGAGCAGGCGCGGGTGCGCGTGCTCGATCAATAGCGCAGACGACCGAGTCAGGATGGTCCTGGACGAGCGCCGGGCCACGGGCCCGGTGCTCGTTGGTGGGGGACGGTGACCGAACCGCGCCCGGTCGGTCAGTGGAACGCGGACTGCCCGGGGTAACCGACCTTGAGCGGCAGAAGCTCGAACGTGGCGCCTTCGGCGTCGGACTCCAGGCGCTTCACGAGGCCGAACTCAGCCAGCTCCGCCAGGTAGGCCCTCGCCGTCGCGTGGCCCGCGGGGGCAAACTCGGCCAGTTCGGCCCACGTCAGCCGGCACCACCCGTCGGCGCCGCGCAGTGGCCAGAGCTGGACATAGAAGTCGACAAGATCATTGAGAAGCATCGGGCAGCTTCGTCGCTGCGTGATGGCCGCCGCGCGGCGCCAGGGTCTCGGGCGCCTCGTACCCTCGCTACATACCTAACACTCAGGGATGGCCCTTGTGCTCCGCCTCGTGCGAGAGGCGACGGGGAGGGGAAGTGCTGGGAACAGCCGGCCCGCCAGGGCTCAGCGGGGCGCGCGCCGCAGCCGGGCAGATCGCAGGGCGTCCTCACACTGCCGGATCCCCTTGCCCAGCTCGGCCTCGTTGAGGTGGTCACCCAACTGGTTCGCGAGGCGTTGTGCTTGTTGAAGGTGCTCCAGGGCCTCGGTATGGTCTCCCCTTGCCGCGGCGAAGCCGCCCACGAAGCAGTGCCAGCGGTACCGTTCAGGGCCGGCCCCAGCGTGCCAGTGGTCAAAGACGGCCAGATACCGTTCGGCGTCAGCCCACCGGTGTTCCCGCCGGGCAACGTTGCCATAGATGTACGAGGCCTCGTCGCGCGTGCCGCACCACTCATCGCACGAGGCGAGGAACGCCCCTTCCACGCTGCACGCAGCCTGCCCGTCCTCGGCGTCCCCGGCGAACGCCAGCATGTCCACGGTCTTGGCGAGCCACAGATGAGTCGCCAAGCCGGATGCAGGCTTCCTGGCCGCACTCTCGCGGCATGACTCCAGCATCTCCCGGCCTACCTGGTGGACGGGTTCCCCGCGCAAGCTTCGCCGGTAGCCCAACAAGCTGAGCTGCTCGGCGCGGTTGCACTCAACGGTAACCGGGTAGCCCAGGCTGCCGCCGAGCCGTTCGGTCAGCAGCTCGTTGTTGGCCTGGAACATCCCGTGTGCCAGCCCCCACCGGCCGCTCCTGCGGTGGATGTCCGCGACGGCGTGCTGAAGCAGGGCCAGGGCAACGTCCTGCCGCCGCGAGGCCCCGGGCGGACCGTTCGGCCGCCTCACGCTCCCACCCAAGGACGCGAGGCAGGCCACCACAGCGACGGGCCGCCGGTCCACGTTCGCCCAGTAGGCCTCCCCCCAGATCTGTCGCGCCACCTCGTCCAGGTCTTCCCGCTGAGCGAACTCCGCGCCACCCCACAGTTCCGGATACTGTCGGTCCACGCACGCTGCGAACACCGCCCGCCGGAAGTCCTCCACCTCCGGGCGAGTCAGCCCATGCCTCCGCATCACCTTGCCGAGCGCGTCGAGCTCCTCGGTGCTGCTGGGCGGCTGGCCCTCTTCCCACTTGCGGATGACCTTGGTGGTGAGGGCCTTGCGCTTGGGGAGATGCGCTGACACCGCAACCCCCAGTTGCGCGCGGCTCAGACCTGCCCATTCGGCCCGCCACACCCGCAGGAACGTGCCCATCGCGGTTGCCGGGTTCATCCGCCTCACCCCCGAAAAAAAGTGCCCAAAGAAGTGTGCCCTAAAAAGGGCACTTGGGCAGACCTCCTCGTCTTCCCGTCGAATCCATTCGCAATCCGGTGCGTGGATACCTGCTTGTCACCCGGCCAAGCGTCACGATGGGTCGCGTAGGTCGGGCTTCCAGCCCGACGATGCCCCGAGGTGGACAGATGGAGTGCGGCCCGAGTCGGATAGCCTTCTCCCGGTTGGTGGCGGGGGGCCAGGAGTGTCTCTTCGTCATGGACGCAGACGGCGACGCGGTGCGGCAACTGACAACCCCGGAGCAGGGCCACAGCTGCGGTCCATGCTGGAGCCCCGACGGCGCGCGCCTCTGCTTTGCCTCCCGGCGGGACGGCTACAGCAGCCTCTTCGTGATCGACGCCGAGGGCTCGAACGAGGTACGCCTGACCGCCGCCGAGGGCCTGGACGACGACTACCCGGCCTGGTCACCGGACGGCCGCACGATCGCCTTCAGTCGCGGGAACGGGAAGGGCCCGGAAGACCTGTGGCTCATCGACTTGGCGTCCGGGGACGAGCGGCGTCTCACCGAGGGCGGTTACATGGACTACCGGCCCGCCTGGTCGCCCGATGGGCGCTTCGTCGCCTTCCGTCGGTCGCTGGTCGAGCGGCCCGGGGTGTACGTCGTGCCCGCCGCGGGGCAAGACCCGTGGTATGTGGCGCGCGGCCACGATCCCGCCTGGAGCCCCACCGGGGACCGCCTCGCCCTCTCCCACGGCGAGAGCCTGTGGACCGTGCCGGTTGACCTCACCGGCCAGTCCACCGGCGACCCGGCGCAGCTGACGATCCATCCCCGAGCCATCGACCGCTACCCGACCTGGTCACCCGACGGATCGCGCGTCGCCTTCGAGCGCGAGGAGGTGAGCGGGGGCGACACGACGTCGCACATCCTGACCGTCACCGCCGACGGTCGCGACCTCGGCGACCTCGGCGACGGACGCATGCCAAGCTGGTCGCCGATTCCCACCGTTCGCTGACATCGAGACGCGTAGACTGCTATGCCACCATCTAAAGGGGGAGCCGTGATGAGTACCATGCGTATGTGGGGCGTTGTGCTGCTGGTTGCCGTCCTCTGCCTTCCCATGTGCGGAGGTCTGGCCCTGGCTCAGACGCCGCCCGCCGGAAGCGTGATCACCACCAACGTCGTCTTCGACCGCGACCTCGACCTCACCGGCCAGAACTTCACCGGCACGGTCTTCACCATCGGCGCCGACAACCTCACCATCGACGGGAATGGGCACTCCATCATCGCGCCGGATGCCAAGCTTGGCGTCCTCATTCAGAGCCACGCCAACGTGACGCTGAGGAACCTCACCTCCCGCGTGACCACCGCGGGCTTCGTCCTGTACAACTCCGACAACAACACGATCACGAACTGCCACATCTCGTTAGTCGGGACCTCCACGGCCACCCGCCGCGGCATCATGCTCGCGGGCAGTAGCGGGAACACGGTGGACCACTGCGATGTGACGGGCTACGACTCCCCGTTCTACTACGGCGTCGACCTGGACCCTTGGGGCGGTGCCTCCTCGAGCGACAACGTCATCACGGAGAACCGGTTCGCCGGCCCGGGGCACTACGGCGTCGCCATCGTGGGCCAGCCCGCGACAGGACACTGCCGCAACGTCGTACGCCACAACACCTGTAGCCAGATGACGTGGGGCGTCGAGGCCGAGGCCGGAGCGGTGGACACGGTGATCGAGGGCAACACGATGCCGACGTGCGCCTACCCCGTGCGAGTTGCGGGCGCAGTTGGGACTGTCGTACGCAACAACGCCCTTGAAGCGACTGCCTGGCACATCTCCATCGGCTCCGGCTCATGGGCGACGACCGACTGGGCCAGCGACGGCAACTTCAACGGCAACACCTTCAACGGGACGGGCACGGCGCTGGCCGTGGGACACGAGACCGGGGCGACGATCGAGAACCTCGACTTCAGCCGGTTCACAAACGTAGGTCGATGTGTGTACGTCACGGCCTTCCGCAACGGCGTCATCCGCAGCATCACGGGCCGGGGCATCCCGAATGGCGTCTATGTAAGCGGGTACTACGGGCCGTGCGAGAACATCGAGATATCTGACTGCGTCTTCCCGTACTCTGGGAGCAAGTACGGCATCGGGGTCGGCCTCGAGTGGAACACGCTCCGCAACATAGCCGTGCGGAGATGCGATCTATCGGGGCGGAAGGCAGCGTCTGGCAGGGGCATCCACCTGCAAGGTTCGGCGGTCTCCGGCGTCGTGCTCGAGGAGAACTCGTGCGTCGGGTCTGCGTTTGGGGTCAGGGTCCAAGGCAGCGCAGCCGGCACGCAGGTTCTCCGCAACGACTGTTCCTCGTGCGACTATGGCGTGTACCTGTTGCAGGAACCGGAACGCCTCATCGACGCGACACGGATCGAGGGTAACACGCTCACCGGCTCCGGCACCGGCATCCACGTGCAGGTAGCGCAGAACACGGTTGTCACCAACAACGACCTCACGCAGTGTAGCACCGGACTGGCCGTCTGGAATACGGGGGGGACCACCCAGTTCTGCGGTCCAGGCGATCTCAAGGGCAACAACTACTACAAGGCCGGGATTGCGATCATGCTACAGAACGAGTCCGGCATCGTCCTTGAGGATCTTGACTTCAGCCCGTTCGAGAACACATGGGTGGTAGTCAGCCTGGACCGCTGTACTGGGTGCGTCGTGCGACGGTTGAGGGCCGGCGGCACGTGCGCCAACGGTGCTATCGGTTTGACCCTAGGTAGCGGCCACCGGGTAGTGGACTGCGACCTCCAAGCCACTGATGGCAGGGGCGCTGGGATCGTGATGACCTACTCCACTGACAATGTGGTCGAGGGCAACGATGTCTCCGGCCGCCCACAGAGCTTCGGGGTCCGGATCCGCTCCCTCAGCAACAGGAACGTCGTCCGAAGGAACACGGCAACAGGCTGTCGCTACGGCATCTCCATCGAGAGCTACGGTGAAGCAGGCACCGGCACGGAGGACAACGCAATCGAGGACAACGATTGCTCCGGCTGTACGACGGGGGTCTTCGCCCGGAACATCACGCGAACGACAATCCGGGGCAACCGGTGCGCCAACGCGACGGCTACCGGCATCGAGCTGCAGGGGGCGCTGGACACACTGGTAGACGCCAACGACTGCGCTGGTGCACAGACAGCGATCTGGGTCACATCAGGATGGCTCAACACTCAAGGCTTGCAGCTCTTGGACAACAACTGCAGCAATGCCACGTGGCGAGGACTCCTTCTCCAGGGGACCATCGGGGCCCGGGCTGAACGGAACGACTTCACCAACTCCTTCGAGGGGGTCGAGTGCTACTACACATCAGGCCCGGTGGACTTCGTGGCCCCGGGCAGCTTCATGGGCAACGAGTACTCTGGCTGCACAACCGCCATCGTGCTGGGCAGCGTCACCGGCATGGTCTTGGATGGCCTCGATTTCACACACTTCCCCAACCTGGGCCAGGCCGTGTCTGTCCTCCGATGCAGTGACATCACGCTGAACAGGCTCCTGGTAGCCGGCACTCGGGGGTCTGGCGCGGGCGTCAACCTGTGGGAGAGCACGAACGTGGACGTGGCAAACTGCACCATCACCGGTTGTCAGAAGGGCCTCGCCCCGGCGATCGACGTCGACTCAGGAATCCGAAACTGCATCATCTGGGGCAATCAGGATGATATCGCAACCAACTATCCCGCGTCTGTCAACGTGACCTACTCCGACATCGGCGAGTCGCTGTGGCCGGGTGTTGGTAACATCCGGCAGGACCCGCAGTTCGTGAACGCTTCGGCGGGCGACTTCCACCTCGGCCCGAACTCGCCGTGCATCGACACCGGCGACCCGAACGACATCGCCCCTCCGCCAGGGGTAGGCACCCGCATCGACATGGGGGCCTTCGAGTCCCTCGGCAACCATCCGCCAACCGTC
>Ga0233425_10008866_pt1 | contig 13072 bp, 7 predicted proteins | sample Watercolumn_Towu_2_FD_181712 | JGI IMG/M metagenome (GOLD analysis project Ga0233425, IMG submission 181712) | Freshwater microbial communities from Lake Towuti, South Sulawesi, Indonesia - Watercolumn_Towuti2014_140_MG | ecosystem: Environmental > Aquatic > Freshwater > Lake | place: Indonesia...
GCGGGTGAGAACATGGATGATATTGTGATCCGGTCCGTTGGTGATCATTGTCGGCCAGACTATCCCTGTTCCTGCAACGGGTCCGGCAAGATCGAATTCTTCCCAGGCGCCCGTGCCTTTGTTTTCCCGTTTGGAGAAATGAAGCACCCAATCGGTTGAAGGCTGGGCGTGAGCCACAACGATTTCACCATTCGGTCCCAGAGGTGCATAGCAGCCCCATCCTGTCCGGATTGATTCGAGCCGTTGTGTTGGGAATTCGCCCCATTGGAAGCCGTCGAAGTAATTATAACCTGTTCCGCGGTCAATCCACGTAGCGGGGTCAAAACCGATAATCCATGTTGCCGCCATGGTACCGTCGGGGTAAGCATACATGCGTTGCGACAAGGCTCCGTATGTTTGCAGGTCGTACCAGGTTTTTCCGGCAAGGCTTTCAGTTAGTTTTTGACCGATGATCATTTCGGTGCCCGGAATTCCGGAAGGATCGGGTGTGTTTACCGGCATTCGCTCAACGCCGTCGATCCATGATTGACTTACGGATATCATGGTCATTTGTGCTAAAGCTATTAATAGTATCAGGTTTTTCATGATCGTAATTTTTAATTGCTCAAATTTAGGAAAAAAACAAATTATGGTTGTAAGAAACTTTAAAGAATTAATCCCTTTATCCGCCATTCGCGTGTTCCCCCAGTTCCAGGCGAAATCTTCTGATAAGTCAAATCGCTTGATTAGACGGATGCGTTCAGCTTATTCGACTATTTTCAGCCGTGCATATTGCAGCAGCAGTTGCTTCTGACCCACGTTCCTGAAAAATACCGAAGCTTTCCTGCTTTGCCCCGAACCTTCTACGCTGATGACCTTACCTTTTCCAAATCGCGCATGCTCTACCTCGATGCCGGGGATGATCTGATCAGCGGTGGCGCCGGCATTCAGGCTGTTGTCTCCGGAGGAGGCGGTTGAAAGATTGTTGACTTTTTTCAGGTTCTTCTTAAATGGCTGAGATTGTCCGGATGGGAACTGAAGTCCGAAGGGCAGCTTCTTGTCACCTGGTCGGGACGGGAAAGCAACGAACCGACGGTCGATCTCATCGATAAAACGGCTTGGCTCGCAAAGGGTAAGATTTCCCCACCGGTAACGGTTCTGGGCGTACGAGATGGTAACTTTTTTCTGTGCCCGTGTGAGTGCCACATAGAACAGCCGGCGTTCCTCCTCCAGGTCGGCTCGCGATCCGAGAGATTGAATAGATGGAAACAGGTTTTCCTCCAATCCTACAATAAAGACGTACGGGAATTCAAGACCCTTTGCAGCATGGATGGTCATGAGCGACACCTTGTCGCCGCCATCTTTGTCCTGGACATCAGCATCTGTGAGCAGCGCAACATCCTGCATAAATTCGTCAAGAGTAGGGATGGAGGTACCGTCTGCCTGCATTTTGGTTTCCTCACCCGGAAGAACTTCCTTCGGCTTATCGGAAAACTCTTTAATGGCGTTCAGTAACTCTTCTATATTCTCATAGCGGCTGATGCCCTCGGGTGTTTTATCCTCGTTGAGATCTTTCATGATCCCGGAAGAATGTGCAATAAGTTTTGCCAGCTCGAAAGCATTTTTAGTTCGGACCTGCGCCGAAAAGCTTTTGATCATGGTGACGAACGCCGTAAGTTTGCTCCGTGTACCGCTGTTTAATCCGAGGTTGTGTTGTCCGGGATTATCGATTACTTCCCACATCGGCTTATCAGCCTGGTCAGCCGCCACGATGATGCTTTCCTGGCTGGTTTTGCCGATACCGCGCGCAGGATAATTGATGATGCGTTTCAGGGCTTCTTCATCGTTATGGTTGATGCTGAGCCGGAAATAGGCGAGAAGGTCTTTGATTTCCTTCCTGTTATAGAACGACAAACCGCCGTAAATCCTGTATGGAATATTGAGCCGGCGAAGGGCTTCCTCGATGGACCGCGACTGGGCATTGGTCCGGTAAAGCACGGCAAAGGCATCGTTCCGGACGTGTTCGTTCATTTTGATCCCGAAAATGGAGTTAGCGACAAGTGTACCTTCCTCGTTGTCGGATTGAGCTTTCAGGAGTTCGATCAGGTTGCCTTCCTCGTTTTCGGTCCAGATTTCCTTGTAAATCTGGTCCTTATTCTTGATAATAACTGTATTTGCCGCGTTGACTATAGTTTGGGTCGAACGGTAGTTTTGTTCCAGCTTGAACTCAAGAGCGTCGGGATAATCGCGCTTGAAGTTGAGAATATTCTGGATGTTTGCTCCCCGGAAGCCATAGATGCTTTGAGCGTCGTCACCAACCACACAGATATTTTCATCCCTTGCCGCCAGTTTTTTCAGGATCATGTACTGGGCATGGTTGGTATCCTGGTATTCATCGACGAGAATAAAATTAAACTTCATCTGGTACTTGAGGAGGACATCGGGAAAGCTTTCGAGAAGAATGAAAGTGTTCAGCAACAGGTCATCGAAATCCATCGCCGAGGCTCTGAAGCAGCGTGCCTTGTACTGTTTGTAAATTTCACCAATGAAAGGCTTGCCCGCTAATTTGTCATGGGTTAGTATTTCGTCGCTGCTGTTGTATGCTTCAGCCGTGATAAGGTTTGCCTTGGCTCCGGAAATGCGGTTTGCAATATAACCCGATGAATAAATCTTATCGTCGAGATCAATATCCTTTATGATGGTCTTGATCAACCTTTTTGTATCGTCGGTATCATAGATTGAAAAGTGGGAAGGGAATCCGAGCCTGTACGCTTCGGACCGCAATACTCTTGCGAATACTGAATGAAAGGTTCCCATCCACACGTTCTTGGCATCCGCATTGCCAACCAGCCTGATGATCCTTTCCTTCATCTCGCGTGATGCTTTATTGGTGAAGGTGAGTGCAAGTATATTAAACGGATCGACGCCCTGGTTGAGAAGATGAGCCACGCGATAGGTAAGGACACGTGTTTTACCCGAACCTGCTCCGGCGATCACCATCACAGGTCCTGTCAGCGCTTCAACCGCCTCCCTTTGCTTGTTGTTCAGCTGTTCGAGAATGTCGCTCACGACTCGAAAATTTGCGCATAAAAATAGCCATAAAACGGTTGTTTGAGTTCAGAATATAATAAACAGATGAAAAAGTTTTCCGCCGAGTGGCGATATGGAATTCATCGAGCCGGTTGGGATAAAACCCATAGAAATGAGATTAGTCCAATTTAATTTCACCGGGTCTTAACCATTTCGAAATGGTAATACAAGGATGTTAAATAAATGTTCGAAAGTTTCTCACAATGCTGCCAGGGAGGAAATAAGATTCAGACCGGCTAATGAAACAGAATTATTTTACATCCTCAAGACGGGATTTGGAGTAATACTTTTATACTTTTCAGGCTCCGGCTTATTTATACCTTCAGGTCGAGAGAATGCGACTCAAAGTCAAGCCCGGCGGAATCGTTGACGATTACCTTAAGGTGGGTAGGTATAAGGGAGTGCGTTTTTAACAATTGATCATAGTGTTTCAGGTCGAGTTCGCAGGTTAGCTTTTCCCCGATCTTGATCATTCGCGGGAACCGGATATGAAGCAGTTCCGGTTTCACTGCAAAAAGCTTGGAATGGTTCGTATGGCTGAAGCGAATGTAAAGCGGCATAAGCTTCATTGTCCGCTTTCCCACATTTTCGATGTCGATCCGAAGGATTGAATTTAAACTATTATCGTTTCCATCTTTAAAAGCACAATCGACCTTTAATCGTTTTGCGGGTCTGTAAAAGATTGCAACCAAAGCAACGACAAGCAACACAAAGCCGATCAGCGTAAGTCCTAAGTATATTCCTGATATATTTCCCATGCCGGTTCACCTGAATTTGGCAATAAAGATATAAATTAAATTAATTGATTTTTGCAAAATTCTTTCGACAAATTTTTCTTCCCGGTAAATTTCCGGTAATCATGATGCAGGAGAATTGTCATCAACTCCTGAAAACAGCCGGTTGCGAATATTTCCGGAGGCTTATTTGATTAGAACAGTTTTCAGATGACTGATTGCTTTTTCGATTTCACCGACCGTGGTGAACTTACCTGTCGAGAACCGGATTGTTCCCATGGCAAAATGCTCCGGGACATTCATAGCCTTGAGGACAGAAGAAATCCTGACACTCGATGCATGACAGGCTGCTCCTGCTGAAGCTGCCAATTCAGGAAGTTCTGCCAGCAAAGTATTTGCTTCATAGCCCGGAAAACAAAGGCTTAGCGTATTGGGCAGCCTTTTTTCGGGATGTCCGTTCAGCCTTACAGACGGGAAAAATTCGACAATACCCTGGTGCAGGAGTTCTCGCATCCTTTTCATGACGGCTGAGTTCTCATTAAGATCACGCTGCGCAATTTCGCAGGCTTTTCCCAGGGCAACAATGTGGATGACATTTTCAGTGCCGGCGCGCATATCCATTTCATGATCGGCGCCATGCATGATCTTTTCAATTGCCGTGCCCTTCCTGATGTAAAGTGCTCCGATACCTTTGGGCGCATAAAGCTTATGACCCGCGACGGATAACAAATCGACTCCCATGCTGGTTACATCGGCTTTAATCTTTCCGAGCGACTGAGCAGCATCGGAATGAAAAAGGATATTCCGTTTCCTGACTATCTCACCGATCTCTTCCACAGGCTGAATGGTTCCGACTTCATTGTTTGCATGCATCATGGTGACCAGTATAGTTTCGGGGGTGATGGCTTGCATAAGTTCTGCTACATCTGCCGTTCCATAATCATCGACAGGCAGCCATGTCACCCTGAAACCTTTTCCTGCCAGGTATTTGCACACTTCAGTCACTGCAGGATGTTCCACCGCGCTGGCGATGATATGGTCTCCCTTCTGCCGGTTTGCAAATGCTGCGCCTTTTATAGCAAGGTTATTCGACTCTGTGCCTCCGCTGGTAAAAATGATCTCGTCTGGATTGCAACCGATCAGACCGGCAACCTGTTCGCGGGCATTCTCGACGGCTTCCCGTGCCGGAATCCCGAATACGTGACTGCTCGAAGGATTTCCGAATCTTTCCTGAATGAAAGGCATCATCGCGTTGGCAACTTCCCGGTCGATCGGCGTGGTTGCATTGTAATCAAGGTAAACAGGCTTCATGTTTGTATCATTAAATCGCTTTTTTACTAACGTCGTTGGCTTGTGTGGCATTCAAAACCCGGTTGTGGAAGGCAAGGATTTCTACTGCGATCGTTTCGGGATTTCCAGAGCCGGGCTTGATTACGAAAATCCTTGACTGGTCCCTCGCCTGTATGCCAGCCATGTATAGCTTGTCGTAATAATTCAGCAGCAATCTGCAGGCGTCTTCGAAATTACGGTTCCTTATCGCCTGAGTGACCAGCTTCGTATTCAGGCTGCCCAGCCGTGATGAAATCCTTTGAACAGAAGCATCCAGAAAGTCCGGATCGTAACCTGCATAGTCACTGATGAGCCTCCTGATCCTCGATTCCTTGTCCGTTTCAATATAAATCAACGGGCTTGCCTTCATTCTGTCGATAAAAAGATCAGGAAGACTGACAATCCCAATGCTCCGGCTTTCGTCTTCAAGCCAGACCGGTTTAGCAGGATTTAAGCTGTGCAGGACACTGAACAGGTTATTTTCGAACTGCTCATTGGTCGGCTGTTCCTGCTGACCCAGGTGTCCGAACGCAGATCCTTTGTGACAGGCTATCTTTTCGAGGTCGAGGATTTGTTCACCGGATGAATCCAGTTGCCGCAGTATTTCGGACTTGCCCGAACCGGTTTTGCCTCCGAGAACAACAAGCTCATAACCTGAGCCGATGTTCCGGCGAATAAAAGCCCGGTAAGCCTTGTAGCCTCCCTGAAGAATTTTAATACGGAATCCTGCAAGTTCAAGCAGCCAAGCCATGCTGCTGCTTCTTAGCCCTCCCCGCCAGCAGTGCATCAGCATTTGTTTTCCTTTAACCAGTTTCTGAGCTTGTTTTACATATCGCGACATTTTCGGACCTACAAGATCGAAACCCAGGAGCACCGAAGCATCCTTTCCTGAATCGTGATAGAGCGTTCCGATCCTGCGCCTTTCTTCGTCATCAAACAAAGGCAGGTTGAACGCTCCGGGAATATGTCCCTGCCTGAATTCGGAGGGCGACCTTACATCGATGACCGTGTGGTCACCGGCAGAATCCAGAAAAACCGCCGCATCAATGTACTGCATAACTTTTCGTGAAAAATCGATGCAAAATTACAGGAAATCGGGAACAGGGTGTTCCTGCAACAGAAAACGAAATCGGTTCATGAAGACGATACAGAAAGAATCAGGGCGGATTAACAATTGCGGGACGGGTTTAAACTTCACTTGCCAGAGCCATGCAAAAGTCCACCCAGTCCACGTCGCCGTAGTGCTTTCCCATTCTCACGAAAACCAGGTTTTTCGCAGGATATACTATGATGTACTGACCGAGAATACCTTTGGCAAAAAAAGCTCCGTTATTCAGCACCCGCCACAAGTAAGTGAATGGATATCCCTGGGAATCCCGCGAATCGTTGATGATGGTCGTCGACCGTTCGATCCATTTTTCCGAAATGACCTGCTTTCCATCCCAGTTACCCTTTTTCAGGTAAAGCCTCCCGAAACGCGCAAAATCCCTTGCCACCGAATTTATGCAGCAAAACGATTTAACAGTCAGGTTTTTTTTACTGTCGACACTCCACGATCCGTCATATTCCATCCCTATCGGTTGCCAGATCTTTTGCTCCAGGTAGCCATCAATTGATTTGCCGGTCGCACGCTCCACGATCAAACTCAGAAGCAACGCGTTCACACTGATGTAATCATAAGTCCGGTCAGGTGGTTCTTTAATTTTAAGGGTTGTAATGTATTTCTTCAGGTCGGTTCCGTAGTAATATTTTGCCATGTCGGCAAACGGGCTGTTGTAGCTTTCATTGAAATCAATGCCTGATCGCATGTTCAGCAAATCCTCGATGGTGATCTTTTCCATTCCCGGGGATTTAAGTTCCGGCAGATATTCGGTAACCGGCAGGCTCGTGCTTTTAATGCGACCTTCGTCGATGGCGATCCCTACCAGGGCTGAAACGAATGCCTTGGCTACAGAAAAGGAAGGAATTACAGAAGTATCATTGTAACCGGCAAAATAACTCTCATAAATCAGGGTGTCGTTGCGAACTACCAGGAAAGCGACCGTTTTATGTATTTCGAGAAAAGACTCAAAGCTGATCTTTTTTTCGTCACTCTTGAATTTCAGGGGAATTCTGAAGTCCGTCTTTCTTGCCGGTTCTGAAAACCGAAAAGTCGTTTCTCCCTTCTTCATTCCGACCGATGGAAATTTTTTGTAATCCTCCAGGTCGGCAAAATTCCAGTAGAAATATCGCAACACATGCTTTGGCACTAAAATTACAATGGCAGCGAAAAGTATGATGATGGTGATAAACAGATAAATCATGCCTGATAGTTTACGGGATTTGCGGTTCATTAAACTTACTTTATAAAAATGACTTCATAGTACTCCCTTTCTTCACCGACAATAATGCCTCTTTCATCTATCGGGCGGTTTTCGTGACTGATCACACGGTAATCCTTATTGCTCAACACTTCGGATTTATTCCTGTTCCAGGTTTCGAAAATAATTTCGGTTCCGGTCGGAAGTCCGCTGATATAAGCATCCACTTCCACCAGCGTTTCTCCCGGTTTTCGGACTGTTGCTCCGATGCATTTCCCGTTGGCTTTTACAGCAATCTCGACAGCGTCGTTTTGTTCCGGTATCTGAATATAAACAGGGACATAATCCGGTTTCTCTTCCCATCTGTAATGTTCAGGTTTGGAAATTAAAGGTTCGGGTTCCGGGATAGACGGCTCATTCCATGTAAAAGACGAGGGATCGGATGAACTGGTTTTTACGATTACCATGTCGCCATATTTTATCGGCTTCACTTTGCCCGATATTTTCCAGATGCCCATGATTTTCATCATCGTCCAATGCTGTGCCTTGATCATCACGAGTTGTCCCTTGTAAAGCCATTCAGGAAAGGCATCCCAGGGATACTGGGAAAATTCCATAAAATAACCGATCCAGGTTTCAATGTGCGCATTTATCATTATTTCGGCTTTAGAGCTTATCAGGGCTCCGGACAGCCGAAGGAGTTGGATCTGACCGTATGTCGTCGCAATGTTCAGTTTATACCCCCGTGTGCTTTGGATTACTTCAAGAGTGCCTTCCCATTTCTTCTCAGGTAATTTCCATTGTTTAAACAGGTTGTCCTGGTCAATTAATTCCAGTGCTGCATCAGGGAAACAGCTTATCTTTCCAAGTGTCTCAACGGTTTGAGAAGGATCATTGCCATATCTTTCCAGTCGCGGAAATGAAATCCATTGCCAGCCTTCGCTTAAACTGAGTTGATCTTTAAAACACTGAACGATGCTGAGATTGCTGAAACCCCTGTTGCCGATTACCAGCCGGTCGCTGTCCGGAATTAAGACCATAGCTTCGTCGTAGGAATAAATTGCTGCGTTCTCACCGAAATTCTGTTTCTGTCCAAGATAGCCGATCGACTTTACCACATTTTCGGTGCAATCCACAGCCACGAAAGAGGATTCTTTTTCCGCAGTGAAGGGATCATAAAAAGTATGCAGGTACATCCTGTTATTACCAGGATTGAATATCAGCCCGTTGCTGTGCAATCCTTTAATAGTGATTTTTTTCGTAATGAACTCACCCATTTCTTTCCTTATTTCAATCAGCCCGCCAAACTTATCGGTCCAGATGGAACCGCGGTTCAGAATGTAAATGCTCCGCGTGTAAGGATTATAAACAGGCTCGTACGACCACGGATTCAAATCCAGCAGGGTTTTGATAGTAAAGGTTGCTTCATCGATGATGACGACCCGGCTTTTTGACGGTGATGGATTGCAAACCGCGACAAGAAAATGGTCTTCCGGATTGTATCCGAGGTACACAGGTCTGTGAGGAGGGGAGCCTGGAATATCGATCTTGCTTTCGATGGTAAAATTTCTGAGGTTGATTTTAAGTACCTGCTTATTAAAAAAACATCCGGCATAAATCACATCCGGGAACAGATCACCATGGACAAAATCACTGACAAATGCTTCACCGGGATTTTTAATGGTCGCAAGAATCTTGTTATTTTTAGCAGCGATGATATAGATTTTCTCCTTTCCACCGCAGATAACCATTCCCCAATCAGGTATGTCCTGAATCTTCTTTGGTTCCGCCAGGTCGCTGATGATTCCGTTCACCCTGAGGTCGTCCTCACCCGACAGCACAAAAATCTTGTTGCTCCCGTAAGCGGCAATAAAGACCTTGTTATACCTATCGTTGTAAGTGCAACCCGAAAGCATGGAAGCGCCTTCCAGAATCAGTGTGTTGTTCAGTTTATGCGTGTTTGCATGATAAATATTGACAAAGCTTTTGCTGCTGGACGAATCATTCTGGATGAAATAATATTTTTTACTTACCCTATTGTAACAGCCGAAATAGGAGCTTCCGCCAAGCTGCCTGTATCCTGTTACCGGGAGTTCAGGGTCAGGATGGTTGCAATCAAAGATCGTAATGTGACCTGCCGCAGGATTGCCAGAAACCATGGTTTTGGCTGCTTCATCCATTGAAAGGCTGAAACTGATGCCGCCGAAATTTTCATGCGACTGCGAAGAAATGGTGTTCGAGTTACCTGAAATTTTGATGATCCTGTTCTTCCCTCCGCAAAAAACCGCATCCATCCCTTCGCTGAAATAAAGCGAGTTTGGCAGCTCGATGTCGGCAAAGGCTGTTTCGGCATCCGTGCTTCCGTCTATAATACTGATTATTCCGTCTCCCCAGCCTCCGCACGTAAATATCCTGTTATGAATAGTGTTCTGCGTCATCCGCTTGGGAAAGCCATGAACCGGGATGCTGCGCAGGTAAGTGTATGAGCCGGGTTCGCAGCTGATAACCCCGACGATTTCTGCCTGTGGATCCTGGAACGGTGCAAGATAGAGCTTGTTGAAACCCTGATTAAAGATCATATTTACAAAAGCATAAGCCACCGGTATCTCTGCAAGCGTATCCAATGTAGACTCATCCAGCACCCAAACATATTTTCCGGATATCGTTCCATGCTTCTCGCCGCTTGCGAAAAGCCTGCCGCCAGTGTTGTCGCCTGTCACCTTATACAGCGAGACACCGGGAAACTCCCTCTCAGCACGTAGGGTATTATCTCTTCCATCGATTAATCTAAGTAACGCCTTGTTCCGGTAGCCGGATATCAGCCACGACAGCGTATGCGAAGCAGGATTATAATATATTTCGCAGATCAGGTTTTCGATCCGCTCGCTGAGTGAAAGAGTTTGGATAACCCGATCAGTAGTGCAATCGATCACCTTCAGCTTCTCATCCTCAGTGGCGCAATACAAGCATTTCAGAACCGGGTTGAATTCCAGTTTCCGTTCGCAATAATAGGATGCATTCCAGCCAACACCGCTTTCGTCTATTGTTCCCCTGTCGCTGATAAATATTCTGGTCACTATGTTTTTTGTTGAGCCGTCCAGCACCACCAGGTATGAAGTACAGTACACATAATATTTATTTACCTCGTGGCAAAAAATGATTTCCGAAGGCATCCCTCCGGTTTTGTCATTCGGAAGCCAGGAATTCGTGACCCATTTGTCTTCGCCGAAGAAGTGACTGTTGGTTTTCCCATCCCATGAATATTCCAGAATATCGGTTTCAGGATTTTGCCGGACCAGCTTGTTTTGCAGTAATCTGTTTTCTTTTGCCATCAATCTGATTTTAATTCAAAAGTAGGACGTATTGCCGAACAATTGAACGATTACCGGGGATTTTTTTTTGAACCAAATGTCAACGTTGTTGTTGAGTTGTCGCAATTATTGTTGAATCAATGAAATTTCATTTTAATAAATAGCAAAATGTCAAGAGGAATTTATTCAGTGCCAAAAGCATACAACGAACCTGTTAAAGAATATCGTCCGGGTTCGAAAGAACGGATCGAAATAAAGAAAATGATTGCTGGATTGCGATCGGTAGTTGTTGATATACCTATGATCATCGGCGGCGAAGAGGTGCGGACCATAGACAAGAGAGAAATACATCCGCCTCATGATAAGAACCATTTATTGGGTCATTATTATTATGGTGGCGCCGATCATGTTCACTTTGCCATAGAAGCTGCCTTAAAAGCGCGTCCCAGATGGCAGCAGTTACCCTGGGACCAGCGAGCCGCCATTTTTCTTAAAGCTGCCGACCTGATTTCCGGTCCGTACCGTGCCAAGCTGAATGCAGCTACCATGCTGGCACAATCAAAGAATGTCTTCCAAGCTGAGATAGACGCTGTATGCGAAATGGCGGACTTCCTGAGATACAATGTCCAGTTTATGTCGGAGATATACCAGCAGCAGCCCTTATCGGCTCCCGGTACATGGAACCGAATCGAACAGCGACCGCTCGAAGGGTTCGTATATGCCATAACACCTTTCAACTTCACTTCCATTGCAGGAAACCTGCCGGCAGCTCCGGCGCTGATGGGAAACGTAGTCGTTTGGAAACCCGCCGAAAGCCAGATATATTCAGCCAATGTGCTTATGGAAATATTCCGTGCAGCCGGGCTTCCCGATGGAGTGATCAATATGATCTTTGTTCCCGGTCATGTTGGAGGAAAGGTGATGTCGATGCATCCCGATTTCGTGGGAGTCCATTTTACCGGTTCTACGGAAGTCTTTAAGAAAATCTGGAAAGCCATCGGCGACAACGTGATGATCCATAATACCTACCCGAAAATTGTAGGTGAAACCGGTGGAAAGGATTTCGTTATGGTTCACAAATCGGCTGACCCGCTGCGGGTAGCCACCGCACTTGCGAGAGGGGCTTTCGAGTTCCAGGGTCAGAAGTGCAGCGCTGCTTCGCGGGCTTACATCCCTTCAAACCTGTGGGATATGATCAGAAACAAACTCGTTGAAGATGTCAGGTCGTTTAAAATTGGCGGTCCCGAAGACTTCAGCAATTTCATCAATGCCGTGATCGATGAGGCAGCCTTCGATAAAATTGCCGGGTATATCGAACATGCAAAAAGTGATCCTTCGTGTACGATCCTTGCGGGAGGCAACTACGACAAGACAAAGGGCTACTTTGTCGAGCCGACTGTTATCCACACAACTAATCCGCAATACAGATCGATGATGGAAGAGATTTTCGGACCTGTGCTGACAATTTATGTTTACGATGAGGATAAATATGAAGAAACCCTCGACCTCGTTGACAAAACTTCACCTTATGCACTGACAGGTTCCATTTTTGCGCAGGACCGCTGGGCGATCGATAAGGCATTCAACCGGCTGATGCATGCTGCGGGTAATTTCTATATCAACGACAAGCCGACTGGAGCAGTGGTCGGGCAGCAGCCGTTCGGCGGCGCTCGGGCTTCGGGAACGAATGACAAGTCAGGTTCTCATCTGAACCTTCTGAGGTGGGTTTCGCCGAGGACGATCAAGGAAAACTTCAATCCACCGGACGATTACCGGTATCCGTTCATGGAGGAGGAATGAGGTTGGTTCAAATCAAGCAAGCGGAAGTGATTTTTATTCCTGCTGGACAACCTGCTGAACATTTGCTCCTGTGGATTAACTCTTAGAATCAGAGAGATTTTGAATAGTGAGCTAAAGAGGCGGAAAAGAAAAAAACTTCCGAAAGGAAACCTTTAATACAAATGATGAAGTTGAAAAAGTAACCGGCTGGAGCTTGGAGGGATATTTTCAACCATGCTGGAACCTCAGCCGAATGAGGTCAACTATTATATTGTTTAAATGCTCTTTCGTGTGCCTCTTTAATTTCCTTTATCAGTGACTTTGGTCTTATCACTTTCATATTATCAGCGAATGAAAGGAGTTCCATCACGAAGTCGAACGTAATGCAGAGTTTAAGTTTCACTTGAAGTTCTTTGTCGGAGTCAATTAAAATTTGCTGTGTATGGTGCAATGGTAATGACTTTATGTATTTTCCCTGAGTGGGGTCAAATGAAAGAACAATTTCCTCCGGATCACTTTCCTCCGGGCTGATAATTCCAAAACAATAGCG
>Ga0233425_10008867_pt1 | contig 13069 bp, 6 predicted proteins | sample Watercolumn_Towu_2_FD_181712 | JGI IMG/M metagenome (GOLD analysis project Ga0233425, IMG submission 181712) | Freshwater microbial communities from Lake Towuti, South Sulawesi, Indonesia - Watercolumn_Towuti2014_140_MG | ecosystem: Environmental > Aquatic > Freshwater > Lake | place: Indonesia...
CGGCAGTGGGCGGCCGGTGCTGGCGACCGGCGGTTTCTTTCTTTCGGCGCCCTACGAGGGCTCCGGCCGAATCACGCTCTGGCGGCGGTAGACGATGCGTCCACGCAGCATTGCGTTACTCGGGGCAGCCCTAGCCGTGACGGCTGCAGCCGTGATCTGGTGGCGGGCAGAATCGCGGCGGTCGTTGATCACAGCCGGATTGCCGGCGGCACCGGCGGCACAGGTCTGGCCGGTGGAACTGCGGTCGCGCCTCGCGGAGCTCAGGGCGGAGGCGGCCGGTCTCTTCGGCGGCCAGGCGGCCCTCGGCGCGTTGAGCCGGTTATATCACGCCAACGGCTGGTGGCGCGAGGCGCGGCAGTGTTATGCCATCCTGGAACAACTCGATCCCCGGGAGCCGCGGTGGTGGCACCGGCACGCGTGGGTGCTCGCCAGTTTTGGCGAGTCCGATCCGGCGCTCGCCCGCTGGGAGCGCGTGCAACTGTTGGCCCCGGATTACATCCCCGCGCAGGTGCGGCTCGGCGACCTGCTGCTCAAGACCAATTCCACCGCGCGCGCGGGCGAAATCTATGAAGGCGTGCTGCGACGCGAACCAAATCAGCCCCATGCCCTGTTCGGGTTGGCCCGGCTCGATTTCGAGGCGGGCCGCTGGGCGCAGGCGCGGGTGCGCCTGGAAACCGGCGTGGCCAAGACCAATTATGCGCTCGGCTACGACTTGATCGTGACGGTGTGTGAACGACTCGGCGACCACGCCCGCGCGGCGGAGATCCGCGGCCGGGTCAAGGCGTCGGGCGCCTACCGCGATGTGCCCGACCCGTGGCTCGACGAGCTGATCGCGGATTGCTACGACGCGAGCCGGCTCGCGCTGGAGGCGGGCTTGGCCGCGGAGCGGGCGGACTTCGCCACCGCGCGGCGCTGGCTGGAGCGCGCGGTGGCGCTGACTCCGGGCGAGGTCGCCGTGCGCTTCCAGCTCGCAAGCGTGCTCGCGGCGCTGCGCGATTCCGCCGGAGCGCGGAGGGAGTTCGAGCGTTGTACCCGAATTGCACCTGGTTTCGCGGATGCCTGGTCGCACTGGGCGGCGGCGCTGCAGTACGCGGGCGACATCGCCGGGGCACAACGGGTAATCGCCACCGGGCTGCAGCACTGCCCGGAATCCCCGGGACTCCACCTGATGCAGGCCCGTCAACTGGCCGCGGCCGGCCGCCCCGCTGAGGCGCTGGTCGCCTACCAGGCAGCCATCCGGTACCGTCCGAATGAAGCCGACGCTTTTCTCGAGCTCGCCACCACTCTGTTTCGGCTCGAGCGGGTGCCGGAGGGACTCAAGTGGCTCGAAGCCGGCCTGGCCGCGGAGCCCGAACATCCTCCGACCCTGGCCCTGCTGGCCTATCACGCTATAGGCAGCGGTGACGAGGCGAGTGCGCGAACCTGGATGCAGCGGGTGCGGCGCCAGCCGCGGGTACCGGCCGAACAGGTGGATCGTCTGCGCCAAGCCTTCCACGCCCAGTTCGGCCGGGTGCCGCCGTGAGCACGGGCCGCCACGTCCAAGCGTGCCGCGATTTCTCTATCGCGCCATCACCCAGGCGAGGCACCTCATCAACCTCGAGCCGTCATGGGGGATTGGGTATTGCAATTTGGGATTCGCCCTCGCCACCGCTGGGCGAGCGGCCGAAGCCTTGGCGAGCATCCGTCGCGCGATTGAGCTGGATGGGCGCACGGTGCACGGCATTGCCTGGCTCGGACTGAGCAACGCCATTGCGGGGAAGAACGCTGAGGCCCTCGCCTGCCTCGCAGAGTTGGAAACGTATGAAAAGGAAGGCAGGAGTGTGGCGGGGTGGAAACTGGTCGTGAAGGCCGGGCTCGGTGACTCGGATGCGGTGCTGCGCTGTTTGAACGAGGCGTACGACGAGCGGTCCGCGTCACTCGTGTTCCATCTCACCCTTCCACGGGTCGACAGGCGAAGCCCCGCTAGAGTCCTTGAATCGGAAAAGTCGTTGTGACCAGGTCAAGTCTAGAAACCGGAGCTCACGCGAAGCCGCGAAGGACGCGAAGACCCGATCATGGTGTTTCTTCGCGCCCTTCGCGTCTTCGCGTGAGTGCCAGGTCTGAGGCAGGGCCCCGCTAGAATTTGAATACGTTGGAGACCGTCCACGTCTCCACCGGGGCGATTCGGTAGCCGGCGGGAGTGCCGTCGGGCTGGGTGGTGATCGGGATCAGGCTGTCGTGCTGGGCGACGTTGCGCACGTTGAGCTGCACGCGCCAGTCGATGCCGCGCCAGACGTTGCGTCGGCCGTAGCCGATCCAGAGATCGACGTTGGTCTCGGTCGGCCCGCGATACGGGTTGGCGATATCGAAGCTCACATCGCTCGCGGTGCGGCCCGGCAGCGGCCGGTAGCCGATCACGATGGTGTCCTGCCAGCGCACCCCGCCGCCGACGCTGAAGCCCTTCAAGCGGCCCTCGGTAAAATCGTAGTTACTGATCGCGTTGACGCGCCATTCGCGGAGTTCCGGCACGTTGGTGCCTTCCTGCAGGCGGCGGGAGGTGAACTCGGACCCGACGTTGACGTTCCACTGGAAGAGCGTGGTCTCGTTGCCCGCGCCGCCCCACCAAATGCGCAGGTCGCCGGCGGGAGTGTTCTTGAGCGCGTTCTCGTACTTGGCCACGAAATCGGCCAGGGCGGCGCCCCCGATATTCTTGCGCGTCGCATCGGTCTTGGCGGCATTCAGGCTGACGCGCCAGTTGCGCGTGGGCTGCGCGTTGAGTTCGAGCTCGTAGCCCTTCGACAAGCTGTCCTCGGTGAGCGTAAAACCGTTGGGCGTGCTGGCGGCCAGCTCGCGGACCTGGCTGATCGGCGGGGCATTCGGATCAAAGCGCACGCCCCACGCGCGGTAGAACCGCGGATCGATCTGCCGCTGCCAGGCGCGCCACGCGGCGATCGCGGCGCGCTCGCGGGCATCCGCCTGCTCCTGGTTCTCGCCGGGCCCCGGGCTGTAGGTGAAACGACCCGTGCTGCCCTGATTCTGAGTCTCCAACGTGGCGCCTCCGAGATCGAACTCGAAGATATTCGCCCAATTGCCCGCCCACGCCTGTGACGTGCCGAGGAACCACGCTCCGCTCAAGCCGCTGCTCGAGGCATTGCGCGCCGAGGTCTCGTAGCGGTTCAGGCGCACGGAAAACCGGCCGTTCTTCGTCTCGACGAAGATCCCCTTGTCGGTGGTGCGACCCTGGGGTGCGGAAATCGGCTCGCCATAGAAATCCACCCGGTTTGCCGCCGGTTGGAAGTTCTCCGATTTCGCGTAGAAGAAGCTCACGTTGACGGGCAGGCGCTCGCCGCGAAGGAACCGGTTGAGATGGGCGACGCCGCTCCAGGTCTTCGACGTGACTTCGAGACGATTCTGCGGGAGGTCGGGCAGACGGAACGTCGGGCCGAGGTTGACCGTGCCGAAGCCCGGGCTGCCGTTTGAATCGCGGCTGAAGGCCCAGGCCTTCGCGATGTCGCGGCGGATGCCGTAGGTGCCCACCAGGGCGTTGTCCCAGAAATGCCCCTGCCACACGGCGACGCGCGAAAACACGCGCGACTTCGTCAACCGGGCCGAGGTCGTCAGCTCGTCGCGATTGCCGTTCTCCGAGTCGGCGACGTTGAACGTGACCGTACGCCAGCCGACGTAGTTCGCCGGGTTCTCCGACTGGGTGGAATTGCGGCCGGTGCTGCCCTCGAGCGCGAAGGCATTGTCCCACGGTGCGGCGGGGTCGACACCCGGGCGGGCCGCCCACGTGGAATCGAAGAGCCGGATGTTCGCCGTCGAGACCCGCGCCACCTCGGTTGGTCGCGGAATACTCGCCCCGCTCACGTTGGCGCGATTCAACAGCGAAGGGCCCAGATAGAGCACGGGATTCACCGCAAGGAGGTTGTCGGTGAATTTGGTTGCCGCCGGAGCTCCGATCAGCGCGCGATAGGCCGGATCGAGAATCGCGTAGCGCTGCCAGTTGCGCCGATCCGTCTTGTGGCGGTCCTGGCTGTAGAGCCCGGTCACGGTGTGCCGTCCGGCGAAACGGGTGAGCCAATTGCGACTTCCGCCGCGGGCGAAATCGTGCGTTCCGAACACGGTGATTCGACCCGACTCGCGTTCGCTGACGTAGGAGTTGTTGCCGAACTGCCAGCTGTCACTGATGAAGGGACGGCCCAGGTTGGGATTCGGCGTGCCGTCCTGGTACGGTTCGCCACCGCGACCGATCGGCGTGCCGTCGGAGTAGACATTGTTGAAGTCGATGTGAATCGCCTGGTTGTCGCCGCTGAGCAGGGCGAGCTGGCCATTCTTGTAGAATTCCCGGTTGTAAGTGGCCTCGAAGCCAATCTTGTCCTTCAGGAAGGTCTGCGCGAGGCTGACGTTGTAGGTGCGGAAGTTCTGCCACTCGCTCTTGTTCGGTCCGTCGATGAGGTTGTCGTAGAAATCGAAGACGGAGGAGTCGGTGAGGTTGTTGTTCCGGTAGACGCCGAACTCGGCAAAAGGCAGCCGGGCGGCGCGGGCAAAGGCCGCCTGGGTGGCGATCCCACCCTGGCGGTGGAACGAGATGCCGCCGATGTTGCCGTCGACCGCGCCGGTCGGCCCAATCCCGCGCACCACCCGCATTTCCGACACCATGAACGTGGGCGCGCCGGTGCCGGAGAAATAAGCGATCGGCCCGCCGAAGCTCTGGGCGAAGTTCCCAATCCACGGTTGATAGGCGGGGTTGGGCTGGCCGGCCAGCGGGCCGCCGTTGATGCTCGGCCGTTGCTGGCCGTGGTTCGGGCGGCCGGTAAAGTCATCCTGCAGCTGGAAGGGATTGAAGGTCTCCCGGTTCAGGTAGCTGAACGTCCGCGCCGAGCCGTCGAGGTTGCGGCCCTGGTAGGTGCCCGTGCGAAACCACGGGCTGATGCGATCGATCGGGGGCAGCGTGCGCGGGCGGTTGCTGCTGATCGCGCCAAACTCGATGTTGCCCTTGATCACGGTGCGGGCGGATCCGCGCTTCAGCAGCGCCGGCTCGTAACGAGCCGCCGCGTAAGCCCGTTTGTCGAGATTGTACGCGGGCTCCTGCTGAAACTTCTCGTCGTGGTACAACCCGAGCACCCGCACGGCGAGCTGGTTGGGCAACAGCACGCGATTCAGGTCGAGCGAATTGCGGAATGTCCCGAAATTGCTGAAGCGCACCTCGACTTCATTGGTATTCCGGAAGGTCGCCTGTTTGGTGCCGGTATTGATGATGCCGGCCGGGCTGCCCTGGCCGAAGAGGATTGAGTTGGCCCCGCGCTGGAGCTCGACGCGATCCACCGCGTAACTTTCCCACGGAATGTCGGTGAGGAAGAAGTCGCGGGTGTTGTCGGCCGAGGTCAACCCGCGAACGCGCGTGTTCTGATTCGGGTTGGTGAACCGGCCCGATTCACTGAGCGAGGCCGAGTCCCCCACGCCGGCGAAATTGCCCTGGATGTTGCCGACCTCGGTCCCGAGGGTGTACTGGAGCAGCGACTCGTTGCTCGTGGCGCCGATGTCCTGCAGAAACTGGCTGGTAATGATTGTGACGGCGTTGCCGATGTCGCGCAAATCGGTGTTCAGCCGATTGCCGGCCAGCGTGGTTGACGCGGTGTAGCCCCGATCCGCCTGCGCGGATACTTCAAACGGCGTGAGCGTAACAATCGGTCCCGTGTCGCCGGATTCCACTGGAACCGAACCACTGGCAGTCGGTGCGGTGGTCGCCGCGGAGCTGGGCGGGCGCTGCGACCAGGCGGAAGGTGCGGCAACGGCAAGGGCCGTCGCGATGATTCCCGACACAAGTCTGGCTGCAGGGTTCTTCATGGTGACGCCAATCCTGGCTTGGGGAGTTGGGGACGAGGGGGAACAGGATGCGCGACCGGAACCGGCGCCGCATCAACTCCACGCTGATGAGGTGGCGTTCCGGAAACGTCAAGCAACTCTGCCGATCCGCAGACGCGCAAACTGCACTTCGGGCGCAGCGGCATCCAATCGAAATCCCGCGGCGGCGGCGCGGTCTGGCTCGTCGCGCCCTGGTGGCCGGCGGGCCCGCTGGCAAGGCCGGTGGCAAGAGCGGCTCCGGCGAATTCACGCAGGCGCGGCCGCCCAACCGTCGGTGCCATCGCGCGCCCCTGCGCGGGAATCACCCTTGCTGCGCGTGCAGATACCGGTGGATGCCGCGCGCCGCTTTGCGCGCATCCCGCACGGCGTGCACCACGAGGCTCGGCCCGCGCACGGCATCGCCGCCGGAAAACACCCCCGGCAGGTTGGTCATCTGGTTTTGATCAACCACGAGCGATCCCCAGCGGTCGGTCTTGAGCGGCGTCGCGTCGTTGCCCGAGGGAAACGGCACCGGGTCGAAACCGTAGGCGACGAGGAGAATGTCGGCCGGCACCACGAACTCCGAACCCGGAATCGGGCGAGGCGAGCGCCGGCCCGAGGCGTCCGGCTCGCCGAGCACCATCCGCACACAACGCACCGCCGTGACCTCGCCGGCGGGACTGGCGATGATCTCGACCGGGTTGGTCAGGAACTCGAACCGCGCGCCCTCCTCGAGGGCGTTGGCGTATTCCTTCCGGCTGCCCGGCATGTTGGCGAGATCCCGGCGGTAAAGGCACACGGCCTCGCGCGCTCCGCTGCGAATCGCCGTCCGCAGGCAGTCCATCGCGGTGTCGCCGCCGCCGAGCACCGCGACGCACTTCCCACGCACATCGACCGGCGGAAGCTCGACCAACGGTGAAACGACGTTCTTCTCGATCAGGAACGGCAGCGCGGCGACCACCCCCTTGAGCTCCGCCCCCGGCAGGTCGAGCGGCTTCGGCCGTTGCGCGCCAAAACTGAGGAAAACCGCATCGTGCTGCCGCCGCAGCAGGTCGAGCGAGAGGTCGCGTCCCACCTCGACCCCGAGTTGAAACTTCACGCCCCGCCTGGTCAGCAGTTCGATCCGCCGCTCGACGATTTGCTTGTCGAGCTTGAAGGCCGGAATGCCGTTGACGAGCAAGCCCCCGGGAATGAGCAGGGCCTCGTAGATCGTCACCTCGTAGCCGGCCTGCGCGAGTTCGTCGGCACACGCCATCCCCGCCGGACCGGAGCCGACCACCGCCACGCGAAATCCGTTCAAGGCGACCGGCGCCACGTCGACCCCGTGGTGGGCAAAGGCATAGTCATTGATGAAGCGCTCGATCGCCCCGATGGTGACCGGGGCGTCCTTGGCGCCGAGGATGCACGCGCCCTCGCACAGCCGCTCCTGGGGGCAGACCCGCGCGCAAATTTCCGGCAGGTTGCTTGTGGCGCGCGAGACCGCCGCCGCTTCGAGAAACTCGCCGCGCGCCGCCAGGGCCAGCCACTCGGGAATCCGGTTCGCCAAGGCACAACCCTGCCGGCAAAGCGGGTCCGGGCACTGGATGCATCGGCCCGCCTGTTCGCGGACCGCCGTTTCGCTGTGACAACCGTAAATCTCCGCGAAATCCCGGATGCGATCCTCCGCCTCGCGCTTGGGTGGAGAAAGCGGCGGAGTGGCGGCCCAGGCATATTTCGGGTTATCCGCGGACACCGCCGCCGGGACCGCCGGGGGGGGCGGCAGGCCGAACGGGGCGGACTCGCGGGCTTCGGGCATGGGTCGGATCTTTTCGGATTGGGGTGGAGAAATGGGGTCGCTTGCCGGGGCTGCTCCTACTCATACGAGGTCCGCCGGGCCCCGCAAGCGCGACGTCACAACCGCCAGCTTTGGAGAATGCGCACGTAGTTGGCGCGCTCGAAGGCGGCCGGATCGGGGCAGTGCCGCAGGTTGAGGGTGCCGCGGAGCTGCTCGGCACTCTCGTATCCACGCTCCGTCAGCCAGCTCTTCAACCCCTCGACAAACGTCGACAGGATGCGCGGTCCGTGACGCAGCAGAACCGAGACCAACTGTACCGCGTGCGCCCCGGCCAGGATCGCCTTCACAATATCCTCCGTGGTGTGCACGCCACCGCTGGCCGCCAGCGACCCGCGCAGGTTTGGCGAGAGAATCGCCAGCCAGCGGAGTCGCAGCAGCAGCTCCGAGGAGTCCGACAGCCGCAATTGCGGCTGCACCTCGAGTTCCTCGACGTTGAAATCGGGTTGATAAAATCGGTTGAACACCACCACCCCGGCCGCGCCCGCGCGCTCGAGCTCGGTCACGAAATGCGCCGGCGACGTGTGGAAGGGCGACAACTTGACCGCCACCGGGATGGTCACCGACCGCACCACGCTCCCGACCGTCTCGAGCATGTCAGCCTCGATCTCGTCGCCCGGCAGTTCTCCGTCCGTCACGAGCTGGTAGAGGTTCAACTCGACCGCGTCGGCGCCCGCCGCCTGGAAGCGCTGCGCGTATTCCGTCCACCCGCCGGGCCGGCAACCGTTGAGCGAGGCGATGACGGGAATCGTCAGCGACTTCTTCAGGTGCTCGATCTGGCGCAGATAGTGGTCGGGCGTTAGCTGGTACTCCGAAAAACCGGGAAAGTACGACGTGGCCTCCGCGCTGCTTCCCGCCGTCGCTTCGATATGATGGTGGAGGGCACGCTGTTCGAGGTCGATCTGCTCCTCGAAGAGCGAGCGCATCACGATCGCCGCCGCCCCCGCGTCCTGTAATTGGCGCGCGACCGCCGTGTTGTCACAGAACGGCGACGCACCGACCACCAGCGGGTTTTCGAGCGTCAGTCCAAGATACTTCGTGGTGAGGTTCATGATGAGGGATGCCCGGGGTTGGCGCCGGCGGCCGGCGCCGCGAGGTGTTGATAGAGGGCGTAATGGCGGCGAACGTGATCCTGGGCCCGGGCGGCGAGTTCGTCGGCCCGCGCCGGAGCCACGTTGCGCAGCATGCCGAAGCGCGTCTCGTTCGACATGAACTTGTCGAGACCGATCTTCGGCGCCGGCGAGTCGAGCTTGAGCGGGACTTCGCCTTTCGCCGCCAGGCGCGGATCGTAGCGGAAGAGCGGCCAGTAGCCGGAGTCGACCGCCAGTTTCTGCTGCTCGGCGCCGAGGTGCAGCGGGAAGCCGTGCGCGATGCAGTGCGAATAGGCGAGGATCAACGCCGGACCGCGGTAGGACTCCGCCTCCCGCATAGCCAGCACCGTCTGGCCGTCCTTCGCTCCGAACGCCACGCGCGCCACATACACGTGGCCGTATTGCATCGCGATCAGCGCGAGGTCCTTCTTGGCGATTTCCTTGCCACCCGCGGCAAACTTCGCCACCGCACCGATCGGCGTCGCCTTGGACGCCTGGCCGCCGGTGTTCGAGTAGACCTCGGTGTCGAGCACGAGCACCTTCACGTTGGCGCCCGAGGCGAGCACGTGATCGAGCCCGCCGTAGCCGATGTCGTAGGCCCAGCCGTCGCCGCCGACAATCCAGACGGACTTCTTCACCAGGTCGTCGGCCACGGCCAGGAGCCGGCGCGCCTCCGCCGTTTCCAACGGGCGAAGCGCCGTCTTCAACTGCTCGATTTTCCCCCGCAGGGCCGCGATTCCCGCCTCGGTCGACTGATCGGCCTGGAGGATCGCACCGGCCAATTCAGGGCCGATCCTGGCCGCCAGCCGCTGCACGAGTTCGCGCCCGGTCTTGGCCCGCTGCTCGACCGCGAAATGCAGCCCCAGGCCGAATTCCGCGTTGTCCTCGAAGAGCGAGTTTGCCCAGGCGGGTCCGCGCCCGTCCTGGTTGGCGCAATACGGCGTGGTCGGCAGGTTGCCTCCGTAAATCGAGGAGCAGCCGGTCGCGTTGGTGATCAGCAACCGATCGCCCACCATCTGGGTGAGCAGCTTGAGGTATGGCGTCTCGCCGCAGCCCGCGCAGGCGCCGGAGAACTCGAACAGCGGCTGCATGAACTGCGTGCCTTTGACCGAGGTGATGTCGAGGCGGGTCCGATCCGGTTCCGGCAATTGGAGGAAGAAATCCCAGTGGGCCCGGTCCTGGGCCAGGCGGGGCGGTTGCGGCACCATGTCGATGGCCTTGTGCCGGGGATTGGTCTTGTCCTTGGCCGGGCAGATTTGCACGCAAAGCGAGCAACCGGTGCAGTCCTCCGGCGCGACTTGCAACGAATAGCGTTGGCCGGGAAACTCGTTCGAGCGGAACGGTGCCGTGACATATCCATCGGGCGCCCCCGTGAACTTCTCCGGCGGGCAGAACTTCGCCCGAATCGCGGCATGCGGGCACACCAGCACGCACTTGTTGCACTGGATGCAAATCGCCGGATCCCAGGCGGGCACCTCCAGGGCGATGTTGCGCTTCTCGACCCGCGCGGTGCTCGTCGGCCAGCAGCCGTCGATCGGCATCGCGCTGACCGGCATGAGATCGCCCTGGTTGGCGAGCAGCCGCGCCGTCACCTTCCGGACAAAATCGGACTCGCCGGCGAAACTCGGCGGCGGGGTCACCCGGGCGTCGGCATCGACGGCCGCGGGAAGCGCCACCTCGTGCAGGCCGGCGAGGGATGCGTCGACGGCGGCGAAATTCATCTTCACGATCTGCTCGCCCTTGCGGCCATAGGTCTTGGTGATCGCCTTCTTGATCTCCGCAATCGCCTCGTCCTGGGGCAGCACGCCCGACAAGGCAAAGAAGCAGGTCTGCAGCACCGTATTGGTGCGCCGGCCCATGCCGCAGGCCTGGGCCACCTGGGTGGCGTTGATCACGAACAGCCGCAGCTTCTTCGCCACCAGGACCTCCTGCCATTCGCGCGGCAGTTTTCGCCAGCTCTCTGCCGGCGAATACGGCGAGTTGAGCAGGACCGTCGCCCCCGGCGCCGCGTAGCCGAGCACATCAAACCGCCCGACGAAACTGAACTCGCTGCAGGCCACGAATTCCGCCCGACGAATCAGGTACGGCGCCCGAATCGGTCGCGGCCCAAACCGCAGGTGCGAGATCGTCATCGAACCGGACTTCTTCGAATCGTACACAAAGTACCCCTGCGCATAATTCGAGGTCTGCTCGCCGATGATCTTGATCGAATTCTTGTTCGCGCCGACCGTGCCGTCGGCCCCGAGTCCCACGAACACGCAGCGCCGGACATCGTTCGCCTCGAGGTCGAAATCGGCATCGTAGGGCAGCGAAGTCCCGGTGACGTCGTCGAGGATGCCGACGGTGAAGTGATTGCGCGGCTCCCAGCGTGCGAGCTGCTCGAAGACGGCCCGCACCATGCCGGGTGAGAACTCCTTCGACCCGAGCCCGTACCGGCCGCCCACGACGCGCGGCGAACCGGCGAGGGCCGAGCGTCCTTCCGCCAGGGCCGCGACCACATTGAGATAAAGCGGTTCACCGATCGCACCGGGTTCCTTGGTGCGATCGAGCACGCCGATCGCTTTCACGCTGGCCGGCAGCGCCGCGAGGAACGATTTGCCGAAGAACGGCTGGAAGAGCCGCACGGTCACCAGCCCGACCTTTTCACCCCGGGCGACGAGCCAGTCCACGGTCTCGCCAATGGTCTCAGTGCTGCTGCCCATCGACACGATCACGCGCTCGGCTTCCGGATGGCCGTGGTAGTCAAACAGCCGGTACTTGCGGCCGGTGACCGCGGCAAACTTGTCCATGATATCCTGCACGTGACCCGGCAGGTGCTGGTAGAAGCGGTTGACCGCCTCGCGACCCTGAAAATAGACGTCGGGATTCTGTGCCGTGCCCCGCAGCGTCGGTGCGTCCGGTGTCATCGCCCGCGCGCGGAACGCCGCCATGTCTTCCTCATCGATGACGGCCCGCAGCATCGCATCGGAGAGGAACGAGATTTTTTGCACCTCGTGGGAAGTGCGGAAACCGTCGAAAAAGTGGATGAACGGCACCCGGCTGCGGTAGCTCGCGGCGTGAGCGACCAGCGCGAGGTCGTGCGCTTCCTGCGGCGATCCGCTGGCCAGCAGCGCCGCCCCCGTCGCCCGGCACGCCATCACATCCTGGTGATCGCCAAAAATCGACAGCGCGTGCGCCGCCAACGCCCGCGCGCTCACATGAATCGTCAACGGCAGCAATTCGCCGGAGATCTTGTACAAGTTGGGTATCATCAGCAGGAGGCCCTGCGACGCCGTGAAACTCGTGGTGAGCACCCCGCCCAGCAGGCCCCCATGCATCGCCCCCGCCGCGCCGCCTTCCGATTGCATTTCCACCACGCGCGGCACTTCCCCCCAAAGGTTCAATTTCCCGGCCGCCGCCCATTCATCGCAGGACTCGCCCATGTTCGACGACGGTGTGATCGGGTAGATGGCGATCAGCTCGTTGAGCCGGTAGGCAACGGAGGCGACAGCCTCGTTACCATCGCAGGTAATGAACTCCGACTTAATAGGTTGTGTGGCCATGGCGTGTAGAGTGGGCGCCGATTTGTCCGCCGACGCGTCCCAAGTCTGCCAGAGCCGCCGACAGGGGACTACGCAGACCTTGCCAATCGCGGAGCATGGATTGCGTGGCGCCACTGGTGGGCAGCGGGCGCGCCGTTCTTCCCGGCGCCGTGTCTCCAGGCGGCGTGGGGCGGGGATGTTCGGCTTTGCCGCCCTCCTTGGGCGGACGCACGGCCGGCGATTTCGCCCCGGGGAAGGCTGCCTACACCTTGACCTCGAGCCGGCCGTGAATCGAGTACTGCTCGAGATCGACGACGGAGCCGCTCACCGGCCTCGACTCATCGCTCAGCCAGTAGATCGCCGCCGCCGCGATGACCTCCGGTTTCATGAGCCGCCCCGACGGGGCGAACACCGGCGGCACCCGTTCGTGCCAATCAGGGGGCTGGCCGTCGGCCACCTGCATCGCATGTTCCCGATCGGTCAGCACCCAGCCGAGGTTGAGATGGTTGATGCGCACGCCATCCCGCCCGTGGGCGTTGGCGAGATTGCGCGAAAGCGTCTGCAGCGCACCCTTCGAGATGCTGTAGTCGAGCAGAGTCGCCTCGCCGCTAAGTGCGTTGATCGACCCGATGTTCAGGACGCAGCCGCGGTTGCGCTGCAATTCCCCCAAAGCCGCCTGAATCAACAGGAGCGGCGCCCGCACGTTGATGGCCATGACGCGGTCGAAGTTCTCCGCCGATGTCGTCGCAAGAGTGCTGCGCGCGATCAGTGCCGCGTTGTTCACCAGCGCATCCACCCGCCCG
>Ga0233425_10008868_pt1 | contig 13069 bp, 10 predicted proteins | sample Watercolumn_Towu_2_FD_181712 | JGI IMG/M metagenome (GOLD analysis project Ga0233425, IMG submission 181712) | Freshwater microbial communities from Lake Towuti, South Sulawesi, Indonesia - Watercolumn_Towuti2014_140_MG | ecosystem: Environmental > Aquatic > Freshwater > Lake | place...
ACATTCTTATCAGAAGCCATCATAAAAAATAACTCCTCATACCAAGGGTAGTTAATATGTTCTACAACCACTTTCATCTGTGGAAAATTGATCAGGACATTATTTAAAGAAACTGGATTTGTATATTCAAAGGGAGCATGATGGGCAGGACTACCAAGTGAAGCACAGTGATGAAATTGTACCACTGCATCCAGTTCAGTGGCCTTTTCATAAAATGGAAAAACCTGTGGATCGTCAGACCTATAATAGCCATAGGGAGGAGTTAATAAAATCCCTTTAAAACCATATTCCCTGACTGCTTTTACAAAATATTTTAGAGCAGATTTATTAAATTTCCCATAAGAATCTATTGGCTCAACACTTGCCAGGGCTATAAATAGGTCAGGGTATTTTTTATAACACTCTAAAACATAATCTTCTCCAAAAGAATAGTGCCAGATACGGCTCCCCTCCTGGCCCATTATTACTGCTTTTTTTATACCTGCATTTTTTAACCACCGTATCAAAGTTTCAATCGGGGTGTCTGATGTTAAGTCTTTTAAAGCAGAGCTCTTAAAATTTTTCTGCTGTAATAAATGTAGGTGTGAATCAATTATCATTTCTTCTCCTTGTAATTGCTGGTTTTATGATATTAAAATGCTTCAAAATCAGGGGTCATGTATTTATTTAGAGATTAAGTATATTCATCGATGTTTTATATATCATATTTTTTATAAATCCTCCACACAATTTTCGCTGAATTGAATACGGGTAAAACGCTCCGGATAGTGGTTGTCCACTGTTCCCACTTTATTCCATGCCCAACCTGCATGAATATTTTTACCGTTCATATAAAATTTTTCATAGCGACCCAGGAATATCTTCCATATGTCCCCATGCTCAGGCGGAAGGGATCTTCCGTTACTCAACCATTTCATACCATCCCATGGAAAAGCAACCTCAATTGTCCATCCTTTATCTATAACTGAAGAATCATTAATTTTACCGTCTATATAAACAGCAGTTTTAAGGCCAGGAAAGTCCCAGTTAAAAAAAGCCCATCTGTTGCCGCTATTGTCAAATTTTGGATGCGGTGTACGAAAAAAGTAATTAAAAGTATACCTGTCATTATTGCCGCCAAAAACAAGGGCATTCTGTTCTAGCACATCAAACTCTTCCACATCAAACCTGCCGCCTTTTTTATATGCATCCTTCCATATGTAGAACACTTCAAAAATGGTATTGAGTGCATTGATTTCTAATTCATAATAGCTATCCTCTCCGTCAATAAAGACCTCAACATCATTTTCTTCACAGACAATCAAATCACGTTGACTTAGATGTGCCTCTACAAATGGTTCTTCGCACCAGAAAGCCACATAAAGAAACTTGTTATCCCACAGTAGGGCGGAACGTGTATCATAAATACCCGGTGTTCCGCCTATAACATCTACAAAACGCGGTGATTTTAAAACTTTGGCCCAATTATCTTCATCAAGTTTGCCATCAACCACAATAGGGCTGCGAGTGCGCAGACATGTGTAATGTGCAATATCCTGTTCTGGATCAAAATTGTTTTTTCCCATATAAGGCCCTTCTTTTTATAAATTTTAAATTAAATAGCATTTTTGAAAAATTCCAAATTCCTTAGATTTATTGCAAATTTTAATCTTGTAATAAGGTTAAATTATTCCTTTTAGAAACTGTTTTCCGTATTTTGAGCCATGCTCATAAAGAGCCAGGATATTCTCAAGAGGTGTTTCCGGCAGTATGGAGCTTGTTGAACCAAGTGCAAAACCTTCTTTACCTGCTGTATCAAAACACCTTTCCACATCCTTTTTTACACTTTCAGCTGTGCCTAAAGGAAGTGTGGTTGTAACAGATACGCTTCCCCACAATAGAGGCTTGTCCCCATTGCGCGTTTTCAGCAAAGACATATGCTTGAGCGTACAGCCTGTTTCCTCCTGGAAACCCTGGAAACCATCCACTCCTATATCATTTATCAATATATCAATTATAGGCCTTACATCACCGTCGCAGTGCCATATTATTTTTATTCCTGCATCATGCAGTGGCTGCACAGCTTTTTTTAATGCCGGAAAGTAAAGCTTTTTTAGTGATTCAACAGATATCATAGAACCATTGTTGAAGCATATATCATCACCGGCATACACAAAGGGCGCCAGGTCATATTTTTTGATTGCTTCAGATGTTGCAATGTTATGCAATCTTCCTTTTTCTCCTTCAATATCATAATAGCGTTTTATATGTTCCGGATATAGCAAAGTAGTCAGTAAAAAGTTTTCAAAACCCCACAGGTCATAACCGCCAAAACCAGCAGTTGCAAAACCTCCTATAAACAGCATCCTGTCTTTTGCAATGTTTTTGCATCTTTTAAAATATTCTGCCCTTTTTTTTATTTCTGAATCCATATCGAAATTATATTTTAGGCTACCGGCATCAGTTAAATTTTCAATGTAGTCCCTGACATCTTCCGGGCTTGAGAACGTCTTACGACTATTATAGTGTTCAGTAAAATCTTCAGAAAAAGGATTAAAAGGATCCACTGCCAGATGCTCAGTTTTGGGTGAAGGCATTATAAATTGCGGGCAAAGATTTGCCCCTGCTTTTATAAAGGCCTTAACTGCAGTGGCGGGTGCATTTCTATAGATATCCCTGTCTCCTGAAAGATAGCTGAAAAACTCTCTTTTCATGCACCAGGAAGCTATTATGCAGGGTTCTTCAACCTTTTCCCTCATAAGGGTACGGTATGCTATTTCCTCTCCTGATATATATTTTCCGGCTTTATTTTTTAATTGCCCGCACATCTAAATGTTTTCCTTTCTACCATGTTCTTGAATCAGGAACAGGCAGCCACTTGCCGCCCTTTAATATTGACTCCTGGCTGACAAGACCCGGCACCGTCATATCCATTGACTTATGTATATCAATAGGGCAGGACTTTTTACCCTGAATTGCATCAATGAAATCAAATATTTCAAAAAAATCCCCGCCTCCATGATCAGATCTTAATACCTCCAGGGTGGGATTTTTCCAGTATTCGGGCAAAAACTCTTCTTCAAGCTCTGCAGTGTCCATCCAGGTGTGATTATCCCTGCACCTGCTGCGAAGCCATATCTTATCTTTTTCATGCTCAGAGCGGGCAGACTCGTAACAGCCGTCTGTTCCCTGGAGTGAATAATTGGTTGCTGCAGTGGGTCTGTCAGAGATCATATCCACTCTTATTTTTACAAGGCCGCCTTTTTCCATTTTGCAGAGCATCACGCAGGAGTCCTCATTTTCATAATAGTTGCCCCTGGGATCTTTATAATGATGTCCGCTTCCTTTGCAGCACACTTCTTTTACCCTGTCTCCCTGCATCCACTCAAGTATTGGACCCAGGCTATGAGTGCCGTAAGTAATGCCGTTTATGCCCGTCTGCCACTTCCTTCGCCATACGGTAATCTCATTTAACTCTTTCAGCTCGTGTATATATTCCCCCTCGGCATAATAGGGCCTGCCAAATAATCCTTTTCCTGCAAGTTCCCTTACAAGCACATTTTGCTTCATATAAGTATAGTTTTCCCCCATCATGTATATACCTTCAGATTTGCCTGCCGTCCTTACCAGTTCCCTGCATTCTTTTAAAGAAACTGCAGCAGGCACCTCACTGAACACATGAATGTTTTGTTTTAATGCTTCTATTGCCTGGGGAGCATGAAACGGCATGGGTGTTCCTATAATAACCGCCTGAATGTCTGCTTCCTTAATCATTTTACTGTAGTCCGTATATTTTTCCTCTGCTTCAAGCAGCAGCCTGCTTTCCTCCAGTTTTTCACTGTTTATATCACAAACTGCCTGGACTTTTACGTCACTGCGGTTTTTCAGTCCTGATTTAAACCTGCTTCCGCGTGTTGCTGAGCCAACAATACCTATTTTTATTATTTTTTCCATTAATACCTTTCCATTCCCTTGCAGATAATAATTATTTTTGCCTGAAATAAAATTAGTTAAATGCCCGTGCAACAGGGATGTCCCTGATGTTTAAATTAACGCCACATATAATATTTAAACCAAAGCATAAATATTGGTACATGAAATATTAATCTGTAAATTTGTCACCAAAATCAGGCACATCAAGCAGCACGCCTCCCTGCATTGCAGATTCATGGCCAATAAGGCCGGGAATCACATATCTTGCTGCCTGGTAAATATTAATAGGAGGTTGTGCGCCGCTTACGCATGATTTAACAAAGTCATCAACAAGAAAATGGTGTGATCCGCAATGCCCGCTTTCCAAACCTAAAAACTCCTTTGGCAGTCGGTGAACAGGATGAATTTTGGAAACCTCCAGGCAGTCAAGCTCTGTGCGCAAGTCTATGCACGATTTGGTATCTTTGGTGACCCACATTTTCCCCTCATGCTGTTCCTCGTAACCTGCCTCGGTTCCATGAAGGCTCATTCTTACAGTTCCGGGATGACCAATGCGTCTAAATTCATTAAAACGGGCCACACTTCCGTCTGACATCCTGCAAAGCATAGCTTCATTGCTGAAATTGTTATTCCAGAAGCTACCCTTGCGGTTAAAAAGGCCATCGGGATGATTATCTACAATGCCCATTCCGCAGGCTCCGGTCGCATAGGCTCCGGTAACAGAGGTGATCATGCTGACGGAGTGCGTAGGATAGAAAAATGGCGGCCAGTTTGCATAACGTTCCCAATCACTGCCATGCCGATGCTTTAAAACATCATATAGACCATGGCTGTAATCATGGTAATATTCTGCTTCACCATAGACAATATGCCCAAAATCCCCTTTATTGAAGCGCTCACGGCAGTAAATAGTGCATGGATAATAATAACTGGTCTCCCCCAGCATGTAGATTTTACCGGTTTGCTCAACTGTCTTTACAAGCATCTTTATCTCATCCATGGAAATGGCAGGAGGTACTGCTGAGTAAACGTGTTTTCCGCTCTTTAATGCCTGGACTGCCTGCGGCCCGTGCAGGTGGTGCTGGGTTATAATGAAAATTGCATCTACATCGCTCTGGCACAATTCATCCAGTGATGGACATGTTTCGGAAATTCCAAATTTTTCTGCCTTATCCTGCAGTTTCTTTTTATCCAGATCGCACAGGACCACCCTGCTTACCTGAGGGTGCACCTTAAACAGGGGGATAAAATAATCTGCAAACTCTCCGGTTCCGCAAATACCCACTTGAATGCGCATAATAGAATTCCTCCTTCTAATAATTTAAAGGAAGTAAATAATACTTCGTGATAGCTTTCAATTGCAATTAAATTTCCAAGATCCCCATCATTAAAGAATTTTTTGCCATCAACCTTTATATCAGCACCACTTTATTTCACTGTCCGGCACATATCTTTTGACTTTCTTCCACAATGTCTGGCCATTCCTGTAATGCTCCCTCTGATAAAGCGGGCAATTTATGCCCTGGGGGTCTATTTTGACAACATCATTGCCTCTTGTTGTAATTGTGTATTTATGCTTTTCAACTATGACAGTTCTGGTTGTCTCATATATATCAAATTCAAGGCTTACAATATCGCCGGCAAATACTTTGCCAATTAAGGCATATCTTTTATCAAACTTTGGTTTTATAATTTTTCCATTGACACTTGCCTTAACCTCTTTGGGCTTTACCCACTCAGGAATTCTAACCTCAAGATTAATATCCTCTTTGACTTTAATGTCTACCCTTCCAATATACGGTATGTGGCTATTTATATCTGCCCACTTAGACGCCCTGTTTAAAAGAAGGTTTACTTTTAATTTGTCTTGGGAATATGTAATGATGCTTTCCCATATATAATAAATGGCCCTTGTCCCGTTTCCTGTGCAGCAGTGCATTATTGACCAGTTTCTTCCCTCGACAAGGTCATTTGCCCCCGGCCAGCCTGAAAAGCAGCCTATCGTGCGCTCTGCTACCCTCTCTGTCGTTCCGCAGCATGGGGGTGAGCTTCCTACAAAAGGAAGAACTTCCTCTTTTCTGTCAGCCGGTTTTGAATGGCCGTCTGTGAGCCAGCCCGTGCCTGTAAACTGGCTTTCACTAAACTGGTTTCTTATCCACCTGTCCGCATCGTCCCACTTGTCTATTCCAAGAAGAGATAGTTTTAAGGCGCATGCTATCATGTCTGCAACCTCGCATATCTCTGATGAGCATGGGCCAGTGGTTCCATTATATACCCCGCCTTTATAGGTGAGCCACTCGGGGAAAAAGCCAAGGCTTTGCTCTCCCTGGCTTACTGCATAATCATAGGACTCAGCCGCTCTTTTTAGAAGGTCGCTGTCCCCTGTTTCCTGCACTGCTTCAAGAGTTGCCATTATTGCGTTTGTGTGTGAGTGGAAATGGTTCCAGATCCAGCTATTATTAAAAAAAATCATGGAGTGCCTGTCCTGATCTGCCTTTAGGGTCTGTTTTGGGGTAAACTCTCCTTCTTCGTCAAAGAATTTTGCATCCCTCATTACATACCTTGTCAGTTTTGCAGCAAGGTCTGCTGCTTCCTTATTGCCAAAAGTGCGGCTGTACTGGGCAAGGCCCTGGGCAAGCCAGGATGCAAAAACAGCATTTGACCTCAGTGGTTTTTTATATGGTTTTTCAAATGTTTTACCGGGTTCTGTATTGCTTGATATCATGTATGCAATATCGCCTTCTGTTACAATTAATCTTTTTAATCCTTCAAAAAGCTTATCGGCTGCTTCTTTCCATGGGCCACTGGGATCTTTTAATGCATAGATACACAGGCCACCAAGAACACGCCCATTAAGCATAATTGGCCCCCACTGCTCTTTTGGTAAAAAATCCAGCCCCATTCCTGCACCGTCACCGTAAATATTTTTTTCCCACCAGGGCTTTCCAATTATAGGCATGTAAAATAATCCGTCTTCTGCCTGCATCCTTAAATACTTTTCCATTAATTTCTTTTCTATGTCAAGATTTTGGCTGCTTCCGCTGGCGGTCCTTACAAGGGGAAGGGATTCAAAAAACTTATAATGCACATGATCATCTACAGAGTGATACATAATGGGTTTTTCGGCAAGAAGGTCAACAACCCAGTAAAGGTCATAGTCATATTCAGGGTCAAGTGTTTCTGTTAAGCCGTTTACTGCAAGTGATGCCCTTTCTGCAATATCTAAAGTTGCAGGCACCAAGTCTTCATAATATTTGCCGGGGCAATCAGGGTTCTTTACTTGAACTTCCTTCTTGTTTGCATAATTGAATTTCATCTTGGTCCTTTCATGTTTGTTTTTATTTTAACATTGTCTTTTATAGCAAATCTTAAATTTATGATATAAAGCAGAATATTAAATATTTGATATAATATCACATATTTTGCAATATACTAAAATTATTTCAATGGTTTGTCAATATTTCCAAAACAAAAAGGAAGGTTGACATACCATTGGTATTAATATTAAAATATTAAAATAAGCAAAATAAATTATTTATTACGCTTTTCAGCTCTATATGTTTGTTAATAATTTGAAAATTTTTTAAAATTAAAAAGGATTTGGAGACATATATGCCACTTGTGGATTTTAGAGAGTTGATGCAACATGCGGAAAACAAAAAATATGCAGTAGGTTATTTTGAAAGCTGGAATCTTGAATCGCTGCTTGCAGCATTTGATGCAGCTGAAAAATTAAAATCTCCAATCATCCTGGGTTTTTCGGGATTTTATCTAACCCATGGTATGCGTGTTTTAAAGGACCCGTTAAAATTATATGCAAAGCTGGTAAATGAAGCCTGCAGGCAGATAAAAGTCCCTGCCTGTTCTATATTCAACGAATCTCCAAATCTTGATGCAGTACTTGAAGCAGTGGATCACGGTTATAAAATAGTAATGTTTACAGATGAAAAAATATCTTTTGATGAACTGGCTTCAAATGTAGCCAAAGTGGTTGATAAAGCACATAAAAAAAATATCGCAGTAGAAGGTGAACTTGTGTCCCTACCGGGAATTACAAATGAACTTCATGAAATTCCGGCTGATTTAAAATATACATCACCAAAATCAGCAGTATGCTTTATAAACCAGACTGGTGTGGATTCACTGGCTATTAATATAGGACAGGTTCACATGCATGGCAAAAATGATATACATCTGGACTTGAATATACTTAAAGAAATAAAAAAAAGTATAAATATTCCCCTTGTCCTCCATGGAGGGAGTTATTTAAATCCCCTTGAGATAAAGGAAGCTATAAATTTAGGTATAAGAAAAATAAATGTAGGCAGTATATTGAAGAAGGTTTATTTCCAGAAGTTAAAGGAATCCACTGCAAATCTTGAAGCTGACACTAATCCTTATGAAATAGTGGGATCAGGATTTGGGAGGGATATTGCTGTAAAAGCAAGGCTTGCTATCCAGGAAATGATAGAAAATTTTATAATTCAGTACGGTAGCAATAACAAAGCATGATATTAAAACTTAAAATGATATTAATTTATAGATGGGCAGCTAATAGTACGTGTATAAGGAGCTGAAGAATTGGTCACTGAAATAAAAATGCCCCAGCTTGGACAGACCTCGGATGAAGTCAGGCTCATAAAATGGCTGGTAAAAGAGAATGAAGAAATAAAACGGGGCCAGCCGTTATGTGAAGTTGAAACAGATAAAGTAAGTATGGAGATGGAGAGCATTACAGACGGAACAGTGGTAAAACTTTGTGCAAATCCTGAAGATATTATCAGCACTGGAACAGTAATAGCCCTGATTAAAAAACCGCGGGATTTAAAAGCAGGGGTGGCTGCTTCAAAAAGAGATGAAGAAACTTTAAAAACAGATAGGAATGGAAAAAAGCCGTTTTATGGCGCAAAAACTGAAGAGCAGGTTAAATTTAAATGTTTTGGCAATCGATCCTGCGTTTAAATCAGCTTTTTTTATTTTTTTATTCATTTTCTAAAATCAATAAATCATAAATATTATTTTATGGGATAAATACCAAATTTTCTTGCAGTGTCAAAAGCAGCAACAATATTTTCCGGAGGGGTTCCCTGCTGTATATTATGAATAGTATTAAAAACAAAGCCGCCGCCAGGAGCAAATGTTTTAATTCTTTTTCTGACCTCTTCAGTAACTTCTTCGGCACTTCCAAATGGCAGGGTTTTCTGGGTGTCCACACCACCTCCCCAGAATGTGATATCACTGCCAAAAGTTTTTTTCAGCCATTTTTCATCCATTCCGGCAGCTGAAACCTGAACAGGGTTTAAAATATCCAGACCTGTCTTTACAATTAATGGCAATAAATTGACAATTGAACCGCAGCAATGCTGGAACGTCTTCCAGTCAGTGTTGCTGTGAATCCATTTGTTCTGGATTTCCAGATAAGGGAAAAAAATTTCTTCAAATATTTCCGGGCTGAAAAATCCCCTGTCCTGGCCCGCGTAATCTGCGCCCTCCAGCGCTATAATGTCAATATTATTTTTTAGATATCTTTTTATTTTTTCTAAATTCTTAATTGCTGTTTCCGTGCGTATTTTAAAAAGGTCCCTGACATAGTTTTTGTCAGAATAAAGCAGTACCAGGAAATTTTCCACACTTCCAACACCGCTAATTCCTATTTTTCCCCACTGATTCAGGACCAATGCTTTATCAGTAGATTTAACAAGATTTTCTGCCCTCTCTGCCATATATTCCAGCTCCTGGGTTGAGATATGATTTTCTTTCCTTATATCCTCAAGCAGAGGCGGAATAAAATCCTGGCTGTATTCAGATACCGAAGGCATGTCAAAATAATAACCATTTTTTGGCATTTTGGCCTCGACAGGTTTGCCCGGATCGCCCCCTGTGTGCAGGAGCCAGTTTCCATCTTTGTCAACCTCTACATTGAACTTATCTGGCATAAGCACAGCAGTTTTATCCCAAAGTCCCCATTCCTTATAGTTTTCCCGGCGTAAACCAAAGAACTGAACCGGTGGTTCCACAGGCAATACATCCACTTCAAATCTTTCAACAATATCCATTTCAACCTCACCCAGCATTTGAAAGACTTCATACACTTTTACAGGTTTAGAAGATAGTCCCAGATATTTTCTCAAGCGGTCAAGTGCGTGGGCCATTATACCTGTCATTATGGTTCCGCCCAAATCTATGGGGACACGGTCAGGCTCCTCATGATTTATCGATTTTAAAACTCTTTCTTTTGAAGTTAATTTTTTACTATTCACTTTTTTTTTGAAATCCTTCCCTGCCTATAAAGTGTAAGATACTAACGTTGTTAACTGTTATGTGTTACCTGATTATTCATTTTTGACAATTTGGATGGAATCTACTATTTTATTTAGCTTTTCCCTGTAGTATTTAAAATTTTCCCATGATACATTTGGCGGGACCAGATGATCATTAAATGGGATATACCCGCCCTGCTTGATAAGCCAGCTGACTTTATCCAGTTCCTTATCTATGTGCTCTTTGTCCTTGGATAATTCATTTTTATCAATACCTCCCCATATTATAAGCTCGGGATATTTCTTCCTTATTTCTGCCAGGTCATTTCCTGCCTGCTGTTCAAATGGCATAAGCCCGTTTACCCCGGCTTCCAGAAAAAGAGGAATTAGCTCATTTACATTTCCATCGCTGTCAAGTATGAAATTGTTTATTTTTTTGGATTTAATAAAACCTGTTAGCCTTTTATAATATGGGGTCATAAATTCTTTAAATAGAGATGGGCTTATCAGTGAGCCATTTTTACCTGCCATATCCTCCCAGAAGCCTGCAATGTCAAAATCAAGCACAGATGTTAGCTCTTCAGCTTCCGCTATCCATAAATTGCATAAATGATCTGCAATATCCTTTAAAAGATAAGGATCATCATAATAAGTTATGTATAATCTGTCCTCACCCAGCAGATACCTCAGTGAGCCAAAAAACCCTGTGGGCCCGCTCATAAGATGCAATGGAAAGGTCCTGTCTTTAGCCTTTTTTATAAATTCTGCCTTATTTTTGCTCCACCTTTTTGTAATGCTGTCAAGGCTTAATTTTTCTTCCTTCATTTCTTCCCAGTCTTTTCTTGACTTTACCGGATATTCAAGCCACAGCGGCATGCTGGATTTATCTTTTAAGGTTTTCTGCCTTATACCCACACTGTTGTAGAGTTCCTTATACCTGCTGTCTTCATATACTATCTTCTCTTCATATTTGGGAAATATCCAGCAGTCGTACGGCACCAGTAAAAGCTGCTCATCAAGCTCAAAGATATCATTTATATCTATGCTCCTCGGTGCATTTTCTGCGCCGGTCCCATAGCTTGGCGCACCCCATCTTGCAGCAGGCCCACACACACTGTCACCATAATCAAACTCCCTGGCCATCCCTTCTTTTCTTACAAGGCCCTCACTGTGCCACCTGTTTATGGTCCCGCCCCAGTATCCATATTCCCACTTTAATGTCCTGGGACTTGATTTGAAATTGATTATATTTTGAAACAGTTCCCTTGTGGACAGATTATTTTCCATAAATACCCCTTTTCTTCACTAATTTTAACATATTCAACTTTGCAAATTTTTTCCTTTGCATTCATAATCTGGTCATTTTCTATACTTTTTATATTTTCCAGTAAAGTAAAAGTATCAAAATGGATAATTTCTGGTCCAATCAATGCACTCATAAGCAGATGATTAAATGAAGCTGGATACATGTTCATAGACATATAACCAACAAGCCCGATCCGCGTTCGTCTCAGTGCCTTTTTAGCTGAAGCGGCACATATAAAAGCAATTACTTCACCTTTTACTTTACAGTTGCTATTGAAGTACCGGCTTTTTTTGCTACGTTTCTTATTGTTACCATAATTTATCAAATAAATAGTAATTTATACCTGGATACGAAATGCCATTAAATATGTTTAAAAGCCTAGCTCTTATTTTTAACCTCTTCGTATGCTTTTTTAATAATATTGTAACTATTCATTCCGCCACTTAAAATATGTGAACCATCCCCATCTCCCTGGATCCAGCTTACCCCTCTTTTTAGCCATAATTTTACATCTTCAACATCAGCAGTCCCGATTGGTATGCCGAGCGGAACATTTGACTCTCTGCAGATTTTCCCTATATAATCAAATGCCTTTAAAACATCCGGATGTGTAATATTATTAGGAAATCCTATGGAAAACGATAGGTCACTTGGACCCACTGCAACACTGTCAACACCTTTAATTTTTAAAACCTCTTTCAAATTATTTACAACATCGATATTTTCTATTTGTATTATAATCCATGGTTCAGAATCTGATAATTTGGAGTATTCATTATAGTTCATTATTCCATAATTTACTGGCCTTCTTGGACCATAGCCCCTTATTCCATCAGGCGGATATTTACAGCAGCTTACTGCATATTTTATTTCTTCAATATTTCTTAACTGCGGAAATATTATTCCTGCAGGACCCATATCAAGCACTTTTTTTAATTGAAGCGGATCGGCCCCGGGCACTCTAACAAACGGTGCCATTCCTGTATTTCTGATTGTCATTATAATCAGATCAAGGTTTATAACATCAATTGGGCTGTGTTCTGTATCTATCCATATAAAATCAAAACCACAATTACTATAAATTTCCGGAATTACTGGATTTGCAAGAGTCACTGCGGTACCTATAGCAAGCTCTTTATTTAAGATTTTATTTTTTACTCTATCCAGGTTGCTGTGCATTTCTTCTCCTATCTTAATACAGTTTTTAGGTCAATAATGATTTTCTTTAATTTTTTTTTATTTTTAGATATATTATTAATTGCTATGAAAATTAGCTATTATTTAAAACACCCTGCCATCAGTAAGCCGGGCCAATTATCTTCTTATGCTTAAACCTTTTAATGCACCAATTCATTCCCTTGCAAGAGCCAGCCTGCAGCCGTTTACAGTTTCAAGTTCCCTTACAAGACCGCTTCTTAGAAGGGCTACGTCATTTTGAGATAAAAGTATTTCAAATTTTTCAGTCTTTACTGAAATATCACCTTCCAGGACTACCCAGTATTCATTGCTTTTAAGCTTTTCTTTTTTTATTTTTTCATTTTTTAAAAGATTTACCTGGCGAAGCTCAGTTAAAGGACATCTCTTGCCCCTG
>Ga0233425_10008869_pt1 | contig 13068 bp, 11 predicted proteins | sample Watercolumn_Towu_2_FD_181712 | JGI IMG/M metagenome (GOLD analysis project Ga0233425, IMG submission 181712) | Freshwater microbial communities from Lake Towuti, South Sulawesi, Indonesia - Watercolumn_Towuti2014_140_MG | ecosystem: Environmental > Aquatic > Freshwater > Lake | place...
GAGGACATTCGTCGCGTCGCCGCGCAATACCTCCGTCCCGATGCGGCCACGATCCTCGTCATCGGGGACCCCACGAAGTTTGAATCCGCCATGGGCTCCTTTGGGCCGGTCCGGAGCCTCGCGGTGGAAACCCCCGGATGAGCGACCCTTCACGCGGACCGGCCTCCCCGGTCAGCCAGAGGCGTCAGACGCCTCTCCAGCGAAGTCCTGTAGGGCCCAGCACCCGCGAATGTTTGCTGCCAGAGACAATCCCCTGACTATCCACACGCCGCTCTCTTCCGACTTGACACCCCTGCGGGCCATGGGTATAGTGTGACAAGATATTGAAAATCATTTTCATTCAGGAGCGCGCCATGCCTCAGACCGACGCACGCCTGCAGCGCTTTGGGGAATTTCTGAACCGCTCAGGTCTCCGCAGCACGCGCCGGCGCGATCAGATCGTACGCACCTTCTTCGCCACAAGACGACACCTCGGCGCGGAAGAACTCTACCATCGGATCTATGCGCAGGATCGGCGCATCGGGCTGGTGACCGTCTACCGGACCCTCAAGCTTCTCCGTGAAGCCGGGCTGGCCACCGGGCGACAGTTCGGGGAGACCTATACCCGCTTCGATCCCAATCCGACCGACCAGCCGCACGATCACCTGATCTGCACGCGCTGCGGCAAAATCCAGGAGTTTGCGGATACCAGGTTGCGGGAGGCTCGGAGACGGGTGGCGCGCGTTCACGGATTCACCGTCACCGAGCACAAGCTGGAGTTGTATGGCCTGTGCCGCGACTGCGCCCGCCTCGAAAGGGGCCGGACAGCCCGGAGCGGGAAACCGGCTCGCGCGGCCTGATCCGACAAGGAGACGTTGCATGCCCCTTCCCGGACCCACCCCCCCAACCGATGAGATGCTCGAGGACTGCCTGCAGGCTATCCATCGGCTGGAACTCCAGGGACAGAGCGCCAGCACCGCTGAGGTGGCCGCCTTCGCTCGCATTCCCCTGGAAGCCGCCGAAGAGGTCCTGCGGGAACTGGGGAGGCGAGGTCTCCTTCAAATCGGCTCGACAAACGGTACAATCCTCAACCTCGAAGGCCGCCGGCAAGCGGTGGGCATCCTCCGTCGCCATCGGTTATCGGAGCGTCTGCTCGCCGATGTCTTGGGTCTGCCTTGGGATCGCGTTCACGACGAGGCCATGCGGCTCGAGCACGCGCTCACGCCCGAGGCAGAGGCTCGGCTTGCCACCCTGTTGAAAAATCCCGCAACCTGCCCTCACGGTGCACCCATCCCGGAGAACAACGGGAGCGTGGCCCCCCAGGCCACCAGCGGGCTCGACCGGATAGCGGCAGGGGCCAGGGTTCAGATCCAACAAATCGTGGAAGAAGAACCAACCTTCCTGCGCTACCTGGCAAGTCTCGGACTGCTGCCCCGCGCAGAGATTCACGTGGAAGAGATTGCGCCGTTCGGAGGACCGCTCTTGGTGCGGGTCGGAGACGCAACGTATGCTATCGGTCGCGATGTCGCTGCCAAGATTCTCGTTCAGCAGGTGGGGCCACCTCTGGAACCACAGAGGCTCCGCCGGCAACGGCGGCATGGTTGGGGGCAGCGCAGTGGCCGAGGGACTGGCCGCGGGAGAGGGGACTGATCCATGTCGTTGAGCTGCCACGGGGCGATCCGAGAACTCCATGGGGAGGTCGAGTTCACCGTTGCCATCGCGGGGAATCCGAACGTGGGCAAATCCAGCATCTTCAACCATCTGACCGGTATGGGGGTCGTCACGGCGAACTACCCCGGGAAGACGGTCGAGGTGGAGTTGGCCGAGACCCACTTTGGCAATCGAACCATTGGAGTCATCGATCTGCCCGGCACCTACGCGTTGGGTGGGATCTCCGAAGATCAATGGGTCGCCCGCCAGGCCCTCCTGGACGGCAGGCCCGATGCCGTCATCCTGGTGCTGGACGCCACCAATCTGGCGCGGAACCTGTACCTGGGGTTGCAGATCTTGGACCTGGGCCTGCCCATGGTGGCGGCCTTGAACGTCGTGGACCAGGCGGCGAGCCGCGGCATCCAGGTGGACATCGAGCGATTGTCGGAAATCCTCGGAAATCCAGTCATCCCAACGGTCGCGACTCGAGGGTCCGGCCTGGACATTCTCATGACCCAGGTGATCGCACGAGCGACGAACCCGACGCTCCTCGCACCGCGAATTCGGTACAGCGTGGATGTGGAGGCGGCCATCGCCAAACTCGAGGCCGCCCTCTCCCCCCACGATGGCCGTCCCCACCAGTTGTCGGCCCGCGCTGTGGCCATCCTACTGCTCGAAGGTGACCCCGAGGCGGGTGCCTGGCTTGCCGGGGTGGACAGTTCCGGTGACCTCGCTCGCTTGCGGGATGAGCTGTTCAATCTCCTGCGGGACGTTCGCGGCGAGGAGCCGCCACTGCTCCTTGCACGGGAACGGCACGGGCTGTCCGGCTTGATTGCTTCGGAGGTGGAACGCCGAGAGGTGCGCCGGCCCCTGGTTGTGGATCGCCTGTGGCGCCTCACCACCGCCCCACTCACCGGTCTGCCCATCCTTGGGCTGGTCTTGGCGGGGATATTTGGATTCCTCTTCTATGTGGGTGACTGGCTGTCCGTCTGGTTCAACAACTTCTGGACGACATTTGCCTCCCCGGCAATTCGATGGCCCTTTCACATCCTCTTTGGTGACGGCATCTTCTCCAAAACGTTGCTGTGGGGATTCGATGCCGGGGTCAATGCGGCGCTCTCCGTGGGCATCCCATACGTCCTCACATTCTATGTCCTGCTCGCCTTGCTCGAAGACACCGGCTACTTGAACGCTGCCGCATTTCTCACCGACCAGATCATGCACAGGATGGGACTGCACGGACGAGCGGTGATTCCGCTGGTAGCGGGCGCCGGATGTAACGTCCCTGCGATCATGGGCACCCGTGTCCTGAGCAGCATGCGCGAGCGTGTCATCGCCAGCACGTTGGTAACGCTCACCCCGTGCAGCGCGCGGACCGCCGTGATCCTCGGCGCGGTATCCCTGACGGTGGGCTGGGAGGCGGCGCTGGGCATCTACGGCGTAACCTTCGCATTGGCCCTGCTGACGGGAATAGGAATGCACCGCTTCCTTCCGGGGCGAAGTACGGGCTTGGTGATGGAGATGTTTCCATTTCGCCGACCGGCGGCGCTGCCTATCCTGAAGAAGACGTGGTATCGGTTCCACCATTTTGCCGTCGTGGCGACCCCCATCGTCCTGGGCGGCAGCATTATCCTGGGCGGATTGTACGAGACGGGCCTGCTGTGGAAGCTCGCCATTCCTTTGCGCCCCATCATGGAAGGATGGTTGGGCCTGCCCGCCGTAGCGGGACTCACCCTGATCGTGGCCATTCTTCGAAAGGAATTGGCGTTGCAGCTTCTCGTGACCTTGGCTATGGTGCAGCACGGTCCTCAGGCCAGCAACCTCTTGAGTTTCATGCGACCCGATCAGATCGTCGTGTACGCCCTGGTCAATACCATCTACGTTCCCTGCGCCGCCACGATCGCCGTCCTGGCGCGCGAACTGGGCTGGCCGCGAGCCCTCCTGATCTCCGCGTTCACGATCATTCTCGCCCTCCTCGTCGGGGGGGCAGCCCGGGGCGTGTTCGCACTGATCGGCTGGTAGCGAGCACGCATCCCGAACACGCTGCCCCTTTCCACGCCCCCGCGCGGGGGGCGACGGCGCCCGCAAGCGGAAGCGGGGGGGTGTACGGTGTTTCAATCCACGCCCCCGCGCGGGGGGCGACCCTGCGGGAGCAATTCTACGAGATCGCCAGGCTGTTTCAATCCACGCCCCCGCGCGGGGGGCGACCCGCGCAGGCCTTGAGCACCAGGCCAAAGTGTTGTTTCAATCCACGCCCCCGCGCGGGGGGCGACCCGCAGGGTGTCCGCAATGTCCTGTGCGCGAAGCCAGTTTCAATCCACGCCCCCGCGCGGGGGGCGACCACAACAAAAACAGAGGTTAGTTGTTTTGCGAGAGTTTCAATCCACGCCCCCGCGCGGGGGGCGACTCGGCAACCCCGTCCGCCTTCGGCTTGCAGCGGTGTTTCAATCCACGCCCCCGCGCGGGGGGCGACGGGTGCAGACTGCCCCTGTTTCACCCCGAGGGTGTTTCAATCCACGCCCCCGCGCGGGGGGCGACCCCACTGAGCGACGTGACGTACCAGCGGCAGGGAAAGTTTCAATCCACGCCCCCGCGCGGGGGGCGACGGGGAGCATGGGCTGTCCGGCTTGCCCTTGAGCGTTTCAATCCACGCCCCCGCGCGGGGGGCGACAGTTGACAGACAATATGCGATTCGTCCGGGACTGGTTTCAATCCACGCCCCCGCGCGGGGGGCGACTGCGTTTCTCTAACCTCGCTTGGTGCTTGGCCAATCCAAGCAACATACGCGAACCCATACGTTCAGGCTCCCTACGGCCATGTCTGAGCCGGCGACTTCGCGAGAACCGCTGAATTCACGAAAGGATACAGCCCCGCGAAACCCCCCAGCTTTTCCTGTGAGCTCAAGGTTCGCGCTAGAAGACAAGGGGACCCTCCTGGTCCAGTGTCGGCTTAGCACCCACGTGCTCCACCCGACGCTTCCAATTGGCGCCAAGGTAATAGAATCGCAGGCTATCCTTCTCCTGGTCGATGGTATTGACGAGACGATTCCGCAAACCGGTCCACTCGGCCGGATCCACGATGCACTCGAATACCGAGAACTGGACGCGCTGGCCCCAGTTCTGACAGATCTTCGCGATGGTCCGCAAACGCTTCCGGCCCTCCGCATCCTGAGTGTTCACGTCATAGCTCACCAACACGAACATGCCGTATCCTCACCGCCTGATGTAGGGTGGATACCCGTCCAAGTCCCCCCGGATATGGCGTGCAAGCAAGAGGGCCTGAACGTACCAAAGGAGCCCGACAGCCATCTTCTCTTGTAGGAACGGATGCTCCACCTCCTCTTGTTTCCGTTTCTGGTAGGCGAGGATCACCTCCTTTCGAGTGTCGTCGGTCATCATCACGGCGCCCGATTCGCGCGTCTCGAACCCCTTGGCCTTGACTTGGCCGAGGTTGATGAGCGAGAGAGCCAGCCGGTCCGCCACAACGGCCCGAAACTCTTCCAAGATGTCGAGCGCAAGCCCCGGGCACCCCGGTCGATCACGATGGAGAAAGCCGACGGAAGGATCAAGCCCCACGGACTCGAGCGCTGTCTGGATATCGTGGACCAGTAGCGTGTACAGGAACGAGAGCAAGCAGTTCGTTGGATCGAGAGGGGGGCGGCGGTTGCGGCCCGAGAACCGGAATGCACTATCGTTCGAGGTGATCAGCGCATCAAAGGCGCTGAAGTAGATCGCCCCCGCCTCGCCCTCGATGCCTCGAACCTCGTCGAGCACGGGATCCGCCAGTTCGAGACGCCGCAGGCAGTCGGCTAGGCGCTGAGCAGCCGGACGAAGACGCTCGTCCCTCCCGTCTTCCCCATGGTCCCGGGCAGCCCGCAGCAGTACGTTTCTCGAGTTGGCGAGCTTAGCGGTCAGCACGGAACGCGCCATCTCAGCACTTCGCTTTGGATCATCCGCCCAGCGGTACTGCTCGCGCCGGAGAAGGACGTTCCCCGAAACAGGTCCCTGGACGCGCGCCAGGAACCGGCCGTGCTCCGTCAGGAACGAGACCGCCACCCCGTGCTCGCCGCAGTGCCCAAGCAGGAACGGACTGCACAAGACATTCCCGAAGCAAACGATCCCGCCCAGGGTGTGGATCGGGATATGGGCCTTGGTTTCTCCCTCCACCCGGACCTCGACACACTCCCCTTCCTTTGAGAGGTACGACCCCTGGGTCGTAATGAACAGGGTGTTCAGGAGCTTCTTCACGCCTCCTCCAGGGCCTTTGCGAGGTAGCGCGCTACGCGGTTCTTGCTGCCACCCACTCCCCGAGGGAGGCAGATGTGCACCAGCGAGCAGCTTTCGCACCTCTTGGCGTACACGGGCGGCGGGGTCGTTCCTTCCGCAACAAGGCGGTGCACGGCCGCAGCTACCTCTTCGGTTTCCCGCCGCAATACATCGTTGATGGCAACAACCTCCCGACGCTGCTCCTTCCCGTAGAACAACGCCCCCTCAGGCACCGAGAGGCCCAGCATCTCCTCTAGGCAGAGGGCTTGAGCGCAGAGTTGCACGCGGTCCCAGTCCTCCTCCTTCCGTCGGCCCCGCTTGTGCTCCACGGGATACGGGAGCCACCGACCATCCGCCTGCCGGTGGAACTCCACAACATCGGCCTTACCCACAAGGCCCAGGCGCAAGCAGCGAATCGGCAGGCCGAATACCCGCTTCAGGTCTCGACGCTTCTCTGCCCCACCCTCATCCACCCGCTCGTGCTGGAGCCGCCCCTCGGCCGTCAGCCTGCTCTCTTCCCAGATCTGCTCCACGTGAATCAGGGCACACTGCCGCGGGCAAAACATGAAGTGCTGCAGCGCCGAAAGCGGGACGAGGTCGGATTCGGGGAATGTCATTGCTTTCTTCTTCCGTCGCGGACCTGGGACCTGACGCGATAAAGTCGCTCGGTGAATCCACCTTCCTTTAAGAATTCCTGCTCCAGGGCCCGCAATTGTTGGTCCAACAGGTAGTTCGTCTGGTGGATCAAACAGATCGCGGCATTGGCCGCGGTTTCAGGCTCCTGGTCTTCGAAATAGGCCGTATAGGTCTTATACGACCTATTCACCGCCCGGGCCAAGCCCCTCACGGCCTTGGCCCTCGGCTCTTCTTTCCCCCAGACTTGAAACCCCCGCTGCCGCAGAAAATCCTGATAATCGAGCAGCAACTCCTCCAGACTTGCCCTGGCCACCCCGATCAACTTCAGTTCAGTCTTCTTGGAGGTTCCGGATGCCATGCTGCCTTCGGCGATGTTCTGTTTCCCGCTCCGCGCCGCCTGGACCATCTGGTCATGCGTCCGCGAGCGTCGCTCAATGTATCGGTCGCAGAACGCCACTGTGGCGTCATAGACGATCTCCGCCATCTGGTAGGATTTCAGATCCCGGTATCCACCATGGGGCGGGATGAGCCGGGGTGCATTCTCTTGGTCAGGCATTCGGGGGTGCCTCCTCGGTATCCGGTTTCTTGACCTCACATTTTGCCCACCGGGCGACGCGCGCCGCAGGGTCGAGAGCGCGACGCGGTCGGGTTCGGGGAAAGTCATGTCCTACTTCTTTCGTTACTCACCTGGGATATGACCCGATACAAACTCTCGGCGACCCCGCCCTCTTTTGCAGCCGTCCAAAGCTATTCCTGCCAGTCATTGAAGAGGGTGGTGAACGTAACACCTTCAACCATTTTCCCGTCTTCAGGCCATTTTAAGTTATAGTGGCGGTAAGAACGGGGGTATTTCACGTCCGTCCCCTTCGGTTCAAACTTCAGTTCGATCTTGTCAAAGAGCCTATGAGCCGGGTAATTACCGAGGCGATGCTCGTGCGTAAAGACTCCGGCAGCCACAGAGTTCATTGCACCCGGCCGGGCACTTGAGAGGTCCGATTCAAACATCTTCCTTAGGGCGTTCCAGAACAGAGCGAGGTCTACCGGCTTGACCAAACCATCTCGGTCCAGGTTCGGTGAATAGTGTCCTCGGCACTCGTATAGACCGTAAGGCAGAAGGGGTTTGCTTCCGGGCATCGCGGAGTAGGCCGCCGTGTCATCTGCTTTGCCCCCTTTCACATCGGTCGGATTGACCAGCGCGTCTCGTACGATCTCATGGGCTTGAGGCGAAATCTCTGATTTGGTTTCTGCAAAGCCGACTTGCATCGGCCCGACACACTGCCCGCCGCTGAGAAGGACATCCTTCTTGACCTTCCCACCTTTATTCACTTTCGGGATGGGTGTATCTCCAGGTTCGGCCCGAGTGGAAACACCTTCCTGCTCTTCACCTTCTTCGCCCGCTTCTTTTCCGACTGTAAGGACTGCGCCGAACATGCGCACATCCCAGTAACGCTCCCTGAACAACCTTTGGGCGTCATCAATATTCAGCTTAGTGGTCTTCTTGGTGCGCAACTCAGCATCGGTTTCCCTGTGTTCATTGATCAGCAGGCCCCGATGCTTGACATAGAGCCAAAAGCCCCTCTTGTCCGGTGGATTCGACCGCTCCGTGTTATAGGCTCGCGCTACAAAATCACGGACCTTGCGCTTCAGGCAGACATCAGTGACAAGCCCAAGGTGTGACTCAAAGTCCTGGCGGGGTATGTTATCGTTGAACGGGTCTCCGTTGGGATTGCAGTTCTTGGCTTCGAACAGGAGCACGAAGTCGTGTTTCTTTTGGGGATCGAAAACGGGACTGCTCTCGGGCAGTTCCAGCGTGTAGCCCATCTTCTCGGCGAGTTCCCTGTACCAGCTCATTGCTCTGCCTCCTTTGATTTCTTGAAGTTCTCGATGTCGCGGTGATAAAAACCCTTCCAGAACCAGCCCATCTGCTCCGGGCTGTTCTTTGCAGGAAGCTTGCTTTCCCTCAGAAGCTCCCCGATTTCGCGGTCAATCATTACCGCCATTCCGGGTTTATCCCGTCGGAGTTTAGGCAGATAAATACTCTGTAGTCGGGTAACCAGGTACCCGATGATCGCCGCTGGTCTCGTTGAAGCTAATCGGGCGTTACCCGCCAGAATTGTCTTCCCCGCATCCCGTCCGATGGCTTCGGATTGCGCCCAGACAATAAGACTGAATACCCTTCCCGCCTTGAAAGCATTTTGGTTTTCTGCGCTTAATTCCCCCATGCGGATCACCTCCTTATTCTGTCTCAAGTGCAAGCAGATGTTCAGGAGAGCCAGCCGGTCCATTGCCATGAAGAGGTCCTCGCGTTCTGTGGCCAGACGGTTAGCCAGCCTGGGTAGCACACGCTCCGGGCATCTCCCCTGTCCGAGACTCAGAAGGTAAAGGTCGCGGCAAAGGCTCATCTCGTACTTGCTTAACTTGGATGGGTTAATCCTGTTCTTCCTGGGTCGAAGGGAACGGGTGAAATCCTCGATGGAGTAGAATCGACTTTGCTTTTCTCCTAGCAGGTTCTGCCACTTCCCCCATCGAATGATCGCCTTAGTTGTTTCGTCTCTCGACTTGTCCAGCCAGGCGACCACATAGGCCGTTGACTTATGCGCGCCTAATCCCAAGAGATGAAACCGCTTGGACGCCTCAACTGAAACCTCAGCCTTGCGCTGGTGGGTCCAAGGGCTATTAATGAGATCAAGCCACTGTTGAGGATCGTTCCTTTCCCACGGCTTGAGTGGGATGTCTCCCCAGAACACATATCGGTGATCCTCGATACGTTTGTTACTGTCCGGTTTATTCGCAAGCGCGTTCCAAGCTTTGGGGACAAGATCTGCACACCCTTCGCAGATTGGCGCGTTGTAAGTCTGTTCAAGGCCGCGAGAGAGATAAGCGGCGCGGTTGAAGGAGGTCAGGGTGGGTTTGTTCTTTCCAAAACCATCTATTTCTTCCATGAGGCGTGCAAGCTTATTTTTTCCACCACAGACCGAGCATTGTGCCGTGACCTCCTCGCTTTCGTTAGGCCATCCATCGCTCAGCCCATATCCCTCTTTCCCCCAGAACCTTGCAACTTCCTCATATTGAAACCAAGAATCATCATCCACCAAAACGGCTACGTATCCTGCCGTCCGTAATTCCTTTGTCTCTATTTCATCTGTGACTTTTTTAAATTCTGCGGCCTCTTTATTTAGGGCTTCAAGGAATTTGCCGAGTGCTTGCAGCCCATTTGCGTCAGCCTTTGGATCCCCAGCCGTAATACGCCTGAAGCATTCTTGAACGAACTCACGGGTTTGGTCTCGTTTTTCCTTACACTTCTTTTCCTGTTTTTCTTCCTTCTCGTTTTTCGGACGTGGATACTTAAACCCAACGAGGTGTTCCAGCTTGTGAATCCCCAGCCCCGGTTTGCCAGTTTGTTCTGGTGCGATAAATGGCCCCCATTCCTTCTTACCTTTGTCCGCTACTTGGAAGCCTTGAAATAACCCCCCACCAGAAAGCAAAAGATAACCCGCTATTGTCTTTTGCTGACAGTGCAGCGGAACATCTTTGGTGTCCGGATGTGTCTGGGCGACTTCTTGCAACTTCTGAAGGATCATCTTGTCACCTCCAGCCTAGGAACTTCAAAACGGCCTCCCTTTAGTGAACATGGAACGAAGCGATACTGCACTCTTTTTGATCCCTCAGGTCGGACGACCGAATGCACGACCGACCCGAGGTCTTGTGTGATATCGAGACTGTCTTTTTCTGCTCCGTCCCCTTTGCCGAAATAAGCGGGGAATTGTCTCAGACCGAGATATGGCTGGTGAAAGCATTGCCCATCATCCAATCGGCGACTAAACTGCGCCTTGATAGCCTCGGGGTTGGTGGTGTTGCAGAATATTTGTGCCCTCGCCCGGATCAGGTAGCACGGCCATCGTAATATTAAACAGGTTCGTTGAATGCGATGGTCCTCTAAGTTATATTCCCGAGGATGCGCCGGCCCTTCACAGGACAGTTCGTTCAGGGTGATCGGCATGTAGTTCTCAAACTGGAGTTGGTCGCCGGGAAGCTCGGGATGGCGTAATAGCCAGATTTCGGTGACCTGCCACCGAAACTGCGGCTTCCAGTAGATGGCCTCCAAGATACCCCTTGCCGCGCTGGGGGTTAATAGCGGGTAGCTCACCCGCTCCACCTTGGTTTCCGGACGTGTGAAGCAGGCGTATTTCCCCCAGACTTTTACCTGCACGAGATGGTTAGGCATGCTCTTTTTGCCTCCTCAAACGATAAGGTCCATTGGGTCCGTGATGTCGGGTTCTCCGATGCCTAAATCTGGGCGGTAAATGCCTTTTCTCAGAAGGTCAATTCCCAGGACGCTGTCCTTTATAATGTCCTGCCTCTGAAACAACTTCTCGTAGTTGTATCGCCGCAGTGAAACTGCATATTGTTGTAACTCCTGCCAGTCACCTCTGGAGACATGGCCCTTTACGCGAACTCTGGCGAGGATGTCGGGAACCGGGGAACCTTTTTTGGGGTAATCCTGAATGACCACTGTATAGGTTTTCTCGATAAACTGGTATGAGTCATTGACCGTTGCGTAATCAAGTTGTTTCCTGCGATCTTGAATTTCTTTTCGGTCAAGGATGATGCCCCGATAGAAAGCCTTGAAGAATTTCTCGTAGAGTTCCGGGTCGTGAAGGTTTGCGCCGGGCTGACCCAGGACAATCTGCGCAGCTTCAATTGCATGGCTATAATCGCCCCTTGGGGCTCCTCCTTCAGAGGGCAGAAACACCCTTACCAGACCCTTCTGAGGTTTTCCTCCCCGATTGCAGCGTCCTGCCGCTTGGACGATGCGATCCAGAGGGCCGAACGCCCGATACACGACCGGGAAGTCCAGGTCTACCCCTGCTTCAACTACCTGAGTAGAGATCACGCGACATTGCCGGCCGTTTTTCAACTTCGGCCTTATCTCGGCGAGTTTCGCGTTACGGTGTGCTGGGCAGAGTAGCCCAGATAGATGGTAAGGTTCCAGGTCTTTAAGCTCTTTCCACAGGCTCACCGCGTCTTTCTTTGTGTTAAGGATGACTAAGATTCGTGGCTCGTTCCGGATATCCTCAGCCAGTTTCTTCCAGGTCGTCTCGTGATCATCAAACCGGTACGTCACTCGTTCCAGATCCCGGAAATACTGAGTAGGGTTATTGAGGATCTCGGCAGACTCCTTCAATTTTACGTGCAGGGAAGATCCTGGTCCGAGTGCAGGTTGGGTGGCCGTGGAGAGGACGACCGTAACGCCGAAGTACTTTACCAGGATGTTCAGCATATCCACCGTCGGTTCCAGAAGATGCGGGGGGAGCGTTTGCGCTTCATCCAGCACAATCACACTGTTTGTGAGATTGTGTAGTTTACGGCACCGGGACCGTTTATTGGAAAACAGGCTTTCGAAGAGTTGTACTGTCGTCGTGATGATGACGGGGTGCTCCCAGGTGGCCGCCGCTTCGCGCCTTCGTCTGCTTTGTTCCAAGGAGTCTTCCTCCGTGGGATCGATTTCTACTCCGGAGTGGTGTTCTAGGAGGGCCTCTTTTGGAAGGTAGTCACGGTAGACTCTAGCGTTCTGATCAATGATCGAGGTATAGGGCAGAGCCACCACAACCCGTTCCAGTTCGTTCTTCTTGGCGTGCTCTAAAGCAAAGGCCATCAACGCGTAGGTCTTCCCGCATCCTGTTGGAGCCGTAAGTCGGTACACGCCCTGATGATGCCGAGCTTTCTCAAGGCACTTCTCATAGACCTCTCTCCGAATCCGGTTTAATTCTGTAGGTTCTGCGTCGTTGAATTTTGATAGATATTTTGTCTGGAAGTATTCTGCGCACTCCGGGATGGAGGATCGGGCCGCTGGTTCAGCAGGCTCTTGCTTATCGTGTATAGCTGTACTTTTGGAATCCGCATCCACCAAACAGGAGAAAAGGAATCGTAAGACGGTCTCTTGAGCCGACCAATCCGTTCGAAAACCTTCTGGTAGTTCAACTTGCCGGAGATATTGAAGGATGAACTCCCCGGCCGATTTCTGAATGCCCTCTGCCTTTGCTTGGTGGCGGCTAAGAAGCTCGTCCATTTCGCGCATCGCATAAATCCCGGCGTGATGCCCAGCAACAATGGGTCTGATAAACTCTAAGTCCTCCTTGCAGAAATAGCACCCGTACACGGAATGCGGTATCTTTGTATGGGGTTGGCCTGGCGAGTCGGTTTTGCATTTTCTCAGATACTCCTGGAATTCGGGATTGACCTTTCCGGCATCATGCAGGAGTCCGGCGTCATACCCGAAATCGTCCATCTCGAATTTAGAAGCCAGCTTGCACGCTCTGCAGGCGACATCAAGCAAGTGATCGGCCAGACGATGCCATTCGTTATCTTGATTCGGGGTGTGAGCGTACAGCCCTTCCCATTCAGCCGTTAGGTTCGTCTCTGCCATCTTTTCGCCTGTAGTGGTCCGGCGGGATATGTGGCATTACTGCGGATACCGCCCATCGTGAACACGCAGATCGCACCATCATGAACGCCCTGATCGGCCATCCTGAACGGG
>Ga0233425_10008870_pt1 | contig 13066 bp, 7 predicted proteins | sample Watercolumn_Towu_2_FD_181712 | JGI IMG/M metagenome (GOLD analysis project Ga0233425, IMG submission 181712) | Freshwater microbial communities from Lake Towuti, South Sulawesi, Indonesia - Watercolumn_Towuti2014_140_MG | ecosystem: Environmental > Aquatic > Freshwater > Lake | place: Indonesia...
AAAGTATTGATCGCCGGCATTACCGGCCATATCTGTGATGTATGCATCTCTCAGGCTTTCAAGATAGTGAACGAGGAGGCAGGCGCGCAAAACAACCAGCAGGTGCAGCATGCCCTCAATGTGCTGAAACCTCAGGCTATCAAAAAACACCTCGATGAGTATATCATCGGGCAGGACGATGCCAAAAAAATTCTCAGCGTAGCGGTTTATAACCACTTCAAGCGTATTGCCCATGTGGCCAGCGCCAAAGAGGATATCGAAATCGATAAATCCAACGTGATCCTGGTAGGAGAAACCGGTACCGGAAAAACCCTCCTGGCCCGCACCATTGCCAAATTGCTGCATGTGCCTTTCTGTATTGCCGATGCCACCGTATTGACGGAAGCCGGTTATGTAGGTGAGGACGTGGAGAACGTGCTTACACGCTTATTGCAGGCGGCCGACTACGATGTGGCTGCCGCCGAAAGAGGCATTGTCTTTATTGACGAGATCGATAAAATTGCCCGCAAGAGCGATAACCCTTCCATCACCCGCGATGTGAGCGGCGAAGGCGTACAGCAGGCCATGCTGAAGCTCCTGGAAGGCTCTGTGGTCAATGTTCCGCCGCAGGGAGGAAGAAAGCACCCCGACGCCAAAATGCTCCAGGTCAATACCAAAAACATCCTGTTCATCTGCGGAGGCGCTTTCGATGGCATCGATAAAAAAATTGCGCAACGTATGAACACCCAGGCTGTAGGTTATTCTGCATCCGTGTCCAACGAAAAAATAGACAAGGGAAATTTGCTACAGTACGTTTCCCCACAGGACCTGAAAGCCTTTGGCCTGATCCCTGAGCTCATCGGGCGTTTGCCGGTGCTCACCTATCTGAAGCCGCTCGATAAGGCGGCCCTGCGCTCTATCCTTACCGAGCCTAAGAACGCCCTGATCAAGCAATACGTTCATCTGTTCAAAATGGAAGGTGTGAACCTGCACATTTCCGACGAGGTGCTCGATCTTATTGTAGACAAGGCTTTGGAGTTCAAGCTTGGAGCCCGTGGCCTGCGCGGAATCTGCGAGGCCATCATGGTGGACTTTATGTACGACATGCCGGGCGACGAAAACGGCCCGAAGGATCTGGTGGTAACTCTCGACTATGCCCTCGAAAAGCTCAGCAATTCGCGGCTCACGCAGCTGAAGGTGGCTTAACCAGGCTACTGATGATTTAAGGATTCACGTTTACGTTTATGGCTTATAGCAATTCCATAAAGTCGTCATCTATTGAATGACGACCCTGAGGTCATCTGTTTCATAGCCCTTTTTGATTGCGCGTAGCATAATGTCCCGGAAAAGCGCCTCATCCAGTGTGCCTGTGCGGCTCATGATATAAAAGTAGAACTTTTGGGAATGGCCGATCACCACATACGAATAATCGGGAGCGATCTCCTCTACCAGATACCCTGAAGTGAAAGGCCACATGAATTGCACCTCCCATTCGGTGTTTTTGTTTTCCTTATACGGAAAGCCTTTTGCTTTCTTCTCCCTGGTTATCGCTTCCCCTTCTTTCACATAAGTGATATGGATGTCTACATCACCGTTCTTCGCTAATTCAAAGGTCTCCGTGATGTTGTTCCACTTCTTGTCAAAGCAGGTAGGAATGCTGGCCACCACATACCATTTGCCCGAAAATTTGTTAAGGTCTAAAGTGTCGGGTGGAATTTGCGCCCATGAGATCCCCGATACCAGCAGAAGTAAGATATATAGCATGTGTTTCATAATACCAACACATGCAAACCGGATTCCCGTATGCTTTACCGTGATTTTTCACTGCCGGGGAAAATATTCACCACTAAAACCAGCCTCCTTTTTTCTTCCCGCCAAGGCCCAGCACACCCAACAGCCCGCGCGTGACCTCTTTCATCACAGAACGGCCCACCTGCCTCACCATCGTATTCTCACTGATCTTTTCAATGGTGCTCTTTTCGGGTTTCGCCGCTTTCTTTCCGGGCTTGCTCTCTTTTTCCGGAGCCTCCTCCTCTGCCGTCTGCAGCTTCTTTTGCAGGATCTCAAACGCGCTTTCCCGGTCGATCACCTCATTGTATTTCGAAGCCAGGAAGCTTTTAGCGATCAGCTGCTCGCTTTCTTCCGTGCTCAGCACTCCTAAGCGGCTCATTGGCGCCCGCAGGTGCACGGCTGCCAGAGGTGTCGGGATCCCTTTTTCGTTCAGGGCCGTTACAAGCGCCTGCCCGATCCCCAGGCTCGTCAGCACATCCGCCGTCTTATAAAAGTCTGAAACGGGATAATTCTCCGCCGTTTTTTTGATGGCCTTGCGGTCCTTTTCGGTAAAGGCCCTCAGCGCATGCTGTACCTTCAGGCCCAGCTGCGCCAGCACCGCCTCCGGAATATCATAGGGATTCTGTGTGCAGAAAAACACGCCCACGCCTTTACTGCGGATCAGCTTGATGATGGATTCTATCTGGTCGAGCAGGGCATCGGAAGCTTCATTGAAGATCAGGTGCGCCTCATCGATAAAAATGCACAGCTTTGGCTTATCGAGGTCGCCCGCTTCCGGGAAGGTCGCATAGATCTCGGCCAGGAGCGACAGCATGAAGGTGGAGAATAATTTGGGCTTATCCTGGATATCCACGAGGCGAATGATGGACGCGATGCCTTTGCCATTGCTGTCAAGCCTGGTAAGATCGCTCACATCGAAGGAGCGCTCTCCGAAGAACAGCTCTGCCCCCTGCGATTCGAGCTCGATTACCGCACGCAGGATGGTTCCTGCCGAAGCCGGTGAAATATTCCCGTAACTTTTTTTGATCTCGTCCTTTCCCTCGTTGGTGGAAAATTGCAGCAGGCTCTTAAAATCCTTCAGGTCCAGCAAGGGCAGCTTCTGATCGTCGGCATATTTAAAAAGGATGGCCACAATGCCGCTCTGCGTGGCATTCAGGTCCAGGATCTTCGAGAACAACACCGGCCCGAACTCGCTCACCGTGGCCCTCAGCCTTACACCATTGGCTTTTGAGAGCGTCAGCAGCTCTACACCGGTAGCGGCGGCGGCATAGGGGATGCCGATCGCGGCATGGCGCTCCTCGATTTTCGGATTGGAAGTGCCCGCCTGCGCCAGGCCGCTCAGGTCGCCTTTCAGGTCCATAAGCAGCACCGGGATTCCTTTGGCACACATATTTTCGGCAATTACCTGCAGCGTCACGGTCTTTCCCGTGCCGGTGGCTCCTGCGATCAGGCCGTGCCGGTTGAGGGTTTTAAGAGGCAGCTTCACCTGCGCTGCCGGATCGGGCGTGCCGTCCAGTATCGCGGCTCCCAATACGATATGATCTCCTGTGGTTTTATACCCTTCGCTGATAGTTTGAATGAATGCCGCTTTGTCTGCCATTGTGTTTTTTTTCTAAAAATAAAAAAAGCCCCCCGATATACCGGGAGGCTTTTAAACAATTAACAGTTTTTTATTTACCGCTTAGGAGAATGACATATCCCACTTTTTCATAGAATTTCTTTTTGTCATCCTTAAAGGTGATCTTGTATACATAAGTATCCTGCTTCACAATCTCACCGGAGTTGTTTTTAGCACCATTCCAGAACTTATTCACATCATCCGTTTTGTAGATCATCTCACCCCAACGGTCGTAGATATACAGCTGGAAGGTAGAGTAATCAACACCTGTAGGAGGCAGGAAGATCTGGAACGCATCGTTGAGCCCGTCGCCGTTCGGTGTGAAGGCATTCGGCACATACAGCACCACGTCAGGATTTACGGTCACTTTCTTCACTGCCGTATCCTGGCATCCGTGCGGGCTTGTAGCGATCATGGTTACAAAATACTCGCCGGAGTTGGTAAACAAGTATACCGGGCTTTCGTCAGAGCTGCCGCCCAGGCCGGCAAAGTTCCACACATAAGTGTTGGTGCTCAGGTCAGACGTCAGGTTATTGAAGGTCACCTCGCCGTCCACTACCGTTGTTACATCCGGTGATGGGTTGAAATCGGCCACCGGCACAGGGTACACCGTAATAGACGTGTTAAGCGTCGAAGTCGTTGTACAGCCTACGTTGTCTGTATACGTTGTTGTTACGGTATAGCTTCCCGGAGTCGAGTACGTGTGAGAAGGCGCAAATCCGCTTTCGCTGTTGCTGTTATCACCGAAGTTCCAGACAAGCGTTCCGGTATTGACCGTGGTCGGATAGAACGAGGTCACGAATGGATAGTTACAGCCATCAGGATCCGAGGTATTCAACACCACTACCGGTTTCGGATTTACAACAATTGAGATGGTGCTGGTTGCAGAACATAAGTTCGGAACAAAAGGCACCGGGTTTGTGCTGTAGGTCAGGACGTGAGTGCCGGCTCCTGCTGTAGCAGGATCAAAGCTCGTTCCGCTGACGCCTGTTCCCGACCATGTGCCACCGGCGTTGGTTGCCAGCGGGGTAAGATCAACAACCGGCTCGTAGATACAGAAAGGCCCTGTGCCTGTCGTTGCCGGATCCACATAATGCGTCACGTCAACCGTTTCTGTCGCAATCGCCGTACAAGGTCCGTTTACCAGGGTATAGGTAATCACGTTCTGCCCGATAATGCTGGATGAAGGCGAGAAATCACCGTTGGCCGTGATGGAGGTTCCGGTCGTGTTCGTTCCCCAGGTACCGCCTGCCTGGCTCACCGTCATGGTCTGTGTGGCAAAGTTATCGCAATATGGCCCCGCAGGCGTAATCGTAGGCTGAACAATAGAGCTTACGGTTACCGTAATCGAGCTGCTGGAAGGACATAAAGAGGCCGTAGGGCTCGATTGCGTGCTGTAAGTTAAGGTATGTGTGCCTACACCCGCTACGTTCGGATCGAAGTTACCGCCAACGATGCCTGTACCAGTCCAGGTACCTGTAGGGCTTGCCGTTGTAGGCAGTGGAAGCACCGGATTGGTATTACACTGAGGGTTCAGCGAAGAGGTAATAGATGATGGGATGTACTGCTCGATAGAAACGCTTGCCGTTCCCATCGCCGAACAGGTTCCCGCACCAACCATGTACGTATAGGTATTGCTGCCGATAGCCGCTGCGGCAGGCGTTAAAACGCCGGCAGAGCTGATGCCTGTACCTGTCCATACACCGCCTGCAGGGCTTACCGTCATGGTAACCGGAGCAGCGTTGGTGCAATATGGCCCAACAGGTGTGATGGTCGGAGTCAGAGGATTGATCACAGTTACAGTGGCCGCTTGTGTCTGGGCACAGTTGGTCTGGCCGATCGGGTTCACCGTCACTGAATAAACAGTCGTTGTCAATGGGTTCACCACTGTCGTATACGTATTGGCAGGATTCAGGTTGGTAGTAGGCGTCCAGCTGTACGTAAACAACGATGGGTTCTGGCCACCGCAGTTTGAGAAGCGGATATTTGGCCTGTAAGTATTGTTAGGCGCATAGGAGTTACCTGTAGAAATTGGACAGGCAACCGTACCATCTGAGTTGTACCACCTTACAGACACGAAAGGCGTCACAGAATAAGGAGAGGCAGAGTTCTGCGTATAGTTGGCTGTCTGAGAGTTACATACGTCGATCAGGAGGTTGGATACACCGTCCCACTCGTAAGGAGTCGGGAAGTTGTACGTGTTCCAGCCTGTGGTCACGTTAATGGAAGCGGCTGAGTACACCTGGGTTAAACCAACCTGGTCGAAGGCCGAAGAGCTCAGGTCATTCACCGAGGTACATTTCATTTTGATAGAGAAGTTAGGATACGTCGTTGTACCGTTGATCTGGGTCACGTTCCAGGAGATGCTGGAGATTTTTCCGGGCTGGATCCCTGCTGCCAGTAATTCGGCGGCACGGTAAAGGATCTGGTGACGTGTATTTCGGTACCAGTTACCGTAAATGGCCGGATAGCTGGTCGTTGTATTCACCTGCGTTCCTGTGCCCATGGTGATCTGGTTCGGAGAGGTACAGCCGCCTGTGGTGGAAAGACCGCAGGTCTGAGGCGTAATGTTTCCGAAGTTAACCGTTAACGTGGTTCCTGTGTTCACACAGATGGTCGGAGACGTTGGTGTGAGCGTGTAGCTGAAGGTAAACGGACTCACGGTAAAGGTTGTGTTATACAAACACTGCCCGTCGAACACATCCGCTGTGTAAGTACCGATGGATAAGCCGCTCACGCTGTCTTTTACCTGGGTCGTATTAGGAAGCAGGGAAGAGTAGCCGCCCGGACCGGTTACGGTATAGCTGTATACCGGAGGAGCTGATGTCTGCAGGTTTACAACCGCATACGAGTTGTTGTTGCCCGGGCAAATGCTCTTGATATTGCTCACATAGATGCTTCCACCCGGAATCTGGTTCAGGGTATATTTAATAGAATCTTTACAACCGCTGGCTGTGGTGTAGCAAAGGAAGTATTGCGCACCGTTTACCGGGTTATTGATCGTTAAGGTTGGAGTAGTAGCGCCGGCAATGAGGGCCAGCGGGTTGGCCGTATACCATTTGTAGTTGGATCCTCCGGGTTTATTGATCCAGGCCGTGGTACCGCAGAAGTTACTGCTCAGGGTATAAAATAACGGAGGGGAAATGCCGACCGCTACCGTGGCTGTTGCCGAGCCGCACTGAGGCGATGATACAATGACGCTGTAGGTGCCGGGCGAAAGGCCCGTGGCCGTGGCGGAGTTCGTTCCAACGGTAGCACCAACGCTATTCAGCCATTGATAGCTATAGCCGAGGCTACTTCCTGTAGAGTTGACGTAGGCTGTACCGCTGTTGCCGTTCTGGCAGGAAGGCGTGGAGCCGACACCGGTAACCGAAATCGTGGTCACAGAAACGGTTGTTGTAAAGACGCTGGAGCAACCATTGGGCGCTGTTACCGCACAGGTAAAGACCTGGCCGGCTGAAACGGGGCTGATCGTTGCCGTACCGGTATTACCGCCGTTGGCAACCGATACAGGTCCCGAAGGGCCTGTCCATTGGTAAGTGGAATATCCGCCCGGAGCGGTTAATACAGAGGTGTTAGAGCCTGCGCAGAAGCTGGCCACCGCGCCACCCTGGCTACACTGGGCATCTACGTAAGCATAACCCCAGTGGCCACCCTGGGAGCAACCACCAACGTAGAACTCAACGTTTACGGAAGTAATGGCCGGATAGTTGGAAAAGTCGAAGGCGAATGTCTGCCAAGGACGGTATAAGGCGTCATAGGTGATGGAAGACTGCTTCCAAAGCGGATCGTAAATAGGGCTTGTCGGAACCGTTACCTGAGGGCTGCAGGTGATGGTATACTGCGAGCATCCCGGCACGAGGTTACCGTTCTGGTCGGTGACACGCACCGAGAAATAAGGCTGCTCATAAGGCTGGTGACCGCCGTTTTCCAGGATCAAGGCATAGGATACCGAGAAGTTCTTGTTGTTCGGGTTCAGAGCCATCAGGTAATTTAATTTCGCTGCCCTGTAGTTACCGTAGTTGGCAGGGCTGTTTAACCTTACGGAAGCAGGACCACCGTTAGGGTTCACAAAAGGGATCTCCGAAACCGTTTGTGTACCGATTACCCTTGAGGCGATGGAGTCCCAGCCTACCACGTTCGGGTGAACGCTGTTTGTAGCAGGCGTTGTCATCACCGTATGGTAGTTCGTGAGGTTCATCAGGCCCACGTTTGTGCCTGCACCGTTCATGATGGTAGGAGCGGTTGGATTGTAATTAGGGTAAGCCGCCGAAGTAGCGCCTGTGGAAACCGTACCGTAGCTTCCGGTCCAGTTGGCAAAGGTGTATTGCTCGAAGCCCGCATTAGGGCAATATTGGTTCTGAGGGGTATTCGGGCCCGGAACAGGCGCAGGAGCTCCGGGACGTCCTGCCTGTGCGCTTCCGTTCAGATAAATGGTGCCTACATTCTGGATTCCGGCCGAGCCGTTTGAAATATGGCTGTGCGGCTGCCCGTGGTTATGTAAATATTCTATATGCGCAGATTCAACAAAGCGTTCTATATCAGAGGCAGGAACACCTTTCTGTGCAGCATCGTTGTAAGCTGCCTTTATATCAAATCCGTCCGGCAACTGAGCCATTGCCAGGCCTGTCGAAAAAACAGAAAACGTTAAGAGTAAGTACTTGCGGAGATTCATAGTTTTCATGCTAAATAATTTGTAACCCAAAGTTAAGGCATAATCAGATAAAGATTATGCCTATTTACTCGTTAAAAGGGCAGTTCTACTAATTATATAGCCAAAAAACGTTAGGAACCCAATAATGGCGGCTCCATGACGTGCCCGCAGGCCGAACATGTCCGGAGTTTTTCGGAGGAGTAAAACGTTTTAAATGTTTGCTGAAACTGTGTGGTAATATCTTCCAGATCGAAGTATTCTTCGTAAAGTTTATGGTTGCATTTTTCGCAGAACCATAACAATCCGTCCTTTTCCCCCGGACGTCGCTTCCGCTCCATAACCAAGCCGATGGTGTCTTTGAAGCGCTTTGGGTTATGCGGCACCCTTGGCGGAAGCAGGAAGATATCCCCTTCGCGGATGTCCACGTCCACAGCCTTTCCGTCTTCCTGGATCTGTACCTTGATATCGCCCTGAAGCTGGTAAAAGAACTCTTCGCTTTCGTTGAAATGGTAGTCTTTTCGGGCATTCGGGCCTCCCACGACCATCACGATGAACTCGGCATCTTTGTATACCACCTTGTTGTTGATGGGTGGCTTGAGGGACTCGCGGTTATCGTCGATCCATTTTTTGAAATTGAAAGGCCTGGTGACACTCATGGGTTGATCCTTAGGGTTGCAATTTTAGACATAGAACGCTGCCGGTTCTTAAAAAGTTACAATTTAGCCCGGAAATTTTTCCGAAAACAATGAACCGGGTCTAGTTACCCGGAAACTCAGCCTTCCTTTTTTCCAGGAAAGCCGCTACGCCTTCCTTAAAATCGCCTGTGGAAAAGCTTTTTCCAAATTCCTCGATCTCCACTTCGTAGCCGTTGAGCTTGTTGTTGTAGCCTGCATTGATCACTTTAATGGCTGTTTTTACCGCTACCGGCGATTTGGAGACGATTTTGGACGCGATGTCGAAGCATTTGGCCAAAAGCTCCTCCTGGGTGGTCACATGGTTGGCAAGGCCCCATTTGTAAGCATCCTCCGCGCCAAGCATATCGGCGGTCACGATCATTTCAAAGGCTTTTCCTTTGCCTACCAGCTGCGCCAGGCGCTGTGTGCCGCCATAGCCGGGAATCACACCCAGGCTCACTTCCGGCAGACCCATTTTGGCGTTCGAGCTTGCCACGCGGATGTGGCAGGCCATGGCCAGCTCCAGACCGCCGCCGAGCGCAAAGCCGTTAACCGCAGCGATCACGGGCTTGGAGTAGTTCTCAATAAAATTAAAGATCTTGAAATGACCCAGGGAGCTCAGCTGCTTTCCTTCCTCTACCGAGTAATTGGAAAACTCGGCGATGTCGGCGCCGGCTACAAAGGCTTTCTGGCCTGAGCCCGTGATGATGAGCGCGCGGATGCTTTTATCGTTTTCGGCATCCACCAGGAGCTCATGAAGCTCTTCGATGGTTTGCTTGTTCAGGGCGTTTAATTTATCGGGGCGATTGATCGTGATGACCAATACATTATTTTTAATCTCGGTGAGGATATTTTCAAGTGCCATTTCAGTGATCATGTTTTTGTAGTTTGATTGTGGTTATAATATGCTAATAAACTTGCTTTCCGCTGATTTATTGCAAGCAAATATAACGGGATATCAATTACTAAGCCAAAAAGTTATTAACCTGTTTTTTGATTTCGCCCTGTTTAGACGAAGCAATCATTCTTATCTTTGTATGCATGATTATCTATGCTATACCGGGTTTTGGCACAACTGCACAATTATTTTCCAACCTGAGCATCAGGGGCGCGGAGCTGGTTGTACTGGATTGGCCGCTTGCGGAGGCAGACGATACGATGCAGTCCTATGCGCGGAAATTTCTGCCGCAGATCGATACCGCCAAAGACTTTTGCCTGCTGGGTGTTTCCTTTGGCGGCATGCTGTGCGCTGAGCTCAGCAGGCTCGTCAGGCCCCGGAAGACTTTTTTAATTTCCAGCAGCAAATTCAGAAAGGAGCTGCCCTGGTTCATCCGCCTGTTCAGGCATATTCCTGTTTACAAGTATGTGAGCGAGAGCAGGCACCGCCAACTCGCCTATCACGGGCGCCGGATGATCGGCTTCGAAAAAGCCTATATGCCTGAGTTTATGGCCATGGTGCACAGCATGAACGCGGATTACTTCCGTCATTGCATTCATGTCATCGTCAACTGGGACAGAACCAATCCGCCTGAAAATGCCGTGCATATTCATGGCTCGGGCGACCGGCTTATCCTGTATAGCGGTGTAAAGCCTCATTATACCATTAAAGGCGGAACGCATGCCATGGTGGTGTTCAGAGCCGATGAGATCAGCCCGATCATCGAAGAAGAAATTAAAAAAATAACCACATAGACATTATAAACGATTTGTTTTTGGCCCCGCCAGCTGGCGGGCCTTCGTTTATCACAATCACTTCTCGATAAACCGGCCGAAGAACAAACGGCCGGCACCCGAAGTGACAGAATAACCAGCGGTCAGTTCGAATGTTTTGCTTCGCGGTTCTTTTGCGGAGCAAAATGTATCGAGAACGACCTCAATCGCACTCGAGAATATTTGAGAAAAATTTGCTTATTAACAGCCCCTAACGTAGTCTTCTGCTGGTGGATCAACGCTTGGCGATAAACCATTTATTCAACAGATCGCGGCGGTTGTAGCGCATGGGCTCATTGGTTTCAAAGTCGATGAGGCTGGCGCCGGCTTCCTGCAGTAAGGCCTGGCCCGCTGCGGTATCCCATTCCATCGTCGGGCCGAAGCGCGGGTATTCGTCGGCTACTCCTTCGGCCACCAGGCACATTTTGATGCTGCTGCCGCTGGTGACGATGTCTACCTGTTCGTGCTCGCGTTTGAGCGCTTCGATGTGCTGATAAGTTTCGCTGCTCATGTGTGAGCGGCTGGCCACTACGACATAGCTTTTCCGTGAGGACGCGAGCGGCATTTTTTTAGCCACCACATATAATTCATCGAGGGAGGTCTGTGCGATGTTATCCACCATCGTCATAAAATCGTGGCGGTCGATCTTAAAGGCGCCGAGGCCTTTCGCAGCAAAATACAGGTCTTTGAAAACCGGTGAATAGATCACGCCGATCGTCGGGAGATGGTCCTCGACGAGGGCAATGTTCACGGTAAACTCGCCGTTGCGCTTCACAAATTCCTTGGTGCCGTCGAGCGGATCCACGATCCACAGCTTCCTCCAGGCTTTGCGTGTTTCGTAGCCGATCTCTTCGCCTTCCTCGCTCAGCACCGGGATCTCAAAGCGTTGCAGCTCATGCACGATCTTCGCACTCGCTTTTTTATCGGCCAGGGTAAGGGGCGAATGGTCCTCCTTATACTCGACGTTAAAATTGGTGTCATATACTTCCAGAATCTCATTGCCGGCCAGTACGGCCGCCACAATGGCCTGCTGCAATAGTTCAGGATAATTCATGTTCAAAAATCAGCTTAAGGCGTTATACACGATCAGGGATGAAAGGTACGCCAAACCGCTCATAAAAACTAATTGAATGGCCGGCCATTTCCAGTGGCGGGTTTCGCGGTAAGTGGTTGCCAGGGTGCTCATGCATTGCATGGCAAAGGCGTAGAACACCAGCAGCGACCAGCACACCGCCACGGTGTATACAGGCTGGCTGGTGCCGTATTTCTTTTCGGCCATGAGCTTCTCCCGCAGGGTTTCGGTATTCTCCGAGTCGCCGGTGCTGTAGATGGTTGCCATCGTTCCTACAAATACTTCACGGGCGGCAAAGGAGGTGATGAGGGCAATGCCGATCTTCCAGTCGAAGCCCAGCGGCCTGATCACAGGCTCTATCTTTTTACCGAGGATGCCCGCATAGGAGGCTTCGAGCTTTTGGGCGTTGACATCGTTTTCGGTGAGGTTCTCCGACACTGCATTTCTCTCAATGGTTTCAAAGGTCTTGCCCGGCGCATGGCTGGTAAGGAACCAGAGCACGATGGAAATGGCCAGGATGATCTTTCCGGCATCGAATAAGAATACTTTGACCTTGTTGAACACCAGCATCAGCACCGTACGCATCTGGGGTCTGCGGTATACGGGCAGCTCCATGATGAAGTAGCTTTTCTCGGTGCTTTTCAGAACGTATTTCAGGATGATGGCGGCGAGGAGCGCTGCGGCGAATCCCAGCAGGTACATGCCCATCAGCACCAGGCCTTCGTAGCTGAAGATGCCGGCGTCCTTTTTGTTGGCAAACATCATGCTGATGAGCAGGGTATAGACCGGGAGCCGCGCCGAACAGCTGATGAGCGGCGCCACCATAATGGTGATCATCCGGTCTTTCCAGTTCATGATGGTGCGTGTGCTCATAATGGATGGCACGGCGCAGGCAACGCTGCTGATCATCGGGATCACCGATTTCCCGTTGAGGCCGAAGCGGCGCATGAGCTTATCGAGGATAAAGCTGGCACGGGCCATGTAGCCGGTATCTTCGAGGATGGCGATGAAGAAAAACAACAGGGCGATCTGCGGAATGAAGACGGCGATACCGCTGATGCCGGCCAGCACACCGTTGACGAGAAGATCGTTCAGCTTCCCGGGTGGCAGGGCCTCCGAGGTGAGGTTCATCAGGTAGAGGAAGCCGTTTTCGATCCAGGACATGGGGTATTCGGCCAGGAAAAAAATGAATTGAAAAATGACAAAGAGGATCAACAGAAAAAATAAAAAGCCGAAGATCTTGTGCGTAAAAAAATGGTCGAGCTTATGCGTGAGGCTTTTATTGAGCTGCTCGGGCTGCTTCACACTTTTGGCAACCATGTAGCTGATGGAGGTAAAGCGGTGGATGTTGTCCGATAGCTCGAACTCCGTGATCAGATCCGTATTTCCGCCATTCAGGAAAGAAGAGATCACGCCGCGGTAGGAGCCGATGTCGGGCAGCAGCTCTTTTTGCCTGGTGAAGTTATAGAACACCGTTCCGGAGGGGGCGGCATTCAGTATGGCCTGCTTCAGGTCGTCGATGCCTTTTTTATGGCGGGAGTTGACCGGAACGACCTTTACTCCCAGGA
>Ga0233425_10008871_pt1 | contig 13066 bp, 14 predicted proteins | sample Watercolumn_Towu_2_FD_181712 | JGI IMG/M metagenome (GOLD analysis project Ga0233425, IMG submission 181712) | Freshwater microbial communities from Lake Towuti, South Sulawesi, Indonesia - Watercolumn_Towuti2014_140_MG | ecosystem: Environmental > Aquatic > Freshwater > Lake | place...
TTACCGCCTGCCCACCGAGGCGGAGTGGGAATACGCCGGCCGCGCCGGCAGCCTCACGGCCTATTTCTGGGGAGACAGTCCGGATGATGCCGGACTTTATGCCTGGTATTCCAAAAACTCCGGGGTGCAGACCCACCCGGTCGGGCGGAAGCGCCCCAATGCCTTCGGCTTGCAGGATCTGGCCGGCAACGTCTGGGAATGGACGGCGGACTGCTGGCATGACAACTACCAGGGAGCGCCGGCCGACGGCACGGCGTGGGAGGCGGAGAACTGCGATCGCCGGGTGGTTCGCGGGGGCTCGTGGAAGTACGACCCACAGCTCCTGCGTTCGGCCAACCGCATCAGGATCGCGCCGGATGGGGCGAACCTCAACCTGGGTTTTCGTCTGGCCAGGGCCTTGTGATTTTGCACTTTGTGCTTTGTCTCTTTGGGGGTGCGGGGGCGCAGCCCCTGCCGATTTTTTTCCTTGCAACCGGGGAGGATCACGCCATGAAACCGGAACCGACCGCCATGCCCAAGGCGGTGGAGGATTGTCACGCGCTGGACGGCTTTCCCGTTTCCGGCGACCCGCTTCCCGGTGATCACGTAGGTTGGGTTCGCGGCCCCATCGCGAACCCAACGGCACCGGCGCGGTGTTGGGTTACGGCGCAAAACCGCCGCGCCGTAACCCAACCTACGCTGCCTGCCGAGATTATTTTCGGATTCCAGCAGGGGGGATAACGCCATGAAACCGGAGACGACCGTCATGCCCAAGGCGGTGGAGGATTGCCATGCCCTGCTGGCCTGGATGCTTCCCCAACTGGACGGCTTTCCCCGTTCTCGGCGCTTCACCCTGGGCGAGCGCATCGAGAGCGGCCTGCTGTTCGTGCTGGAGCGGCTGGTGGAGGCGGCTTACGTGCGGCAGCGGGAGGAGGTACTGCGCAAGGCCAATCTGCGGCTGGACGTGGTGCGCCATCTGTGGCGTCTGAGCCATGAGATCAAGGCGGTTTCCACCCGCTCCTACGGTCAGGGTTCGGAACGGATGGCGGAGCTGGGCCGGCAGATCGGCGGCTGGCGGCGCTTTGCCGAAGGGAAGGAGAGCCGGCCATGAAGCCGCTGAAGCATCTGTGGGAAAAGGTGGTCGCCTGGGACAACCTGCTGCGGGCCTATGGCAAGGCCCGGCGCGGCAAACGCGGCCAGGCCGCGGTGCTGGATTTCGGCCTGAATCTGGAATGGGAGCTGGCGGACATCCGCCGCGACCTGCTGGAGCAGACCTATCGTCCCGGCGGGTTTCGCCAGTTCCAGGTGCGCGACCGCAAGCTGCGGCTGATCTCCGCCGCCCCGTTTCGCGACCGGGTGGTGCACCATGCCCTGATGAATGTGATGGAACCCCTGATCGACCGCCGCTTCATCTTCGACAGCTATGCCAGCCGCCGCGGCAAGGGCGTGCACGCCGCGGTGCGCCGCTACCAGGCGTGGGCACGGCGCTATCGCTATGCACTCAAGGTCGACGTCCAGCGCTATTTCGACAGCATCGACCATCGGCTGCTGGAGGAGAAGCTGGCACGGCACCTGGGCGACCCGGAGGTGTTGTGGCTGTTCGGGTGCATCATCGACCACAGCCCGTTGCCGATTTCCCCCCACGTGGTCGGCGCCCCCGGCGAGGATCTGGTGGACCGCATGCTGAGGCCCTGCGGACTGCCCCTGGGCAATCTCACCAGCCAGTTCCTCGGCAATCTCTATCTCAATGACCTCGACCATTACATGAAGGAGACCGTGCGGGTCCCGGCCTATTTGCGCTATGTGGACGATTGCGTATTGCTGGCCGACAGCAAGAAACAACTGTGGTCCTGGTGCGAGGCCCTCGAACAGTGGCTGGCGCAGGAGCGGCTCGGCATCCATCCGGCCAAGCGGAATGTGTTTCGGGTGGCTGGCGGCGAAGACATCCTCGGCTATCGGGTGTTCCCCGGCTTCATCCGCCTGAGCCGCGCTTCCGGCTACCGCTTTCGCCGCCAGCTGCGCAGCCTCGCCCGCGGCTACGGCAGCGGGCGAATCGAGCGCGAGGCCATCGACGCCCGGGTCGCCGGCTGGATCGGCCACGCCCGCCAGGCCGACAGTCTGGGACTGCGGCAGGCGATCCTGGGCGGAGTATACTTCCGCCGGGGGGAACGGAGCGGACGATCGCCGGGTGGTTCGCGGGGGCTCGTGGAACAACAACCCACAGAACCTGCGTTCGGCCAACCGCAACAGGAACGCGCCGGATGAAGCGAACAACAACCTGGGTTTTCGTCTGGCCAGTTCGCCCGCAACCGTGCCGGAGCCGGGAGGCTCACGGGTCTTCCGGGCGTGCCGCGGGCGCCCATCGCTTCGTTCTCCCGGTTGCACAGGAGGTGCAGCCAAAGAGCGTGCCACGGCCGGCGGCTGGCGGCGTCCGCCTTCGCAGCGGGGGCCGCCGCCATTTGGCGGCGCCCTGGCTGGCGGCGCTGCTGTTCCTTTCCCCCGGCCTCGAGGCGGGCAATCCACCCGCGGAATCTTCCGCCGGCCCGGCCGCTACGGCCCGTCCCACCACCACCCTCGCCGTCACCGATCCCAAGACCCTTCCGCCGCGGGACGCCGAGGCCTGCGCCGAGGGCGGCGATGGCCTGGCCCCGGCGATGGTGGTGATCGCCCCCGACGCGGCCTTCCTGATGGGCTCGCCGGCTTCGGAGAAGGACCGGGAGGACGACGAGGGCCCCCGCCATTGGGTCACCGGCCGCCCTTACGCCATCGGGCAATGCGAAGTGAGCCGCGGCCAGTTCGCCCGCTTCGTGGCGGAGACCGGTTACCGCACCAGTGCCGAGTCGGGTAAGGGCTGCAATATCTGGCAGGTCGTGAAGAGATTTGTTGAACTGGATGCCAAGGCCGACTGGCGCATTCCCGGCTTTCCTCAGGACGACCGCCATCCGGTGGTCTGCATCAGCCACGCGGACGCCCAAGCCTATGTGAACTGGCTGGTGCGCCGCACCGGCGCTCCCTACCGGCTGCCCAGCGAGGCGGAATGGGAATACGCCGCCCGCGCCGGCACCGTCAGCAGCCGCTACTGGGGCGACGACCCTGAGCAGGGCTGCGAATTCGCCAACGGCGCCGACGCCGAGGCGGCCAAGATCGATCCCAACTGGACCACCACCGGCTGCAATGATCATTACGGCTACACCGCTCCGGTCGCCTCCTACCGGCCCAATCACTTCGGCCTCTACGACCTGGCCGGCAACGTCTGGGAATGGACGGCGGACTGCTGGCATGACAACTACCAGGGAGCGCCGGCGGACGGCTCGGCTTGGGAGGCGGAGAACTGCGATCGCCGGGTGGTTCGCGGGGGCTCGTGGGGCGACATCCCACGGAACCTGCGTTCGGCCGACCGCTTCTGGGACGCGCCGGATGAAGCGGGCATCAACCTGGGTTTTCGTCTGGCCAGGGACCTGTGATTTTGTGCTCTGTCCTTTGTCCCTTTGGGGTGCAGGGGCGGAGCCCCTGCCGCGCCGCGCCCGAGCGGGGCGGCGGAACGGCAGGTGCCGGCCGATGCCCTGCCTGTTCCGGATTTCCCGTGGCCGATGGTGTTTCCGGACCTGTCCGTTTCGGAGGTGGTCGCGACATTGCGTCCGGGGTCGTGGATACTGCTGCTGTCGCCGGTGCGGGGCACTGCCTTTGCCCTGGCGCCTCCCCTGGTGGCTCTGGGCGATCTGGCCGGTGACCGTTCAATGGGTTTACCGCTCGGGAAGGCAGGAGCCGATGGTGCAATGGAAGAGCGTCACCTGCACGCCGTTCCGGTTGTGGAAATATCTGGGTTATCTGCAGCAGCCCGCCTGCGAGAAATGCCGCTACCAGGGGGGCGGCCAATGCCGTTACGTTACGGCGGCCTGGTTCCCTCTCCCTGCGGGAGAGGGCTAGGGTGAGGGCCAAAACGCCCGAATGTTTCAACGGAGTTCCCGCGAGCAGTGACCGCTTGGCCCTCACCCCGGCCCTCTCCCAGAGGGAGGCCAAGGTGTTCGCTTCGCGACTGTCATGGTAACGACATTGTGCGCCGTCTCGACGGCAGGGGCAGACCGGTCAGGACGACCTATCCGTTCCGGGCCGTGGTGACCATCGCCTTCGGCACCAGACTCGGAAACCTGGCCGGGCGGCCAAGCCGATACCGGCAGAAATACCCATATTGGATGCAGGTATGTCGCGCGCCTGGCCGACTCACTCCGAATCCTGGCACAGGTAAATTCCGGGAATATTGGGTGGCTTCGTCCGCATTCTTCCAAAGCTTCAGCCGGGGCGCCCTCGTGGGGCTTGTTCTGGTTGACAAGGTCCCGTCCCAGGCGCACCCTTCGACCTCGGCGGGCACGCCACCCACCGGCTTTCTTTCCCTTATCCATGATCGGTTGAGCGGCAGCCATTGAATGTAGGATTCTTTACCTATCGATAACTCGGCAGGTCGGGTCAGAACAGGCAATTTCAGTAACCGCGATCGGATTCCTTCGCTGGATCCAGGCAAACCAATTCAATCGCGGCAATGTTCTGGAAAGGATGTGTGTATGCCGGGGAAACCGCTGGACAGGGGCGGAAGCCCCGGAATACCGCGTCAACCGGGATTTTCCCGGGGATTGAAGCGGAAGGTGGGAACCGCGCGCCACCGGCATAAGGAAGTTGGTAAATCGATTTTGATCAGCGTCCTGTTTGCTTTGCGGAGGGCAGTCCGTGGGACAATTCACGCTCGTATCCAAACCATTCCCGAAACTGGAGGGATCCCACAACGGAGCCGGATGGATCAGTTCGTCGGAGCACGTGGCGGATCCCGCCAGCGTCGTGGCCGACGTCAGCGTTCCATTTGAAATGCCGTTCTGGCCCTATCACATTCGCGTCCTGTCCCTCGAGATCGAGGAGGAAGTGGCTCCCAATTGGTTCGGAGTCGCCTTTCCCAAAGGCATCACGAAGTTCGATACCGTCAACATCTTCTGCCATCCCCATCCCGGCAACGCCGGGATGGACGACTCGTCCTATCCCAAGCGTTCCGGAAACTGGCCGAAACTGTTCCGCTATGCCGAGCTGTTCGGGCGGCAAATGGCCATGGCCAAGACCAACCACATCACGGTGGTTCCGTTTTTCTCGAATCATTCCTATGGCGATACGGGAATCTTCGGGCGGAATTGGCTCGACCTCGTCGAGCAAATCATCGTGCACGCCAAGAATGCCAGCCGCGAGGCCGCGGCAGCGGAAGCGGCGGTGGACGGGCGCCATGGAGGCTTCACTCCGGCCAAACGGCTGGTCATCGAGGAACACGTGAAGAAGGGCAGCCGTCCGTCGCCGCGGACCAGTTCCAGCCAGCTCAGTCATGTGGTGCTGTCCTGCTTCAGCCGCGGCCGCGCCTTGCTGGCGACGGTTCGCGCCCAGTCGCCCGGAATGAACTCGTTCCTGAGGGAAGTCTGGGATTTCGATGGCGTCGGCGGGGCGATTCCCAGTGCTCCCCGCGTCATCACCTACGACCAGCACAAGACCCGGGGAACGATCGAACACATTCACTGCCCGCCGGAGCGGTTCGTGAATTACCATCACAGCGTCGTCGCCAACGCGCACGGCGACATTCCCGCGCGCATGGCGTGCCACGCAGCTACCGTCAGCCGCGTCGGCAAGTGATGCCGGACTGGCCGAATCGACGTCCTGACCGCGCGGCCTTGCGGCATCGGTATTGTTCCCGGTTCACCGGTATCGAATTCGGCGAACGGAGGCATACCGACGCAGCTGCCGTCATCGATGATGGCTCGCGGCCAGGGTGGCGCCGGGAGCGCCCCGCCGAAGACGAGATGCGCAGGGGGTGAGCCGCCTGGCGAACGGGCAAACCATGGCGGGTCTGCCCCGGCTTGCCAGCGAAGCAGGATTGCGCAGCGCAGCAACTCGCGACCCGCAATTGCCGTGATTCTGACTGGATCGAGGGATTGGCGATCGATGCCCTCGATGCTTATGCGCCTTGATCTGTGCCCATGACTTCCAGATGTAGGGTTATACACGCGCTGGCACAATGCTTGGCCTGCTTCCGGGTCACGAAACGGCGGTAATTGCGACTCCACCGCCAACCTCACCGCCGATTCTTTGAATTCAACGGTGTAACTCTTCGCTTTCTTTCTCTCGTTCATCTCAACCCACGACCTCGATCTCTCCACGGTCTCCCTTCAGGTTGTGTGTCCGGGATAGTCTAGCCAGGTCACCGCTCTCGCCAGAGCCTCAATACTGTTGAATTAACCCCTCTCCCGCGGGGAGAGCGAAGCGAGGGGGGCGAAGCCGGTGGGGGTGAGGGCCTGGAGCGCTCGATACTTGCGGGAAACGTGTTGAAACATCGGGCGTTTTTGCCCTCACCCTGCCGCTCCTCCAATCGCAAACGTCCGCTCTAGTCGCGGACCTTCCCGCGGGGAGAGGGTTCATTATTTCAACACCATTGCCCCAGTGCCTCCCCGGGTTCTACCGGCTGCGATGCGCCCTGGCAGCCATCTCCTCGCCGCCCTTTCATCGGAGCGCCTATCCGGTCGGATTTCAGGCCCCGGTAGTGGCACCGCCGACGACGATCCGGCATTGCGGAAAGTTCCGAATCCTCGCCCCGAGGCAATCGCATCGTTTTCCCGGCAAAGAAATTTCCCTCTCCTGGCAACAAACGTCCCGACTGTCCGTGCTACTTCCATGCAAGGAGCGACCGTTCGGAAGGAGCTTCGAAAGAACAGAACGCCGGAAGATGACCTCACAAACGCGGGAGACACACCATGAAAGAACTGAACATGCTGAGAGCCGCTGAAGCTCTTGGTCGGAATAGGCCGGAAGCCGGAGAGTGTCCTGGCTCGACAGCCGGTCACTTCACCACACCTGCCAGAACGCCCGTCGTGCCCCCAAGTACTTCGGCGTTCCGCCCAATCGACAGAGAGAGAACCAGGTCGAAACACGGACTTCCCCTCGTTGCCGCGCTGCTTTGCGCCGCGGTCTTCGCCAATACCGCGTCGGCACTCAGCTTCGCCGAAGTGCCGCCCATCGAGACGATCGCCGCGCAGGCATCGCTCGCGTTTCGTGGCGTCGTGGTCGGCATCGACCACGCAGACGCGCAGCTCGATACCACACACAGGTATCCGTACACGCTCACTCACCTGCGTGCGCTCGCCTGCTATCGCGGCTGCACGGCGGGGCAGATCATCACGGTCGCACGCGTCGGCGGCCCGCGCGGCGGCGACATGCACCACTACCTGATCATCCCCGGCGTCGCGAGTTTCTCGCCCGGCGAAGAGGTGGTGATCCTGTCGAACGACGTCACGCACCCCTTCTTCGGCAGCTCGTTCGGCGACTACGGCGTTCTCCGAGTCGCCCGCCAGGACGGCCGTGAGCGCGTCGTACTCAGCTATCACGGCGAGCTCCTGCGCGATCGCGGCGGCGCGCTGCGCCCCGATGGCGCGTCGCGCTGCGAGCCGCTCGCGGACCAGCCTGCGAACTGTGTCAGCACGTCGGACGCCACCGATGAGTCCGCGGACGAAGACGACTCCGGCCAGTTGCGTCAGGTGCGAACCGGTGCCGCCGTCACGCCGGAAGCGCTCGATGCCCGCATGCGGGACATCGCGAGCAGGCACCCGCTCGCTCAGGCCGCCCAGAGCGTGAGCGGAGACGGAAGGAACTTCGAGCAAGCGCTTGTCCGCGCGTTCAAACGCTCGGGCGCGCTGCGCTGAACCCTTACCCCGTGGCATCAGCAATTCCGGAGAATCAGCCATGAACATCAAAGTGTATCGGGTCGCGGCGTGCCTGGTGGCATCCGCACTTCTTCCCAATCTCGCGAGCGCCTACGAGCTGCTCAAGGAGAATGGCGTCTGCCCGAACGGCATCCGTTGGACTGCCGACCAGACCGTGTCGGTGAACATCGCAAACGCGGGCGTGCAGTCGATCGAACTCACCGCCGCCATGATCGACGTCACCGACCGCGTCAACAACGTGGGGGGGCAGTGGTTCGACTACCTGCAGCCATTTGGCGTGCAGACGAGCCCGTACCAGCTGCTCGTGCAGGGGTCGCCCGACGGCGACGGCATCAACGAGATTGGCCTTGCCGACCTGTCCGCGTTCGGCTCGGGCACGCTCGGCATGGGCCCCACGGACGTCGATGCCACGAACTGCACGATCAACGAGGGCGACGTGTTCCTCGACTCCTCGACGACGACCTGGGACTTCACGGTTCCGCCGGACGGCACACCGGACACCTGCTCGACGGAGGACTGCTACTTCGACGTCGAGCGCAAACGCTGTGCGGATGGCAGCAAGTTCGAGAACTGCCCGAACGGCCCCTTCGTGTATTGGGGTCGCACGGCGATGCTGCACGAGATGGGGCACACGCTCGGGCTCGCGCACTCGGCCACGAGCTATGCCTTCATGAACTACAACGTGCGCCCGTTCACGAATCGCAGCGATGCGAAGCGTATCGAGCCGCTCCCGGACGACCGCGAGGCGCTGCGCTTCCTCTATCCGGCTACCACGACAGAGACGGACGTTGCCGTGACCGTCACCTGGTACGACGCGGATGATATCTCGAGCAGCGGAGCATCGAACGCCAAGCAGCTCTGCCGTCCCTCGACCGGTGTCGCCTATTCCGGCGACATCTTCGACCCGTACTGCGGTGTCGATTCCAACGGCGATTCCGGCTCGACCGATGTCTGCCCGAACGACTGGCTGTATGTCCGCTACGCCATCGCCAACTACGGGACGGAGCCGCTGACGGTGAACGAGCAGCTCTGGTTCTCGGAGAACGTCACCCTCGATCGCACGTCCGGGTTTGACAAGCAATCGGACACGGCGCCAGCGGCGTCTGCGCTCGCTCACCAGTCGAGCTATCGCAAAGGCCGCAAGTTCAAGGTGCCGGCGACGGTGAGCTACGACACGGACTACTATCCGATACTTTTCCTCGACAGCGGCGCGGACTACACGCTCGAAGAGAGTCAGCAGAACAATGCGATCCCGCTCCGGACCAAGGTGCACATCAAGACGGCGGCGGAGTGTCCGTGATCGATCGCGGACCGCGCCGAACCACGTGCTAGCTCAGGGGCGCCGAGTCGGCCTGCCGGCGTGGCGTCCCTTCCGGGGCGGCTATGTCAGCCGCCTGCGGCAGGCGCTCCAGGACGGCAAGATCCCGCACATCACGGATTGAAAACGGGCCGACGCCCTGCTCGACCGCCTGATGGCCCCCGACAGGGGGGTGTACTGCAAGCCCTGTATCACCCGGACCGAAACGGTGGTGGACTATCTGGGCCGTTACAGTCACCGCATCGCCTTGAGCGACCGGCGCATCCTTGCCATTGACGGCGATCGGGTGCAATTGGACTACAAGGACTACCGCGACGGCGACCGCCACAAGCTGCTGGCCCGGACCGGTGAGGAACGGATCCGGCGCTTCCTGCCGCAGGTGCTACCAAAGGGTTTCATGCGCATCCGCCACTTCGGCCGGCTCGCCAACCGCTGCCGCGCCAGGCGCCTGGCCGAAGTCCGCGCGGCGATCGAGGCCCCGCCGCGAGAAGACGCCGCCGAAGATCGGAACCAGCCAACGCCCTTCGACCGCTACCCCTGTCCGGTCTGCCGACAGGGCCATCTGCGGATCGTTGCCGTTCTGCCGCCGCAACGACGGACCAGAGGCTGACGACGCCAAACCTGCTACTCCAGCATCATCGAGCCAGAATCGCAACAGGCCCGATGCGGTCTGCGAACCCGCTTGCGCCAACGGCAGCAATCGCCCCTTCTTCGAGTGCCAAAACCGTCCCGAATCGGCGTTGCTCAACCCCCATGAAGCCACGGAACCCTCGATTCCACCCTAACGACCGGCGACATCACACTCCGCACGAGTTCCCCAGACTCCGTCCGCGGAATACAATCCCCAAAAATCAGAGTGGGCCGTTCCCGGGCACCCAGCTCAGCCTGGTCGCGGCTTAGTCCAACAGACATTTACCCGTCATGCGCGCAGGAGCCAATCCATGAATCCAGATATCCTCGTCTGCGCACGACGGATAAATGCTTAGACGTTGGGCCTCAGGAGATTTCCAGTGCCATCCATGCGACTGACCAAGATGAGGTAATACTATGGCTAGCTATGATTACCGGGAGAATGAGTCGTTTGGAGTAGAGGGTCGTTTCCGAGGCGAAGACATAGCAGACAGCGCGCTGTGGTCCTCGTTGGCCTGGGGCGACCGTACAAGGGGCAACGGCGTTCCTCGAGCAAATGCTGAGTCAACGACAGGCGACGAAGCCGAGGCTGTTCATATCGCACAAAAGCGCCGACACCAACTTAGCTCTAGATGTAGTGAGCTGGTGCTACTCCGTGAACCTGGACTATTGGTTAGATGTCTTGGATCCAACGCTAAGCGCCGTACCGAAGTCGAGTCCTCACTACGCGATGACGATCGCAGCGATACTCGAGATGGCTTTATTGAACTGTACGCACATTCTTGTCGTGTACACAGACAATGCCGCCACATCGAGTTGGGTACCCTATGAATATGGGCGCGTAAAGATTCCAACCGTGAGGTCAATGCAAGCTGCTGCCTGGGACGAGACTGCGACCACAACACTTCCTGAGTACTTGCAGCTTGGAAAGATATGTCGCCAACGATCTATTGCTGAGGCATGGGTCAAGAGTATCTGATAGGTTCCGGGATAGATGGCCCAACAAGCGCATGCACGCGGACAAGCCAACCGGCGGCTGCGCTGCCGGTCGCCTCGCCAGTGATGCGTGTCGTTATGGCTTTTAGGATCGAAGTGAATGTCTACAAGTTCAATAAGTCGAAGAATGGAAGACTGCGTAAAATCCTTTACGAGTAATGACTACGAAACATGTTTAATTCATTACTTTCCAGCTCTTGATAAGACTGCAAAGCGCAGACGGCCTAATGAAGGTGTTGGTGATCGAATCAGAGCCTTTCTCGATGACGAACTGGATATCATAAGCCACGTTGCTACGGGAAATATATTTCGAATCGAATGCGATGGCTTATCCATTCCACAGGCTATATATAAGTTCGGGAGAACTTCCATCGTACACGAAGGTGAGCTGGATTCGAGGCTTAACTTTGATAATAAAAGTGGCATGACCATCGGCCAAGAATGGAATCTTCCTCCTTCTTTTATAACGGGCCTAATTCTGGCCGTAATAATTGCTCCAGAGAATTCCGGAGAACAATTCGAGAATGACTATAAAGTGAATGCTCACGGTACAGAGTTCAATGTTTCTGAGCTATGGGGTCAAAGGCAAAAAATAAGGGATTGGATGGAGGCCCAGTATGGTCGACCTATATTCAATACACAGCCATAACATGGCGCTCGTGTGGGACGCTGCGCCGCGATGCGGTTCACACAGCTTTTCGTCAGGCTAACAAGCTGAGAGGATTACGTGAAAAAAACTGGATGGATCATGACCGTGCTCTTCACACTATTTATGCTGGGCGGCTCCGCCGCGCCAAAATTGCTCGGTGCACAGGTAGCAACCGAGGCGATGACAAATATTGGATGGCCCACTCAGCATCTATTTCTTATAGGAGTCATCGAGACCTCCTGTACTGTGTTGTTCATCATTCCAAGAACCGCAGGCATTGGAGCAATTCTGCTAACAGGTCTGTTTGGTGGGGCAATCGCCAGCCACTTGCGTGTTGATAGTCCGTTATTTAGTCACACGTTATTTGGAGTTTACTCGGGCGTATTTATGTGGCTTTCATTTTTGATGAGAGATAGCAGAATTGGAAAAATGTTCCAGCTCGCAAAAAGTCCAAACAAGGAATGAAGCATGTCTGAAAACGAAAAGGTAAAAGGTCCAGCATCGTACTTTCCTTCGATCGAGAAGAAGTACGGTTTTCCCGTAAATCATTGGTTTGATCTATTGAAGGGGCAAAAGAATCTCAAACATATGGAAATGGTCGCGTGGCTGAAGAGCGAGCACAAAATGGGACACGGCCATGCAAACGCGCTCGTTGCTTACTTTCGCAATCAAGAAGGCCTCTGAAGCGTATTCGCCTAACAAGTCCATAAGCTCGGATAGACAAAAGCGCCGCTTCGCTTTGCTTTTGTCTGCCGGTTATGTCCAACGCTAGCCCGCAGAAAGCGTCACCGCGATGTCTGGAAACGAACGTAGCAGTTTGCCGTCCATGGTTACGAGCTTCGTGCGGAGTTTCATTGCGAGCGCTACGAACTCGCAATCGTATGCGGAGCATTCACTGTTGCGCACCAGTTCCAAGACGCTACGCGAGTCCACTTCGTATTCTGCGCCACTCAGCAAATCCTCGGCCTCGCTCTGGAGTGGATGTGCTTGCTCGAACGTCAGCTTCCCTCGCCTCATATATCCGGCCAGAATATTGCGAAACTCGCTACGCCACAGTATTGGTGCGGCCCAATCGGGGTCGTGTTCCAGTAGCGCCTCTGCCACTGCCGTGTATTCCCCCGGCAGGTACAGATACGCCAGCACATTTGAATCCACGACGATCATGGACGCCCTTGCTTCTTCAACGCATCAATATCGCGAGCGCGAAACGTCGTGTTTAGCCCTGCTCTCAGTTGGCGCGCCCGGGCGAGCCGCTCATTGGGGGCTATCTTGGTCGGTGTAAGCACGGTCTCAAGACACACGATGGCCTCGCTGTTCAGGCTGCGGCGGTGCGTCGCCGCCGCAGCCCGCAGCCGTTCGTACACATCGTCCGGAATGTTCTTCAACGTCAGCGTAGTAGGCATAGCCATCTCACTCCATTATGGAACCATAATGGTTTCATTATACAGGCTCGCTCGCAGTTTTCCAGCCTGCCTGCGGGCTAACCAAGAAGCCCGGCATGTTGGCGCGAGGCTTGATAAAGGGGATTGCTTTTCGGGGGGTTGAGTCAGGCGGCGCCATGGGAGGTTGGCGCAGCGGGCGGCGGGGGATGACCGGGGCGGTCCGGGGGTTTTAACGTCGTTCTTGGCGGTTCACCTTGATCGGAAGCGGGTATCCAGGCTGTTTCGTGAGCATCTTGGCGGTCGGTGACAGGAAGCCGTAGTTACGCACTTTCATGTAGCCGGTGGGCAGAACGTGCTGGACGAAGCGGCGGAT
>Ga0233425_10008872_pt1 | contig 13066 bp, 11 predicted proteins | sample Watercolumn_Towu_2_FD_181712 | JGI IMG/M metagenome (GOLD analysis project Ga0233425, IMG submission 181712) | Freshwater microbial communities from Lake Towuti, South Sulawesi, Indonesia - Watercolumn_Towuti2014_140_MG | ecosystem: Environmental > Aquatic > Freshwater > Lake | place...
TAGTTACGGGAAAATAGCCTATCTTTAATTGGAAAAAACTCCCTTATGATCAAACGCCTTCTTGCACCGCTTGTCCTGCTGACTTCCTTAAATGCCTCTGCACAAAAAAGCTTCGAGCAAAACACCAACGTTGTTGCCTTTGGCGCAGACCTCGGCCTGTACAGCTATACCTCAAAGGTGGCTACCAATCCGCGGTCGAGCTCCAGCGCCTCGCTCAATAAAACCCTGAGCCTGCATTATGAGCGCGGTGTGCTCAACTGGCTGGGCGTAGGCGCCAAGGTAGGCATCTCTGATTATTTTACAGAAAGAGACAGCATCACAGGAGCCAAGGCCAAAGTGCAGGCCATCGACGCTTCTCTGTTGGTGAATGCTCATTTTGTAAGGGCCAAATACGTGGATATGCTGGGAGGCTTCAACGCCGGCTATTCCTATATGAACTATTCTGCCGGCGACCAATACATCTCCAATGCCAAAGGCGGCGGGCTGATGTACGACATCCACATCCAACCGCGCTTCTATTTCGGGAAGCATGTGGGCATGTTCATCAACCTGGCATACGTTCATTACTCTTACAATCACATGGATTTCACCAATACCTTTACCCGGCTGGACGATGTGGTAAGCCTGAACGGCGGCGGCGTTAACTTTGGGCTGGGCATACAAGGAAAGTTTTAAGCCGAACCTCAACATGCCATTCGAAGTATGAGACAAAGGACTTGTCAGTTCGAGTGATCCCGCACTACGTACACAGCATATGCGGGATCGTATCGAGAACGACAAGAAAAAAAATATCCTCTTAAAACGCTTCCCGCTCTTCGCCTCTCACGAAGCGCCGTGACGACTATCGCTCCGGCTATAGAAATTCATCCATCCCAAATTCCACACCATAAAAAAAGCCTCATCAAATGATGAGGCTTTTTTTGTCAATTCAGATAATCTATTGCTTCACCACTTTCACTACGGAAGACCTGCCGTTGGCGATTACGTTCACAGTGTATATTCCGTTGGGCTGTTTCTCAAGGTTAAGGCTGTTAGCTCCTTTGGTCAGTGTTTGCCTCAGCACGATCTCACCGATCACATTGCTGACCATCACCTCTGCACTTTCAAAAACGGCCAGTGTGTATAGGCCTGTTCCCGGGTTCGGATAAAGCTGCAATCCTGAAACAGGCGCCTGTTCGCCGATACCGGTAGCGCTGATCGTGATGTTTGTGCATACCGATGTTTTCGAGCAGCCGCCCGAAGTGACGATCACCGCATAGCTTCCGCTGGCTGTAGCGGTAAAGCTCTGTGCCGTTTGCCCTGCTATCGGGGAATTGCCGGTGCCGCAGTTGATCCATTGATAGGTAGCGCCGCTCAGGCTGGCCGTCAGCACTGCCCCGCTTTGCGTGACGCTGGCGTCGATGGCGGCCGGCTCCGAGATGGTGAGCGTGCGGCTTGTGCTGCAGTTGTTGGCATCCTTCACCGTTACAGTATAATTTCCGGGAGCAAGGTTGCTGGCTGTTGCCGCTGTGCCGCCTGATGGCATCCAGCTATAGGTGAGGGCTCCGGTTCCACCGGCCGCATTCACGCTCGCCGATCCGTTATTGGCACCGTTGCAGGTTACATGGTTCACTGTGCCCAGGGTAGCGCTTACCGCCGCAGGCTGGCTAATCGTTAAGGTGGTGGTACCCACGCAGCCCGCAGGCGTAGTAGCTGTTACCGTATAATTTCCGGCGCTCAGGCCGCTGGCTGATGCCCCGGTGCCGCCCATCGGCGACCAGCTGTAGGTAAAGCCGGTTCCGCCCGTTGCCGTGACGGTTGCCGAGCCATTGCTCAGGCCATTGCAGGTAATGTTGTTCTGCGCAGCGACACTTACGGTAGGGCTTACCACCGGCCCGGCCTCGTCGGCCCCGCGGTACGTGTTACTGCCACGGGGATTGCCGTCGATGTCGGTGGTAATGCCCGGAAGCTGTGTGGCCATGAGGGATGCATTTCCTACAGCGGCACAGCCGATGTGAAGATCGTTGGCAGAGACGTACTGTACCGTCACATTATTCGCCGTAGGCTCGCCACCGGTAACGACTGCCTGGTGCGCGGCGATGCTGGTGTTCACGGTAGTGCCCCAGCGGGTGAGGTTTCCGCTGGTGGCGTTGTAGGTATTTCCGGAAAGGTTGAATACGGAGGTGGTGTTGGTGATGGCCAGCGCCAGGTGCTGTAAGCCTGCCGTTCCGCCGGAGCGCTCATTCACGAACAGGTTGTTCTGGATGCTGAAGGTGGTGGCGGCATTGGTGGCTGACACCAAAAGGCCGCTGGAGCCCACGTTGCCGGATGTGCCGCCGCTGGCAAGCGTGCCGCCAAAACGCACGGAGTTGTGGGCGACACGCGCCGTGTAAAGGCTGCCCCCGCTGCTGATCTCAATAGCCGCCATGTTAGGGATATTCGTATTGCCGGTTGTCATGGCAAAGAAATTGTTCCGGATCTCGGCCGCATTGGTGCCCGAGGAAAGAACGGACCTTATATGGATATAACGCAGGGACGAGGAGGTATTCTGAATGTCGTAAAAGCGGCTGTTGACGATGATCGCGGAATCCGACTGGGAATCGAACAGCACCCCGAAATACAATGACTCACTGATCGGTGTGGTGCAGGCGAAGGTGCAGGAATCGATGCGGATCTTCGCTGAGCCTGCCTGGCCCCAGTAAGCTGCAAAGTTGGCATTCCTGAAATTACAGCCGAAGACGGTGTTGCGCGTATTAGGATTGGCGGCTGTTCCGCTGTTATTGAACTGGTAACGCCCTCCGGTAAAGTTGCAATACTTAAAGAGGTTGTCGGAGTTGCCTGTCGGGTTCGACGCCGAGGAAGAAATGGCGATGGCACGGCCGGTGTTGGTTGTTGTGGCATTGTACACATCCAGGTTGCGGAAGGTATTGAAGGTGGCTCCGTTGATCAGCTGGATGCTGTTGGAGCTGGAGCTCGTTGCCGTGTTCCTCACCACCATCATGCCGCTGCCTGTTCCCCCTGCTCTTCCGTCGATCACCATGTAATCAGCATCGTTGAGGTTGATCACCGGACTTCCGGAAACACTGGACTGGATGGACATGGTTGTAACGCCTGTCGCCGGGCGAAGCGTGATCGTATTAGCGGCGCTGGCTCCCGTTTTAGCGGTAAACGCAATCGGATAGGTTTCCGTGCTGCCGGTATAGCTGCTGGTAAGCTCTATCGTATAGGCCTGGGTCAGTGTGGCCGGGATAGCCGTATAAGCGTCCGTAATGGAGCTGTGTGAGCTGATCACCGTATTGGTGCCATCCTTAAGGGTTACGGAATTGGTCTGAGCCAGCGCCGTTCCTGCCAGGAACAGCGAAGCCAGAAAGACGGATTGGGTAAAATTTCTTTCCATAGTATCTGATGTTTAGCGTGGCTAAGGTACCATAAATCACCCTTAATTTGTACCAACAAGCATCCCTAATGAGTGAAAAGCACGTATTATTACGTGAAACACCGGCATCGGGTTTGATTATAGTATAAAAACCCGGAGAAAATTTTGACAACATCTGTTTCCTCTTATTGCCACGAGCAATATGAATTGATTAAAGGTTCACGCAGTGTTCTGCTGGACTATTGCCAGAAAATGGACAGGCATGACTTCCTGAACGCCAACAGCTCCTTTGGCCGGGGAGGCAGCATCCGGAACCTGCTGGTGCACATCGCCAATGTTTATGAATACTGGATAGGGCAACAGGCCCTGCAAAAAGAAATCGCTTTCAGCACTTACGAATCCATCACAACCGTTAAGGAGATTCGCTTCTTATTTGAAAAGACCGACAAGCTGATGGATGAATTCATCCTGAACGCAGATTCGCCGGAGATGCAGGCAATAACTTATATCCTCAACAACGAAGCACGCAAAGCCTCCGCTATTCAGCTCTTCACACACGTCATCACGCACGAGTTCCACCATAAAGGCCAGATCCTTTCCCTGAGCCGCCATCTGGGCTATACACCGGTGGACACGGACATCATCCGCTAGCAGCTCCGGGAAAATTACGGTAAGCCCTCAGGGCTTTTTCTGCTTTTGGGCTGCGCGGGAGATGCGGAGTTTTGCTCCAATAAAAATCATTAAACCATGAATTCAAACTATTACCAAACACTGCCTGACTATACCGTTGATGTCATACCACAGGATATCGGCGGAAACGTCAACTTAGGGCGGGGCATTGACCTGTCCGACCCATCCAATCCGAGGCTATCGACGCTTAATGCCTTCAGCATCAAAAAAGATGGCACCTCAACAACGTCTTCAAATCCTATCAATGAAAGTGTCATCACCCAGGCCTCTTCCTATTTCGTTGAAAATCAATCCGACTATGAAAAAGCACGCTCCCTGTTCTTCAATTTCAAAATCGCTTATGGCTTTTTCAACCTGAATGCGGCTTATAGCCAGGTACAGAATGAGCGTAATACACACCGCTCTATCCAGTTCATCATGCAGAATACCGTAACGGCTCCAAGCATTGACCTCCAGGAGTTAAGATGGGTGAAGGAGCCCAGCTCGGAAAAGATCACAGATACTGAGGAGCGCAAACGGCAATTCATCGAAGAATACGGCACCCATTTTATCCAATCGATCAATTATGGCTTCAGGGTAGCCATTGAAGGGAAAATCCAGACGACCGATATCTCCAAGCAAACAAATTTCTCGGTGGCCTTCAAAGCCTGGGGGGCAAGTGGCGGGGCTGGCGGCGCTGCCTCCGACATCCTGAAATCTTCGGACGTACAGCTGACCTGTGTGATCACGGCAGGCTCTATCGATCCGATATCATCCCTGGTATTGAGGGGCTTTGATGACATCTCGGCTTTTCTGACCGATCTTAAAAACGGGAAGATCAAAATAACCAATGCGCCCATTTCCTGCAATTTAAAATCGTACCGTTTTACCTTAACGCCTTACCCAAACAGCAAGGATATTTTTAAAATTTCGGAAGAAGGCAGCATCGCCCTATCTCCTTACGGTGTTCCCAAAGGCACGATCATCTCCTGGTTCCCCGATGCCTCCTGCATCGTCAAAGACCCTGTCACCGGCCAGAACAAGGTGCTCGCACCAAAGGGATGGGCTATTTGTGACGGCAACAATCAAACGCCTAACCTAACCGGCCGTTTTGCGAGAGGCACTTTTAATAATGATCAGGCGGGCATTTTCGGAGGTGCAGATCCTTTAAACCCGGTAAGAACGCCCGACCTGTCCTTTAATGCGGACAGGAAAGGAAGTGATTTCCATTGGGGAGAAACGCCGTGGAGAGATGGCCCTAACCCTGTTTACGGCTTATCGGCAAAGCCGCTCAATATACTACCGCCTTACTTCGAAGTCATCTACCTGATCAAACAGTAACATCAATCCCAAAAAGCTTTCGCCGGATACCGGAAGCTTTTTGGTTTTTACACCAGCTTCATCAGCTCGTTCCATACCGTATCCGTGGTTTGGGGCCTGCAGATGATAACTACCGGCTCCTGTTTGACGGGGTGCATGAATTCGGCCTTGTAAGAATGCAGGTGAATGGAGGCATTGGGATTCGTCCGGTCGAAGCCGTATTTCACGTCGCCTTTGATGGGACAGCCAATGGCGCTTAGCTGGGCGCGGATCTGGTGATGGCGGCCGGTATAGAGATTGATCTCCAGCAGGTGATAGTTGCTGATAGAAGCCAGGAGTGTATATTTCAGCTCGGCTTTCAGCGAACCTTTTTTCTCTTCCTTAAAGGCCTTGCTGGTATTCGTTTTTTCGTTTTTGATCAGGTAATGTGTCAGGCGCTCCGAGATCTGCGGCGGCTTTTGCTTCACCACCGCCCAATAGGTTTTCTGAATGGTTTTATCGCGAAACAGCTCGTTCATGCGCGCCAGGGCCTTGCTGGTTTTTGCGAAGATCACAATGCCCGACACAGGGCGGTCGAGGCGGTGGCAAACGCCGCAAAACACATTGCCAGGCTTGTTGTCGCGCTGCTTGATGTAGTTCTTCACTTTCTCCGAAAGCGGCATATCGCCGGTCTTATCCCCCTGCACAATCTCCGACGATTTCTTGTTGATCACGATCAGGTGATTGTCCTCGTACAGGATCTGCGATTCTTCTATCAATTCCTCGGGTGCAAACATCAGGGCTCAGTTAAAGGTCAGTTTAAATTCCAGGCGTCTGTTGACGGCGTGCTCGTCCTCGCTGCAAAGGATGGCATCATTACAATTGTTCAGCAGCTTCGATTCTCCGTAGCCTTTCGCGGCGATCCTCGCGGCATCTATCCCCTTGCTCACCATATAGTCCCTGGCTGCTGCTGCCCTCTGCTCGCTCAGCTTCAGGTTATACGAGTCGCTGCCCTGGCTGTCGCTGTGCGCGCCGAGCTCAATGCCAAAGCTGCTGTTCAGCTTCATCGCCAGGATGATCTTATCCAGCGTTTGCTTCGCCTGAGGCAGCAGCTCGGCCTTATTAAACTCAAAGAGAACATTTTCAACGATCACCGGCAGCTCCTTTCCCTTGTCCTGCTTTTTCACCTTCACCACCGTGAGCCAGGGATCGTCCACAAACACTTCCGTCAGGCGGCTTTGCTCGGTAGGCAGAGGCTTGTACTTAAACTTGCTGCCCCTGACCGTAGACACGATCTTGATCAGGTTCTGCGCATTATCGAATATCAGGATGTTGTTGAAGGCCTCCAGAATATTCTTTTCATTATCCGCGTTAAACATCAGGTTACGGTTATAAGGCATGTAGCTGAACTCAAAGTCGCCGTCCTTATCCGTGATGGCCGAGTCTATCGTTTTATAGACATCATTCAGGAGCAACACTTTGAAATCTGCCAGCGGGTTGTTTTTATTATCGCCGTACAAACGCCCTTTTACATTCATTTTCAGCTCCGAATCGTCCAGCAACAGATCATTGAACTTCGCGTCCGACTCTGCCCTGAGCTGGTACAGGTAATTCTTTCCACTCACCGAATCCACGCGCTTCACGAACTTATCCTTCACCGTGTACAGCTCCGGAGCGGTTTCATAGCCCGCCGTATCAAAGGCAAAGCTGTAGACCTGTCCCGGAACGATCTTCGTGAATAAAAAATTTCCGAAAACATCAGTTTTCACTTTCTGAACAGGCATGTTCTTCTGATTCAACAGGCTCACCTCCCTCCCGGAGGCGATCTGGCTGGAAGCTGTATGGATGATGAGCTTGCCTCCGATGTTGTACTTATAGTCGGCGTCCGTCAGTTTTTTGAGGAGCTGGTTCCCCTCGCTATTCCTGTACAGGCAGGCCCCTGATGCCTCAGGCACGGACAGACCCACCTCCTCACCCTCTATGTTCCGGAGCTTCACCCCTTCCTTATTCGGGTTATCGGCAGCCGACAGCTCTACCCGGAAGCCATCCGCCAGGTCCAGGTCTACTCCCCGGAACACAAAGATGCCGTGATTGGACGTCTGCGTGCTGAACACCTTGCCGCCGTTCTTGTTGAGCAGGGTCACCGTTTTATTTTTCAGAAGCGTTTTCTTATCGTTGTTCAGGCTCAGCCGGCCCACCAGCTGCACATACTGCTTCACTTGCACCGGCTTCCTCTGGAAATAATCGCTGGTATCCTCCTGGCTTTGCGGCTTCATGACCTTTCGCAAAAACGCATTCATGTAAACGGTGTCGTCTACAAAGCGCGACTTGCCATCGAACACGATCTGGTGAAAAGGCCTGCGAAACTGGGCGGTATCAAAGGCCGAAGGATCGCGCGGAAAAAAAGGAATATCCAGCTCGTAAGTCGTTCTTATGTCGCGCTTGCTCACCGGGATATCGGCAAACACCCGGATGAAGGCCGTCTGGCAGGCGGCATTTTTAAAATAGATGTCATACACTTTCCCGAATGGCAGCATGGTTTTAAAGCTATTGCTTTTCCCCGTTTCGAACCGGGAGACCAGCGAATCCCCGCTCAGCACCTTGACCTCGGTATAGGCCTGCGCCTTCTCATTAAAAAAATGATGCCCGATGAATTGCAGGCTGCCTTCCTGGGCAACTCCGTCCAGGGAAAATGCCAGCACGGCAAACATATAAAGAATCGCTCTAATCGTCATGACGGTTTTGTGCAAGATGTTTCATGGCAGCCTGGATCGTTTTGCAGGAAGATGCCAGGGATGCTGCCGAGTATTCCTCCATGCGCAGGTGCAGGATCCTGGCGCCTGACTTCTGCTTCGCCAGGTAATAGGTATCAAAGGATCTCTGGATCTTTTGAAGGTACTTTGCCTTTAAGCTCTTCTCGACCTCTCTTCCACGCTTCCGGATATTCTTCAGCAACAGCTCTGCAGAAGTTTCCAGGTAAACGATCAGGTCAGGCACGGGCAGCGTCTGCTTCATGGCATTGAAATGCTTTTTGTAGAACACGAAATCCTTCTCCTTCAGGTTTGCCTTCGCAAAGCACAGGCATTTATCGAAATGGAAATCGGCAACCGTTGCCTTTTTGCGGGACTCCCCGAAATAGTTGAACAGCTGCTTATGCCGGTCGATGAGAAAGGAATATTCCGTAGGAAAGGCGAAGGTCTTCGGCTTGCTGTAAAACAAAGGCAGCAGCACGTTCTCCTCGAAGCGCTCCGGCAGGAACTCCGCTTTCAGCAAAGTGGCCAGCTCCCTGGCCAGGGTGGTTTTGCCGGCACCGATATTTCCTTCTATGCAAATGTACATTCTAAGCGCTTTGGTATAAGGTCACGTTGGAAGTGTCCTGGCACTCGCTCAACAAATTAAAGATAGTTTTATTTAAAACAGGATGCAAATAGCTTCCGGCAATCGCGCTCAGGGGGATCAGCACAAACTTCCGGAGGTGCAGGCGCGGATGCGGCAGCACCAGGTGCTCCTGCTCCAGGACAATCCTGTTGTACAGGAGAATATCGATATCGATCGTCCTCGGCTCATAGGTTTTCCAGGGGTCGCGCGTTCTTCCCAGCTCTGTTTCGATCGCCAGCAATACCGGGAGAAGCTCCTCAGGAGCAAGGGCGGTCTCTACCAGGATGCAGCAATTCAGGTAAGCCTGCTGCCCGCTCACGCCCCAGGCTTCCGTTTCATACACAGGCGATGCCTCCTTCACGGCACCCGCGCGCTCCTCTATTCGCCTCCGGGCCTCCGCCAGGAAAGCTTCCCTGTCACCGATATTGCCGCCCAGGCATAAATATGCTGCGTTCATAAAAATTATGTGTAAAAATAACAGAAAGAAGCTTATTTTCGGTCGGCAGAAAAACAATAATTCTATAACCGTGTTTACCTTAACATTATACATTATCAACACTCATGGACCTATCTAAAGACGAAAACCCGGTGAACCACGACCCTGCTGATCATCAGAACATCAGGGTGATCCCGAAATACTCCGGAGCTAAATTATTTTTCGGCGCCTTCTTCGGCTCCTGCCTGGGCATCCTGGTGACCGGCATCGTCCTTACACTCATCATCCTGTTCTCCCTCATCGGCTCGGTGAAAGATGCCGTGAAAATGGGTGAGGAAAAAACATTCGCCCTGAAAGACAATGCGGTCCTGAAGCTGAACCTCGACGGCATCATCAAAGACCGCGGCACCCGCAATCCTTTAGGGGACCTCGATCTCGGACCTTTTATGCCCAAGGGGAACATCGGCCTCAACGACATCATCGCCAATCTGCAAAAGGCCAAGAACGATCCCAAGATCAAAGGGATTTACCTCGAGGTCAGCAATCCGTCGGCCGGATTTGCCAGCCTGGAAGAGATCCGGAACGCCCTCCTGGATTTCAGAGCTTCCGGAAAATTCATCTATGCCTACGCCGAGGTATATTCGCAAAAAGGCTACTACGTTGCCACGGCGGCCAACAAGCTATACCTGAACCCACAGGGCGGCATGGAGATCAAGGGCCTGAGCTCGCAGCTGATGTTCTATAAAAACATGCTCGAAAAATTAAATGTGGAAGTGCAGATTTTTCGTCATGGGAAATTCAAAAGCGCGATCGAGCCCTTTATGCTGGATAAAATGAGCGACGCCAACCGGGCGCAGGTGGAAATCTACCTGGGCTCTATCTGGAACCAGATGGTAAAAGGCATCAGCGGGCAACGGGACATTTCAGCCGGCGAGATCAATGCCATGGCCGATAACATGTCGGTGCGGAGCCCGGAAGATGCCCTGGCCTTTAAGCTGGTGGATCAGCTCCTCTACGAGGACGAAGTGTTATCGGGCCTTCGCAAAAGCCTGGGCATCCGCGAAAAAGACAAGATCAATTTCGTATCGCTCGACAATTACCTGAACTCGGGGAATAAGCTAAACAACTCTTCCAACAAAATTGCCGTGATCTACGCTCTGGGAGAGATCGAAAGCGGCGAGGGCAATGAGAACAGCATCGGCAGCGACCGCCTCGCCAAGGCCATCCGGGAGGCCAGGCTCGACGATGACATTAAGGCCATTGTGCTGCGCGTGAACTCTCCCGGTGGGAGCGCCCTGGCCAGCGACGTGATCTGGAGGGAAACCGTATTGGCCAAAAAAGCCAAGCCATTTGTGGTATCGATGGGCGATGTGGCAGCCAGCGGCGGCTACTATATCAGCTGCGCGGCCGACAGGATCTTTGCGCAGCCCAATACCATCACCGGCTCCATCGGTGTCTTCGGGCTGATTCCGAATGCCCAGAAAGCCTTATCCGAAAAGCTGGGCATCACCATCGACACGGTGAACACCAACAAACACAGCGATGTGGGAACGATCCTGAGAGGTGTGACCAATGAAGAGCATGCTTACATCCAGCAGGGCGTTGAAAAAATCTACGATGTGTTCATCACCAAAGTAGGCGAAGGCCGCCACATGCCCAAAAGCGATGTGGACAGCATCGGCCAGGGAAGAGTCTGGAGCGGAGCGGATGCCATAAAGATCAACCTGGTGGATGAGCTCGGAGGTCTGAACGATGCCCTGAGCTACGCCGCTAAAAAAGCGAACCTGAAAGAGTATAAGATCAAAGATTACCCGAAACACAAAGAGCCTCTGCTGGAAATCCTGGGTGCCAGCCAGGACGAAATGGAAACCCGTGCCATCAAGTCGAAGCTGGGTGAGCAATACATCTACCTCCAGCAGCTGAAGCATGTGCTCAGCAGCAAAGGCGTACAGGCGCGGCTGCCTTATGAGATGATTATTGAATAGTACGATCATTGCTTCTCACGCATTTGCGTGAGAAGCAATGTCGCATACGATGAGATTGCTTTTTTCATTTGTTGCCGCACATGGCCTGGGTATCCTTCCCTCAACGATGATGTTAAGAAACATTTGAAACATCCTCCCTGACAGGACATCAAAAATCCTTAGATTTGACTATGTTTTTTTTCCTGTCCAAAATACTGGCTTTCCTGATCACGCCTTATACCTGGTTCTTCGTAGCCTTGCTCATCCTGCTAAAAAAAGTATGGCATACACCCTTCAAAAAGTTTGTGCTCGTCCTCACGATCCTGGTCTATATATGTTCCAATTCCTTCCTGGTGGATGAGCTGGTGCGCGCCTGGGAATACGAAGACGACGACATCTACCTGAAAGACACACGCTACGACCTCGCTATCGTGCTTGGCGGCATGGGCCGCGTGGACGAGCGCCAGCAACGCTTCGACTTTACCTGCTCCGGCGACAGGCTGTTCCAGGTCCTCCCTCTTTATTACAAAGGGCGTGTCGGCAAGCTCCTGATCAGCGGCGGCTCCGGCAGCATCAGCCACCCCAACCACCGGGAAGCCACCTATGTCAAAAAATACCTGAAAAGCATCCAGGTCCCCGACAGTGCCGTTATGATCGAGAACGATTCGAAAAACACTTACGAGAACGCCCTGTTTACGAAACACCTTCTGGACAGCATGCAGTTCAAGGGCTCTATCCTGCTCGTCACCTCCTCCTTTCACATGCGGCGCTCCCTGGCCATTTTCAAAAAAGCAGGCTACCAGAACATCACGCCATATGTCACCAACAAATTTACCGGCAGGCGAAAGTTCGAATTCGATCACTGCTTCCTTCCGAATGCGGAGGCCATCACCACCCTCAACCTCATTATACACGAAATGGTAGGCTATATGACCTATAAGCTCAAAGGCTATCTATAACCCCACTTTAACACCCAACACTATGTTCAGACACATCGACGATTTTATCCGGGCATTCGAATACGAATCGGGCTCTACGCTCAAGGTATTCCGCAACATCAGCAACGAAGCGCTGCTGGCCAGGCCACACGACACAGTCCGCTCGATCCAGCGCCTGGTATGGCACATCACTATCACCCTGGGCGAAATGCTGGGAAAAGCGGGCCTGGATATTGACTGCCCGGATGAACATTCGGCGCCGCTGAATGACATCAACGCCATCTGCCAGGCTTATGAAAGGGCGGCAAAATCAGTGCTGGAGCAGGTAAAAAGCCGCTGGACAGATGCCGACCTTTCCACCGAGGTGAACATGTACGGCGAATCGTGGAGCAAAGGCACGATCCTGACGGTGCTGATCAAGCACGAGGCGCATCACCGCGGGCAGCTCACCGTTCTGATGCGGCTGAGCGGACTGACCGTTCCGGGCGTGTATGGCCCGAGCAGGGAAGAATGGGCCGCCTGGAACATGGCAAGCCCCGAATAATTTTTTTCTATTTTCTGCGCTTTCCTTATGGAAACACTTCCTATAGGGCATCTTAACCAAAAAATTCATGTATTATGACTCTCAGAAAACTGATTACCATAGCGCTGATCCTGACAGGAACCACGCTCATTTCATTAGGATTTTTCTCCCGGACACTCACCTCTAAATCGGAAACCATGCTATCATTCGGAAAAGGCGACACTTACGAGAAACTCTGGAAACGCGTAGACAGCTGTGAAAAGAAAGGCCTGACGGAATCGGCGCTAAAGGTGGTGGATGTGCTCTACAACAAAGCCAAAACAGAAAACAATGCGGCGCAGTTCGTCAAGGCGGTGATCCACCGCATGAAATTCGAGAGTTATAGGGAGGAATTTTCGCTGGAGAAATCCATCTTCAGGCTGAGAGACGAGGCCGCCGCCGCTAAATACCCGGTGAAGCCTGTGCTACAAAGCATCCTCGCCGACGCCTTCAGCCAGTACTTCC
>Ga0233425_10008873_pt1 | contig 13065 bp, 17 predicted proteins | sample Watercolumn_Towu_2_FD_181712 | JGI IMG/M metagenome (GOLD analysis project Ga0233425, IMG submission 181712) | Freshwater microbial communities from Lake Towuti, South Sulawesi, Indonesia - Watercolumn_Towuti2014_140_MG | ecosystem: Environmental > Aquatic > Freshwater > Lake | place...
AAGGCAGATATTGCTCTATTGAAAGCGCGGGTGAAGGATAAGATTGCAAGGGCATATTTGGATGAAATACTTTCTGCAGAAAGGGGAGTTAGCGTTACAGTAAAACCTGCAGATACAGATACAATTGGAACAACAACTTATACTTATTATTTGGATTCTTCAAGTGTTATCTATGGTTCTATCAGTGTTAATCCTATTAATCTTGATGGGAATAAAATTAATCTTGCAATATCAAAACCTTCAACTTTATTTGTGATAAAAAAAGATAATACTTTGGCTAGAGCTGGAACAATTGGCAGTGATGGCAAGATAACTATAATTCCAAATCTGGATAGTATTTTAACGCAAGGACTTGTAGACTCTACAACTGCAGAACATGCGAATAGATTAAATGGGGCTACTTTAGCTGATCTTGAGGGAGAAGGATGGTTAGTTTCAGGAAGTTCTAGTACAACTTTAACCTCATCTTCATCTTCAAGTTCAACGACAACTTACAAGACTTTAGGTTTTGATTCAAATACGGTAGTCTATAGGGCGGATTTAAAAATCGGCTCCGCTTCTAATATTTTAGGATATGAAAGTTGTACGGCTATCTTCAATGGAGATAACATAGGCATATCTAAGAAGAAAACAGATTCAGACGATGCATGGAGTTTTTATACTATGTCAAATGGAAACTGGGTGATTACTGAAGATATTATCTCGAGCGATATTCAAGGTCTTAAAGATGATTTAATAGTTGCGTGTAATGAGAAAAAATCTACGATGACAGTTACTTCTGGTCCTGTTTTAACATAATCAAAATATGCGGGGACTAGGATTTGAACCTAGGTAAGCACTAAGCTACTTGGTCCTAAGCCAAGCCCATTTGACCACTCTGGCATCCCCGCTTGTATATGCGGGGATTGAGGTGTATAAAAAGCTATTGATTTGAAAAGTAAAAAAAGTAGTTATCTTGTGTACGATGAAAGGAAGATTTTATTATTGGACATCAGATATCTAAAAGAAATAATATAATTATTTCTTGGCTTTTTCAGCAGAAGCGACTTTGGCTTTTAGCTTTTCATCCAATTGCAATCTGTCAATTAATTCTTTATATCTATTTCTTATGGTGACTTCAGTGATGCCTGCAACGTCTGCAACTTCTCTCTGCGTCTTTTTCTCATCGTTCAATAGGGCAGCGACGTATAATGCTGCAGCGGCAATTCCTGCAGGGCCTCTTCCTGAGATAAGCTCTGAGATATCTGCTTTCTTTAGGACTTTAAGAGCTTCATTTTGTGTCTTTGGAGAAAGATGCAAGATAGATGAAAACCTTGAGATGTAATCTTTTGGAGATGAAGGGGTAACCTTGATTTTCAGTTTTCTAACTATAAATCTATATGTTCTTCCTATTTCTTTTCTTTCAACATCAGAAGCACCGGCTATTTCATCAAGAGTTCTTGGGATGTTGTATGACCTGCAAGCGGCATAGATGCATGCAGCTATGACAGATTCCATTGATCTTCCTCTTACTAATCCTCTTTGAAGGACATAATTGTATACTCTTGAGGCTTCATCTCTAACTACTGAAGGTAAGTTGAGGAAGGATGAAACTCTTCTAAGCTCTGCCATTGCTAATCTAAGGTTTCTTTCAATTGAAGTTGAGACTCTTTCCTGCCATTTTTTCAATCTAAGGAATTTTCTTGTTTGTCCGGCTTCAAGTTTATAGATATCTGAGATTTCTCCGACATTTGTTGTAAGGCCTTTGTCGAATTTCTGCATGGACATTGGAGCTCCTCCTCTGCCTTTCTTATCTGATTTGTCGAACTGTCCTCCTGCATCCTGGCCTGAATCGACCATCTTTTCTTCTACTATAAGTCCACATTCATTACAGATAATTTCTCCTTTATGGTCATCATAGGTCAAATCGACGCTGCCACATTCCGGACATCTTTTTACGAAGCTCATGTTGTTTGTTTTAGAATTTAATCAAAAGGTTTATAAATCTTTCCCGATGAGAGTATTTAAACCTTTCGGTGTCCTGAAAGGTTTATCGACGATAATTTTTATTGTACTTTTTAACTGTTTTTATTTCAATATTCTTGAAAAAAGAAGATGATAGTTATCTGATGCAGTAGAATTCATCGGATTATGATATTGATTTGAAGATTAAGTTTAACTGGAAATTTTATTTCTTAATCAAAACAGCATTAACCATTCCTTCTTGGGAAGGTCTGTTTGTTATTCTTGCTTTTCCTAATGTGGTTTCTATGAGTGCACCCTTCATTAATCTGTTTTGTCTTGCAAAGAATCTGTTCTGAGGAGTTTCTTCTACGTTGGTTATTTCTGCCTTTTTGACTTTTCCATCGATGACTAAATTGACTTTATTTGTGGTGAGCAATAGAATTTTATCGCTTCCCCCTCTTACCCTAAGGGATTTTCTTCTTGTTTCCTTGCCCATTGTTACAACTCTTGCCTGATTATGTCTTTCATAAAGCTTTTTCTTTCTATGACTATGATATTTTGCTCCAGATATTTTTCTTCCCTTATTCATAATTAACGTTTGGAAATATGCTTTATAAAGCTTTTTGTTAATAAAATTAAAGAAAAAAGAATTATCTTACTAAGTAGAATTTATCGGATTAAGATATTTCTCTTTATTATCTAAGATTATTTTATTGTTCTTTTATTTTTTCTAGATTATACGAATTAAACCTTATTGCAAGCAACAACAAGGTTTATATATCATCTTTCCAAAAGTGAATTATGGTGAATGGAATTGAAAGACCTCTTGACCTTTTGAACCAATCAAAGGGAAAGGAAGTTCTTGTGCAGTTGAAAGGGGACAAACAACTTGTTGGAACCCTTTTGGCGTTTGACATCCACATTAATGTGGTGTTAGACAATGCAAAGGAAATAGAAAATGGAGAAATGAAGAAAAGTGTTGGCCTTAGTTTTCTAAGGGGAGACACAATAATCTTCATATCGCCTGCTTCAACTTCTTCAAAGAAATAAGAGTTAGTCTTTATTTTTGACTTGGACAGAAGATAAATAATGGGTTAGTTGGGACTCTATATTAATCGAATGAACATTGATTTCTTTAAACCATACTTTTGTTTCATCCAATTTGTTGCATCCTTCACAACTTCTGAACCATATTTGTTATCCGGACAGATAACAAAGTCAACAGACCATTTTGATTTTTTATTTTTACTTTTTGTTTTAATTAAGATTATAAAATCTACATCTGCAGGTCTTTTCTTACTTGTTGTAAAACTTCCTCTTAGATACGCTTCCTTAATAGGAATAGTCTTTGCCAGTTTATTTATAATTTTTTGAGATTCTTTCCACATTCTTTTTCTATGGGGAGAATTTAGAAATTGAGAAGGGATTTTGTTGATCATATCTCAATTTTATCAAAATCCTTTACAATACTTGTGTTTTTGAAAATCTTCTTGGCTTCTTTTTCAATTATTTTTGGATTGAATTCATATCTCTGGGAGATGTGAGTGAGGATGAGCTTCTTTGCTTTGGACTTCTTTGCGATTGTTGCCGCATCTTCACTTGTTAGGTGCTTTCTTTCCAATGCTCTTTCCTTTTCTTCTATGGCAAAGGAGGATTCACTGATGAGAATGTCAGAATTATTCGCGATCTTTATTGCATTATCGTTTAATGCAGTGTCCATTACTATTGTGACTTTTCTTCCAGGTTCCAAATAGGAAAGGGATTTTGCTTTTATCTTTTTTCCATTAAATACAATATCCTTTCCTGCTTGCAATTGTCCTATCAACGGGGAATTTGGAAGCTTGAGCTTCTTTAACTTCTTTCTATCTAATCTTATTTTGTCTTTTATCACAAATGAATAGGCATTGCAAGGACTATCATGTTGCATCGCTTTTGTTTCAATGAAAAATTCTTTGTTGTCTATGAAAATAGAATCTTGAACTTCGTGAACTCTTATGTCTATTTTGAATCTTGCAATCAGTTCTTGAATTATGCTCATAAAATGCTTTGAATCTTTAGGACCATACAAATCCAAGGTTTTCTTATACTCTGTCATTGCAAGAGTTTGCAATAATCCTGGAAGCCCTAGGATGTGGTCTCCGTGCCAATGTGTGATTAGAATCTTGGTTATCTTTGAAGGACTGAGCTTTGCTACTCTAAACTGTCTTTGCATTCCTTCTCCGCAATCTATCAGAATATTTTCATCCTTATATGACAGGAGAATTCCTGAATGATTACGCTTCTCAGTAGGAATTGCATTTCCAGTACCTAAAAAGGTTATCTTAATTGGTTCCATTATCTTTGTAGTTAAAGGGTGTTTAAATAGGTTTTTGAAATTGAGTTTTAAAGGTTGGCAAGAAATACATTTGCTTTATTATCTGATGCAGTCTATTATATGTTGAACAAGGTAGTTGTAGGAGATGCTTATTGCTTTAATTGGATGGGCTTTAGCCAAAGGAGGATGTCACCTATCAAGTAGAATTCATCGATTTAAGATAATGAAGTTAAGTCATTATAGGAGATAGCTAGAAAGGCATTTATGAGGGAGAAAAGGTTTAAAATGTATAAATGACTTATATCGGGATGAAAAAGAAGGTTATGCAGTTCTTTGCAGTTTTACTTGTATTTGTCGGGGTTTTGGCTATTCTGCAGTATTTTGTGTTCGGAGGAATAACTTTTTTTGCAATTTATAACTCAGGCAATATCCCAATACAGCAGGAAACAAGTGTTCAGAGTTTTCTAAATGACATTAACTCTGCGAAAGGGTTTAGCTTGAAAATAGGAGATTATATCTTATTAGACAATAAGTTGACTGTTCAATATACTATAAAAGAACTTAAAGGAGAAAATCAGGAAATGAATTTAGGATTTAGTTTAATGAATGGAGAGAAATTAATTGAAAAGGGAGAGCAGAAAGTGATTGTTGAAGCTAATAGGGAGAATATGTTTTCAATAACTTTTGATGTGGGGGGGTATTCTAATCTTGTGTTGTTGTTAGATGCGGTCAATGGAAAAGTTGTTGCGAGTGCAAGTAAGGAGATATTACTAGAAAATTCAAAAGGGATTAGTGGGAATGCAATAAATGACATTAAAGTAGAGGCTATGCCTTGGCTTTTGTTTATTGTAATTGCTTTAACAATTGCGATTGTTGCTCTTAGAAACGTCACTAAAAGACAGGCAGTACATTATTTTAGAAGAAGCCATAATAGGGGGCTTATTGGTTTGGAAATAAATACTCCTTAGGAGTATTTATAAGTTATCTTATAAGTAGAATTCGTTAGGTTAAGATATTTATTTCATTTATTGTATTACTTAGAAATTTGTTTGGAGTTATAGATGATAATTGAATTATGAGTTAACAATGCAATTATCAATAGACTTAAAAACATAGGTTTCTTTGTTGATTTATGGAGTCAAAAGAAAGGGTGTTGAAGGGAAAAATAGAAGATGCAAAAAAGACTCTTCTTCAGATGTCTGAGATTAGTTTGTGGATAGATACATATGATGACATATTCTCAGACTTTGATCCCAGGCCTTACTCTGAAAGGGCATTGTCTGATGACTTTTTAATTGAAGCTAAGAAAGCCGTAAAGGATAAATCCACTGGGCAGATAGAGCTTAAGTTTCTCGCTCCTGCGCACATAAGAAATCCTGCTCTTGAAGTGATGATAAAAAGAAGATTGAAGGATCATTTTAAGAGACATTATATGATAATGATTGATGAGGCTAAGAGTTTGAGGAAGAGAGGGATAATGATGGCTTTGGCAGGCGTAGTAATGATTATGCTTGCGACATATCTTTCTTCTTTAAATTCTTCTAGTTTAATTATAGAATTTTTTATGATTTTGCTTGAACCTGCAGGATGGTTTACTGCCTGGGTTGGATTGGAAGATTCATTTTTTGGTTCTAGTAAAGAGTTGAATAAGGAGCTTAATTTCTATGAAAGAATGTCAAATGCGGAGATAGTGTTTAATAGCTATTGATTTTTGTTATACAAAGTATAGGTGATTTTCACTTTTACAATAGAATCGAAGAAATAAAATAATTGATATCTTATGCAGTAAAATTCGGCGGATTATGATATCTATGTATTTCTATGCAAAGAAAATAAGCGCTCCCGGAAGGATTCTACAACCTCCACCGGGTTCTAGGAGTCCAGGAACCACAAATTCTTTCAGAATTTTATGGCTTATAGCCATAAAGCGCTCCCGGAAGGATTTGAACCCTCGACCCTTGGATTAGAAGTCCAATGCTCTATCCAGGCTGAGCTACGGGAGCATATAATAAATGCAGAAAGTTAATTTATAAAGCTATCTCCTTGTTATATCTATCAAAATAGATAAATGCTTTAATAACTCAATTGCATGTTTTTGTAATGAAATATAAGAGGCCAACCTGGGATGAGACTTTCATGGATATAGTTCATGTAGTTTCTAAAAGAGGGACTTGTGATAGGGGAAGGAATGCAGCAGTTATTGCTGCAAAAGACCACAGGAGATTGTCTTTTGGATATGTTGGCTCCCCTCCTGGAGAACCTCATTGTGATGATGTTGGGCATTTAATAAGAAAAGTTACTCATGAAGATGGAAGTGAAAGTTATCATTGCGTAAGAACCATACATGCAGAGATAAATGCTATAGAAAATGCTAAAAGTCTGAGAATTAAGTTGAAAGGCGCTACTTTGTATAATAAGATGACTCCATGCGTTAATTGTGCAAATGCAATTAAAAAATCGGGAATTGAAAGAGTGGTATGTGAGAAAAGATATCATAGATTAGAAGGCGAGGAAATATTGAAGAAAGCAGGGGTTGAGATTGTGTATCTTACAGATGAGTTGATGAAATATAAGAAGCAGTAAATTAACAACCTAATAATCTAAACGTTTAAATAAGCTTTATATTAATCAAATATGTCTGTGCAGGGACATTCTATGTTTTTGCATCGATAAACTTCAAATACGCGCGGGTCGCATAGTGGTTCTTGCAATCGGCTGCAGCCCGATATACGGGGGTTCAATTCCCTCCCCGCGCTTTTTTCTCTTCGATGTTTTAAAGGCTTGAGGGAATTGAACAAAGAGTAAATGAAGTTATTATCTGATGTCGTAGAATTCATTGGATTAAGATATTTCAGAAGTTAATTTTTTATCATTTTTTCAATTCAGGCGATAGATTTAAAAGCAAGGTTTATGCTGGATTTTTCATGGCAAATGAAGATAATAGTGGAATAAGAATAGTTGAGGAGTATGCTGCAAAGTCTGTTGCAGGTTCTACATTTAGAGTTATAGTGGATGGAGTAACGCACTTGCATGAATGTGGGCATAGGTATTCTAAATCAAAAGATGATTCTTTTCCATTTAATCCTAAAGATGTTCGTGTAGTTACATTTGGACATGCACATATGGACCATATTGGCAGATTTTTAGAATTGGCAAGACAAGGATATAACGGAGGGGTTTATGCTACTCAGATAACTGCTGCTTTGGCGAAGCTTCAGTTTGAGCAGGATGCTGCCAGCGTCTTTCTTAATAATAAAATGAAGAAGGGACCTTTTAGAAACTTCCCTACAAGAGATGATGTCAAAGAGGCTATGAATATGTTTGTTTCATACGGCGATAAACTCGGAATACCTCTTAGACAGGAAGTTGAGATTTCTCCAGGAGTTTCTATAAAGTTTTATGAGGCGGGGCACATTCCGGGCTCGGCATTAACTATGTATAAAATAAATAAAGAGGGATTAAAAAGAAATTTACTTTTAGCTTATGATTTGGGAAGAACAGATTTTAAGATTGCAGGGCATCCTATTTGCGATACTCCTTTTGTGAGATTTCCCGAAACTGATTTTGATGAAGAAGTAGACTTCGCAGTTGTTGAGGCAACTTATGGTGGCAGGGAACACAAACCAATAAGTGATTCTATTGGAAGTCTGGAAGAAGCGATAAAGAGAGTTGAGAAAACGAAAGGTATTCTTTTTGTTCCTGCTTTTACAATAATGAGAACGCAGATGGCTAGGGAATTTATTTTTAGATTGGATCAAGAAGGGAAGCTTTCAAAAGAAATAATGGTTTGTACAAGTACTCCTGGCGCAGACTCTGTAGACAGGATTATGATGGCAAATTACATGGATCTTGATGAACAGGCAATTCAAGAGCTTAAAACTCCTAAGAATTCTTCTTTCTGCTGGGATAAATATATTAGGCATAAGAAACTTGATGAAACTCTTACTTTCATGAAAGAAAGAATAGGGAATGTTCCTACGATCGTTATTGCTTCTTCAGGAATGTGTGATATGGGTAGAGCAGTTCCATTGTCAAAGGCAGTTATAGGGGATAAGAGAAATGTTGTTCTCAAAATGGGTTATGCAAGTCCGGAAAGCAGGATGGATAAGATGTTGATTGCCTCACAGCCAAATTGCCAGGAAAAGGATAGAGAAATTTCATATGATGGTGAGAAGATTAGAATGGAAGCTGGGCTTGTGGAGATAGGAGGAACTTCAGGGCATGCAGATTGGAGAGAAATAGAGGCTTTCCTTAGAAATCTAAGAAATCCTGAGAAGGGGCAGAGGTTCAAAGCAATATTCATAAAACATGGAGAAGAAAAGGCATGTTATGCTTTGGCTGAAAAATTGAAGGAAGCGAGAAATGCGGGGGAAAATATAATTGTAATGGAACCACATGTAGTTTATGGACATAAAAGGGAAAAATAAGTTTTCTTTTTAGTTTTTTATAACTCTTTTATCTTTTAAGTTAATTTATGGAAAGGAAAGCTAGGGATATCTATTGTAGCGGGATTATTGGGGGGATATTTAGGGGCTAATGATATCTATTTACAGATAGAAATTGATATATACTCGCTTTTTCTTTTATATTAATGGGTTTTGCCAAAAATCTTGCTTCTATTCTTGCTTCTGTAGTTGTTGCAGTTTCTGCTTTTGGGCAGGAAAAGACGATTTATAGGGAATTGTATGAAGAAGTTGAGAAATTGGGGGGAAAGTTTGCATACAAGGACAATATTTCATTTGATGTTTGGTCTGGAAATAATGAGCTTACAATTTCTGTGCTTATAGGTTACATAGGTATAATCTGTTATGACAAAGGATGTGATGGTTTGGACGAATTTCATATGATAAATTTGAATGATTTTGGAGAAGTAAAACGTACAAAAGATTTGGAAAAAGGAGAGTATCTACATAGAACCAAGCAATTATTGTATATCTTAGGAGAAAGAACGAAGGAAAAAATAAGGTAGATAGCTTTAAATAGGCAGAGGGATAAATCCAATTATCAAACTCATAAGGAGGACACATGGCAACACAAGGATATTGCGTAAAGTGCAAGGAAAAAGTTGATATCAAAGATCCAAAAGAATCTTTGACAGCTAAGGGCACAAAGATAGCAAAAGGAAAATGTCCTAACTGCGGAACAACTGTCTGCAGAATGGGCGGATGCAAGTAATTACTTCAATTTTTTTATTTTTTTGAGGTAATTTTTTAGTTTTAACTGATTTTTTAGAATAGTTTGAATATACTTGATTTTATTAGAGCAATCGAAAGATTTAAATATTTACACATAATATATTTAATATAAATAAGATACCTATAGCAAGAAAATGGGAGCAATAACACTATCAATGCCTGAAGAATTGAGAAAGGAAATGGGAGAATTTCCAGAGATAAACTGGAGCGCCGTAGCAAGAGAAGCGATAAAAAGAAGGATATTATTATTAAAAGAAATGAATGAATTGCTTAAAGATAGCAGACTAACAGAAGAAGATACGATTAGACTTGGAAAAGAACTTAATAAGAGAGTTGCAAAGAAACTGCTTAGAAGATGAAACTTGTCGTTGATGCTAATATCCTGTTTTCTTGTTTAATTAAAGAAGGAATTAATAGAAAATTATTGCTTGAATCCGAATTTGCATTTTATACTCCTTCAGAGGTTGTTGAGGAATTTTTAGAACATCTGGAAGAAATTGCAGGAAAAGCAAAGGTTAATGCGAGATTATTAAAAGGAAAATTTAAGGAATTACTGAGAATGTCTCATCTTAAAGTTGTTAGTTGGGAAGAATTTGAAGATTATGAAGGCAGGGCAGAAAAAATAAGTCCAGATAGTGACGATATTCCTTATTTTGCCCTTGCTTTAAAATTAAATTGTGGGATTTGGAGCAATGATAAATTGTTGAAGGAACAGAAAAGGGTTATGATTTATACAACTGAAGAATTGGTTGATGGAATTGGGAAGGGAATGATATAAGGTTATTAGAATTCTTTAAATACTATTGATTTCTAGGGGATTTATGGCAGAGGAGAAAAAGGGAGAATTAACAATTGATGAATTGGCTGCATTTTCTAAACCAATGGATAGAGTTTTAGATAAAGCAAAAAGATTTCTTATAACTGAAAATCCCCATATTAGATATAGATAATAAGAGAATTCTTTAAATACTATTAGTTTTATTGTTTCGCAATTTCCCACATAAATTTAAAATAGGTTCTGTAAGAATCTGCAATCTGTTTGTCTTCTAATAAGAATCCGGTTGGATTTGATGTCCAGGAAATTGTAGCTACTTTGTTTCCATAAATTAAGGTTGAGCTTAAAGTAATATATCCTTCTGAAAGATAACGGGTTTTTGCATGATAGGTTATATCCGTTCCTTTTACCTTTTCAGAAACTATTAACTTGCCTTTTATGTTTTTTTCTTTAACTCTCTTTTGGAATTGATAGAAAAAGTCCTCTAAAACTTCCTTGAATTTTCCTGATGAGCCAAATACCAAGTATTCTTTATGCTTTAAAATATCTTCAAAAATTGATTTTATTCCTTTTTTGCCCTGATAGATTACTGCTTCTGGCTTTTCTCTTGGAACTGATTTTTTTATTAATTCTGGAATTATTTTGTTTATTTCATTTTCTTTTTCCTTCAATTGTATTTCTTCTTCTTTTATTAATTCAAGAAATTTCTTAGGGGTTTCTGCCTTGAAATACTTCCTATTTGCTTTTATTACAAATGAGACAAGCCCTTTTTCAATCAATCTTTCTAGGGCATCATAACAATTTGTTCTGTTAATATTTGCTTGTTTTGTTATATTTCCTGCTAACGAACTTCCTAACTCCAGCAAGGATAAGTAAACCTTGGCTTCTGATTGGCTTAAGCCAAATTTTTTTAGTGTTTCTTCCATTGTTTTTCTTATACTATCTATTATTTAAGCTTTTTGTATTGTTGTTTGCTATGGCAACAACGATTATTTATATAGTCTTTATCAGAGGGGATTTTATGGAGAAAAATTAGCAATGGCAGAAGGAGAAAGAACCTGGGAGAAAAAAATTAGATTATCTGCAAATTGCGAGATGAATTTAGAGAGGTTAATAACTATTTTATGTGAAAGATTCAAATATTATCCTAAGAAATTAGCATTAATTGATGTTTCTATGTTTTCTGAAGATACGCAGAAGGAGATTTTGAATGCATTGGGCGAAGAATATTCAACAGACAGACATTGCAGAAAAGATACTGAGAAAGCAATTACTTTTTTTGCAAGGAGTGGTAATAGGGCACGCTTAGAGCAAATAGGTAACCAATGTTTAAAGAACAATAATTTGAACTGGGCAGAACAGGCATTTAGCGCCATAGGCAAAAGGATTTCTCCTAAAGAATATCGCTCTACAGGGGATAGACTTGTTGCTACTGGGCATATTAATCAAGCTATAGAAGCTTACACAAAATCAGGAGACAAACAGGCACTTCAGGCACTTATTGATTTGGGCGATAGATATATAGCTGAAGGGAAGATGTATTGGGCAGAGTGCGCACTTAAATCTGTTGGTAAGAAGTTGACAAAAACTCAAATTAGACATATAGGGCATTCACTTCTAAAACAAGGGGACTTATTAAACGCATTGGACGCTTATAAATCAGCAGGTTATACGGCAGGGATGCTTAGAGTTGCCAACTTATTTTCGGAAGAAAGGGATTGGGAAAATGCACAAAAGGCATTTAAAATGGCTGGGAGATCTTTTCCATTAACTTCTAAACATTATTTAGACATTGGAGACAGTTATCTAAAGAGAAAAGAGGTTTATAAGGCAATAGATGCTTTTAAGAAAGGTCAATGTACTGATAGATTGCTGGAAATTGCTAGGAGTCATACTGGAATAGATTATTTTGACCGTGCATGTTCTGCATATAGAGCTGCTGGAGCCCAAATTCCAAGAGAGCAAGCATTATTTGTTGCTCAAAATAAACTTGAGATGGGGCATTTTATTGATGCTAATAGTGCTTTTAAAATTGGAGGAGATAAAACAATGACTTCCTTTACCAGACAATTCTTTCAAGAGAAGGAAGTTGCAGGAGAATAGTTAAATGAAGAAAAAAGAAGACAATTTAACTATTATGAAAGATTTAATCCAGGAAGAGCTATTGAACTTTGTGAAAAATATGAATTATATTCAGAAGCTGCTTCAATTTCAAGAAGACGAAATCAGAAGGATAGGGCTGAATCTTATAGAATCTTAGCAAGGTTTAAGCACACTAAAACAAGATAGAATTGGGATTTGCATGCTTAATGAAATAGTTTAAATATTCTTGATTTTATTGTTAAATATGAGTGAAGAGAAAAAAAGTGAGCTGACAATTGATGAATTAGCTGCATTTTGTAAAAGGAAGGGTTTTGTATTTAAGAGCAGCGAGATTTATGGGGGGCTTTCTGGATTTTGGGATTATGGGCCATTGGGAGTTGAATTATTTAATAATGTAAAGCAGGATTTCTGGAAGTTCTTTGTTCAGCAGAAAGAGAATATGGTTGGAATCGAGGCGAGCATTATTTCACATCCTAAGACATGGAAGGCATCAGGGCATATCGCGAATTTTAATGTTAATGATTATCTTGTTGCATGCAAGAAATGCAAGAAGTCTGGGAAGGTTGATAAGCCTAATCTTGGAAAAATAAAATGTCCTTCTTGCGGAGGAGAGTATGATTGGGAGCATGCAAAGATGGTTGAGCAGATGTTTAAGACAAGAATTGGGACTGACCAAATAGAGGCTTATTTGAGAGGAGAGACTGCGCAGGGAATGTTTATGGATTTCAAGTTAG
>Ga0233425_10008875_pt1 | contig 13063 bp, 13 predicted proteins | sample Watercolumn_Towu_2_FD_181712 | JGI IMG/M metagenome (GOLD analysis project Ga0233425, IMG submission 181712) | Freshwater microbial communities from Lake Towuti, South Sulawesi, Indonesia - Watercolumn_Towuti2014_140_MG | ecosystem: Environmental > Aquatic > Freshwater > Lake | place...
CATAGTAACATGAAATCCAATGGCGCTATGAAAAATTTCTTTCACAAACCGTTTTATGTTATGCTGCATATAGCGGCATCAATGTCATGCAATTTTTAATTCGCTCAAAATAGAAGCCCGGCGGACAGATATGATCCGGAAGAGCAACATGGCCATCGGCAACCGGGAAGATGATATCTGCAAGGTCAGTCGCTCTATTGCCCGTTCGGAGTTTCAGCATGCCAGGTCAGGGCATACGGATTCAACATCTCGCTGGGAAGTCAGAACATCAGCTATACCCCATTGAGGGATTTAATGACCGACAACCAGCCGGTGGCCGATTTCATCCAGAAGCTGGGATTCACGGGGATTCCGGAGGTGGAACAGATGCTTGATGACTTTTACCAGCAGTTCGGGGGTTTTGCCATCACCCTTTACTTCAACACCAATACCGGTTTTTCGTCGCTGTATGTGAATATCAGCACGGGAGATAACAATGCCGCCATCAAAGCGGAACTGGTGCAGACCATTAAAGGCGTATCCGGATCGCATTCGAACGGCGTGTTTATCAGTGAGGGACAAACAATGTCATGTACAACTAATGTTTTCATGTGTAAGTGATTTATCTACCGTCACAGGAAATTCTCAGGCGGGACGATCTCGTGTGTTATGCCATTAAGCTGATTTGAAGGCAGAGTGATTTTGTTAATCGGATGCAGCCTATCGCTTTACCGGAATATCCATCTATTCATCCACGGTTTTCAGTTTGCCGAAAGTAATGGCCGGGTTGAAATAGTTCAACCACCCACACATCAACCGGCTTAATCGTTCAATGCACCCGTCGAAACTGGCCGGAATTGTTTTCCGGGTGATTTCTTTGATCCTGTACTTCAATTCCTGCCAGCCGGATTTTAATCCCCGGTATAGAGTTTCTGATGCACATAGCCGCTATTACGCGTGGAGTAGAGGCCGGTTTTGCATCAATCTTTTGAAAAAAATTTCTTCCGGTAACTGGTTTTAATTAAATATTAGTTACATTTGTTTATAAATTAGATAATCACTTGATATATACCGCAATAAATAAATTGACCTGATAGGATTCAGTACCAATGGTTTTTTATATAAATCAGGAATTATATCCATTTGTATTTTACATACAGGGAATTGCTTTTGCGATATCTTTTTACATTCATTAACAACCAAAATCCCGTGAAAAATGAGAAAATATTCGCAACAATATACTCAGTTAATTGGCAGAAGAAATGGCAGGAATTTCCGATGGAAATTCTGGCCATTTATAAAAATCAGTAAAGAGCCAATCCCTACAATTGATGATACGGTTATTCCTCAGTTTGAACATGAGCTTTTCGAAGCCGCTGAATCTGAAATTATCAGAATATCGGAAAAATGGAAACAAACTGATCAATATCTTAAGACCAATTATTGCAAGGCCGTCATAGAGCATAAAGATGCACACGAATCGTATGAAAAGGAAGTAAAAGAAGCTATAACAGCTTTAAATACTTTTGAACGCATTAAAGGGCAACTGGAGGAACTCACGGCACCTTCCCTTTCAGCTTTTTGGACTCTATTTTTGCTTATTTGTATTGCAATAGCGGAATTCCCCCTGAACAGCATTGCGTTCCAGATCTTCGGCGCATCAATGATAGAAACGATTGTGATGACAGCATCCATTATGCTGATATTTCCTTTTGCAGCTCACTTTTTCGGCAAATCATTAAAACAAAACCATCATAAAATAAAAGACATCATTATCATAATAGTCACACCCCTGGTCATTTTCGGATTGATCGGGGCTATTTCCATTTTTCGGGAAAGTCTTTTTGAAACATTGCAAACCAAAAGTTTCTTAAGAATAAACATGGCTCCAAAGACCGCTATGATTCTGTTTGTTCTCATTAACATTGCGATATTTTTTGTTGCAACATTGATCGCATATGAAGGGGCATATCCAGACCATGCAGGATACAGAACTATCCGAAAAATTTACAAGACTGCTTTACTAAGTCATGAAAAAGAATCAACTGAAGCGAAAAAAGCTGCAAAGAGATTGTGGGATGCTAATCATTCATTGGAAGAGAACAAGCAAAAGCGTTCAAAAGTCCATGAAAGGATGTACGAACAAGCAAAGATCATTATGAATTCCTATGATTGGCTTGTACGCTGTTACAGGAATGCGAATATGTCTGTCAGGGATAATGCCATTATCCCCAAATGTTTCAAGGATCGTCCACAATTGCCTGAGATACCCGAGTTGCTTGATCCTAAGAAACTGGATTGGGACTGTAAATTCCATGAAAAAAATCCTTCACATGCAAATCCGATCACGCTTAACTAGCATCCTGTTAGTTGCCACCTTAACCTGCTGCAATTTTTATCAGGAAAGTATCGATTCGAGGCCGGAAAAGATTTTTCTGGTCCTGGTCGATTTATCGGAAAGTGTAAACGATCCGGCCATTAAATCAGGTCTGAAAAAAGATTTTAAAGCTATTCTTGACAAAATATGTTCTAAGGATGTTTTACTTGCCGGATTTATAACGGAATCATCTATCACGGAGCATGCCATCCCGATCAGGATTGATTTTCCTTCATTCAGGCCAACGACCGACAATGAACTTTATCTTAAAGCCGAAAAAGAAGAGTTTGACAGAAAGTTCACCGCAATGAAGGATTCTCTTTATAGTTATGCTGATATGATATTGTTTGGCAGCATCAGGAAGGTGATGAATACAGATATATTCAGTTCTCTTCTATTTGCGGAAAAGGTCTTCAATAACTACCCGAAAAAGGAAAAAGTGCTTATCATCCTATCTGACATGATTGTATGCAGCGGGAAAATTAATTTTGAAAAGGAGAAATTGACTGATCAAAGGGTGGAAACTATCCTTACTGATCTTGCCAAGACCCATCAGTTACCTGATCTGAAAGGAGTGAACATCTACATCTCAGGGGCACATTCCAGGAATGCCACAATGTTTGTGGAGATCCAGCATTTCTGGCAGAAGTATTTCGAAGCCTGTAAAACCCGACTAAACCCATCAAACTACGGAGCGACATTAATTTTTTTCGACGAATAAAATCAGCATAATGATAAATAAAAGGTTATTTCTTCTTGGAGGCTATGACCTTGAAATGGTTGAGATAAGAAAGATTCTGATAAAGAAAAGTGAAGTTTTTTATGATAATAAACTGGAATGGGGAGCCAAACTGAGCGATTACAAGAAATTTTTCGATGACGAACATGATTTTGCCGGGATAGAACTGACCAAAGACATTAAACCGCCAAAGAGTTATATTGAAATCGATCACCATAATGAGAAAAACAGTCTTCCGTCTTCCATTGAACAAATTGCAGATATGCTGGGTATTGAGCTTGATCGTTGGCAGAAACTGGTTGCAGTAAATGATAAGGGGTATATCCCCGCAATGGAGGCAATGGGTGCGACAAAGGAGGAGATTGACAAGATAAGAAAAGAAGACCGGAAGGCTCAGGGAGTCACGGAAACCGATGAAATGTCAGCCCTGAAATCGATACAGGAGCAGTTGACAGTGGTCAGAGGCGTCACGATGGTAAAGTCTTTAACACCACGATTTTCAGCCGTGACCGACCGGCTGTATCCATATTCAAAACTGTTGATTTATAATGACCGCGCAATGACCTATTATGGAGTAAATGCCGGTAAAATGAAAGAAGTGTTCAATGAACTGATCATTTCCGGTGTTGCATACTCGGGCGGGGGACCTTCCGGATTTTTCGGAATAAAAAAAGATGCACTGTCCCTGGAATCCTTGTCTGAAATAATAAATAAAATTACATGCATAATTAATTCGTAAATTTATCTTCATGAATCTATTCAGTTACCATACCTTTCTTTTTCCCTTTCAGTGGTATTTCACCGGGAAGGAGATGAAATACAAAACTTTGGAGGAGAGAACCTGCATCAATGAATTCAACTCAGCTTTCACAGGTTCGAAATGGGTCAGAAAACCCTATAAAACCAATACGGTGCTGAACTACAATGAATACAACTATTTTTATAACATGGTCAGGGAAGTTCTTTTCGACACCGGCGATGAACTGAAGGATTCCATTATCCTTAACCTTTTCTACGATATAACCCCCGATCAGTTTACCTATGATTTCAGTGTCTGCTCCGATGCCAATGCTCAAACCTTTAGGAAATATTCCTTACTCATTGATTCGATCATACTGCATATCTATTCCACCGGCGTCGGTCTGCTTTCATTCCATCTGAACAACCGGTCGGAAGAGCAAAAAGAACCGGATGATATTCTCCGTATCAATCAGGCAGGCCGGCGGCTTTATCCGCCCTATTTTGGACTGGATAAAGAAATCACGGGAACCCAATCGCAGTTCGAATGCAGGGATTTTTCATTTGGACTGGATATGGTAAAAACAAAAGAACTTGCATCAGAATTCTCACTGTTCTCGGAAACAAACCGGGAAGATTTCGACAAGTATCGCAATCCGGACAATTTTGCATCAAATCCGTTCAGAATCCCCCTGCATTTTCAATGGCTGTTCCAGGGAATTCCATTGACAGTCGACAAAGCAGACATGAAACTACCAGGGAAAAAGATTTTTCTATCCCCTCTGCTGGATGACCGCATGTTTGTTCTTTGCTGGTACGGGAATAATGAAATAAGCGACCGTCTTAAAGAACGGAAAGGGATGAAGACCGATGGATCAAAGAAACTGGCTTTTGAAAATGATGACTGGTGGTATAAATTCGTATTTAATGACCAGAAAGATGCAACCTGCCAAAACCAAAATATGGCAGAACATCTCATCATAAACCATACATATGAACGATGGAGTGATTATGGAACTTTTTACGGAATTAACCGTTATTCCTTTGTTTGTCTTACAGGTACTATGGATTCGTTAAAGGAAAAGAATGCCGCATTTCTCGTCAACCATATGCAGACAATGTATTACAAGATATCTGAGCTTTGTCTCGTTCAGCGAGCCTGTCTGATCCGGTTTTCGGATGAAGTGTCTGGGATTTCTGCTATGAAGGATGACCCGAAAGCTCCGCTGACGATAGGGGTAAGTAATTTATATCAGCAGTACCTGCGGTTCGTAAACCGGATCTATTTCAGGGAAGTAACGGCGCAGGAACAAGGCATTGAGATGTACAACCTGCTTCAGGAGCATATGAAAATCGAGAACAATGTCAAAGACCTGGACCGGGAAATACAGGAACTGCATAATTACACAACGATGCTCCAGCTGCAGAAACAGAACCGGAACATCGAATTGTTGACATTGATCGGGACTCTTTTTATATTTCCATCCTTTATCAGCGGATTCTTCGGAATGAACTTCTTTTCATCAGGAACTCATGCTCATTATGGATTCTGGAGAATTCTTTTATTTCTGACACCTATAATTCTTCCCGCTATCGGGATATTGATACTGATAAAATACCAGCAAAGGCACAAAGGAGGCTATAACCGCAATAGCATCGTGCTTCTGATCCTTGGTGCAACCATCGGATTGATAACCATGATAGGCTTTTTTATGCAAATGTTCTGATACAAACCGAAAGTTATGGAAAAACAAAACAGACACGAACGCAAGCCTCATTGGTTTCACTTCTTCAGCATATATTTTTTTGCGGTACTTGCGTTGATCACTTTCTTGATTTTCGCAGGATTCCATCGTCATTTGCCGTTTGCTCCCCTCTGGAATGCGTCTTCCTCCATTCCGGGTATATGCATCAGCAGGATCATTATACGAGGGATCTCCTTCATCATCCTTGAAGCAGGATTTTTAGGCCTGGCCTTTTTCTTTTCCTGGCAGTTATTCCAAATAAAACTTCATGAATTAAAGATGAAAGAAAGGGAATTTGAGGAGATGCTGAAGGAAAACGAGCGTAAACAGTTGGAAAAAGAAACTCAGGATCGAAGGGAGTTTGATCGTCAAAGAAATGAACTGAACGATAAATTCAGGATGCTTGAAATATTGAAGAAAAAGACGGTTACTGAACCTGTCGTTGTAAAAGTAAATCCGGAGGATACGACAAAACCGCAGGAAATTCATTTAGAAAAAACAACAACGACCGAGGGTTTTACAATGGATCAGGTGAAAGAGCTTTTTCCGGTATTTTTCGAAACTAAAAATGTATAAAGACAAATCGTTATGAATAAACGCAAATTTACCCTTCCGGAACACCTTTAATACAACCTGAACGCACCGGCAATATTCCTTAAAAAATAAAAAAATGACAGCCCAATACCTTCAAACACTCCAAACCGCCTTGCCTGCACTAAAGGCAAAGTATCCCATTGCCAGCATGGCTTTGTTCGGCTCTGTAACAAGAGAAGACTTCGACCCTGAAAGGAGCGATGTGGATATTTTGGTTGACTATCAGGCAAATGATTTTGCTGTTTATTTATCATTAGCAGAAGAACTGGAACAACTGCTTGGAAAAAAAGTTGATTTGATCACAACCCGTTCCCTGAAACCACGGCAATGGGAATATTTAAAGAATAAATTGATATATGTCTGATCGTGCCATAATTTTACTGCTTCAGGATATAAATGAAGCTTGCGAACATATTGAGCAATATGTCCGGAATATTGATTATGAATATTTTATTTCCAATACAATGGTAAAAGATGCAGTGGAGAGAAATATTGAAATCATTGGAGAGGCTTGTAATATGCTACCGGTAAGTTTTCAGAAATCCTATTCATATGTACAATGGCACAAACCTATTGGGATGAGGAACAGACTCATACACGGATATTTTGCCGTTGATACACCAATGCTCTGGAATACAGCTACGGTGATTATTCCTGAGTTCAAATCACAAATAGAAAAATTAATAAATGAATATTCAAAACAATACTGAAACCCATGTATAAACTTGAATTTACACTGAAACAGCACACCCCGATTATTCATTTCCAGCATGACCAGGCAGGGGCAACATTGCGGGCGACGGAGGTGAAACCAAAACTGGATAGATTTATTTTGGCCCAACTTGGCAGTAGAGATACAAATAAAGGTTTAGAAATCGCAAGAAATAAATCCTTGCTTTTAGCAGATGGTTCGCATCCATCACTAAATTTCAAAATCAAAATCGATAACCTTGGGCCTATTATAAAATATTTCATCACCAGTAATCCAAACTCAATAAATGACGAACAAAGAAGAGAAAATATTAGAATTGAATTGGATGCAGATTATATAAATCAAACACAATACTTTGGCAATAACAAAAACCTAGAGAGAAATGTAATTATTAACAAAGAAGATGTGAAACTTGGAATTCTTTCAAAAGGGGTTAAGTTAACAATAACAACACAAAAAAAAGAGTTGTTCGATTATCTTACAAAAAATCAAAATGAGATTCTACGTGCATTTTTTGTGAGTAATTCTTTTGGTACCCGTCAATCAAAAGGATTTGGATGTTTTTTACCTGAAAAAATCAGTGAATCCGATTGTAAGCGATTTCTCAATTATGAACCGGATTTTCTCGCAGTTTTTAAAAAGAAAGAAACAAAATCATTCATTGTCAAATTACAAACAATTGCAACTGATTATGGTTCCTTGAAGAGAGGTACATCCTATCGAACTTACTCGAAATCTGAATTATGGAAATATCTGTGCAACTCACAACACATACGATGGGAAAAAAGAAAAATCAAGACTAACATTTCTAGTAGTAACCCGGAGTTATTCAAATCATTAAAATCGAATATCCCCCACCGTATTGATGATTGTCCTGATGCTGATGAAACATATCAATATTTTTATATAAGGGCTTTGCTTGGTCTTGCAGAACAATTCGAATTCGTTAAAAACGACAATAGTAGATTGCGAATTAAAGTTAAAGACAACTCTCCTGATAATTATAAAATCGAACGATTTCAATCGCCTTTAAGGTATTTTGTAACGGAGGATTCAATTTTTTTAGTTGCAATGAAAATCAATTCTAATTTACAAGAATATTGTGATGATTCTGGTGTAAAACACACACGCTTTTTTTTATTTGAAACTCCGGGTGCGCCAAGTTTCACATTATCAATACCCAAGGTGTTTGACATAGTCGATTTTCTTAACAAACATGCGGGATATATCAAAATTTAAAATTGGAATTATGTCAACAGTTTATTTAGCCATCACCTTGGGCCCCATCAAAAAAACGATGGGTATGGCGCGAAAAACACGTGAGTTTTGGGCCGCGAGCATGCTCTTTTCGTTATTAGCGAAAGCCCTTTGCGATCAGCTTAAGAAAGCGGGTACCAAAAAGGAGGAGTTCCTGGTGCCTCACCCAAGCGTTTTTGATCATGAAATAAAAGATGTTGGCTTGTATCTGGATCGAATCATTTGCAAAGTCCCTGGCAAGGAGTTCATTGATCAGTTCGAGGAGACCATCGTAAAACCAGCTCTCGGCGAACTATGCAAGGAAGTAAACCTGGTGGCCGACTCAAACTTTTCAGTGGCGGACCTGCAATCTTATTTCAAAATCCACGCTCTTTGCTTGCTGGCGGAGGATGCGAAACCTCTTCAAGAAATATCAAAACACTTAAATACACTTGAGTTATTCTCAAAGGAGAGTTCGATCTCGGGAGTATCTGGAAAAATTAAGCAATTCCTCGAGAATGTAAACACCGAGTATGACGATTCAAATCATCCCCTGCAAAGCACTTTTCTGGACAGGTATCTCAAACTTCCTGATTTTAACGGGAATAACAGGATTCCGTCGATCGTGGAGGTAACGACCATACAAATCCAAAGAAACGAAGCGGCTTGTAAAAAGTATAAGGATATTTTAAACAAGTATATTTGGAAGAAAAGCCCCGAAGAGAACAAACTTTTTCCTGAGTTAAAAAAGGAGTTCAATGAAGATATCAGAAATTACCACAAGTACTTCTGCATTTTACAAGCCGATGGCGATCATTTAGGAACTACCTTGCTTGAATCGAACTCAAAGTCAATTTACGAAATTTCTTCCGATCTTATTACCTGGGGTAAAACCGCTCTTCAAATGTTAAAGAATTACGGGGCACTTCCAATATATATTGGTGGTGACGACCTCTTGTGTTTCGCCCCCGTTCACAATGGGCAGGAATCAATCCTGGATTTGGCGTTTAAATTGAATTCGACCTACAATCAAATGTCGAATTTACTTTCAAAAGAGTTAACCCTGCGTGTGGGCATAAAAATCAGTTACTATAAATCACCCATGTTCGAGGCATATGAAGAATCCCTTAAATTACTCAACAAAGCCTCCGAGTCACGAAATTCATGTTGCATTAATCTTGAAAAGCATAGTGGACAGCCTCATCATTTCTGCTTTTCGTTCAAAGAAGAGTATTCCCATTACATCAAACCATTGTTTGACTCGATGACGGGTGACAAAAAAGACAAGAATTTCCTCACATCAATCATTTATAAAATAGCTGAAAACGAGGAGCTTTTTTCGATCATCTCTCATGATTACAACAGGGTTTGGGCATTTTGCCAGAATCAATTCGAGGAGACTAAGGAAAAGAGCGGGCAGCCGGTATACCCTGAGAAATACGCATTTCTTGTTGGTGTTGCAAAATATTTAGTCTATTTGTTTCAACAGAATAAAACGAACAAGGATGAGGGATCAAAGATGTACGTGGCAACTTTCCAATTGTACTCGATATTAAAATCGATAAGGTTTATTAAAGGATTAGACGATGACAAAGATGAATAGCAATAGCCGGTTCGTTGAAATAAAGCCAGTTGGCTATTATTTCTTCGGTAATGAGCGTACCTCAAGAACCGTTAATAAAGATAAATACAAGCAAACTGTAATGAACTATTTTGCTTCCAGCAATTTATTGCCTCAACAAACTGCTTTATTAGGGATGTTGCGATATGCCATACTGGCCTGGCAAGATATGTTAAACGCACCCATAACCGATAAGGAGAAAATTATCGGGGCTGGAAATTTTCACTTCGAGAAGGATACGCCATATGGCTGGATCGAAAGAATATCTCCCCTGGTTCTCTTCAAAACTGAAACGAAGGAGGTATTTCTCCCGGTCGGAATGGATCATCAAAAATACAAGGGTAGCAAAACTGGCTCATCAGTTCAGGATGTAACCCTTTACTATTCATCCTTAACAGAAAAGCATTACAGCGGTAAAGTTGACCATGGTCTACCGGTTTTAAATAACTATGTATACAAGGAGGACATGCATTCATTTTGGTATTCAGAAAAGGGTGAATCATTGTCTGAGAAGGATATTTTCAAGAGCATAACCAAGGTGGGCGTTGACAAGGAGAAAAAGGATGAAGCTTTCTATAAGCAAACTTTTCATGGACTGAATAAAGGGTTCTCATTTGGCCTTTGGATTGATTTTACTGAGAGTGCAGATATTTCCAAGTTAACCAAAAATGAGATCATCGTTCCCTTTGGCGCCGACCAGGGCATGTTTCGATTAAAGCTCGTTGATGACATCGATTCGGTTTTTCAAACAAAGGATAAACCTTCCACCAAAGTTCAAAAAGTTGTGTTGATGAGTGATTCATGGATTACGGATGATTTCTTCAATCAAATAGAATTTGGAATTACTGATTATATCGACTTTCGGTATATTTTTTCCGCAAAACAGAATTATTACCAAATGAAGGAGGATGCTATACGGAAAAACCAGGCGGACATTGAGACCTCGATGGCAGCAAAGAGCGACAAGTTCGTTTTAATGAAGCGGGGAAGCGTAATCTATCCCACGCCCCACTTTGATTTCATCCTTCTGGATCACCCCGCATTCCAACGCATCGGTTACAATATTTATAAAACAATCTAAAGTATATTTATATGACACAATTTTATTCCATCCATTGTAAAACGCACCTGCATGTAGGTAGCGGAGATTCCAATTATGGGGTCATCGATAAATTAATTCAAAGGGATCCTGCAACTCAAACCCCTTGCATCTTTGCCAGCAGTTTGAAAGGCGCCTTTCGAGAATATTTCAAAATCAAAAATGGAGATGCACTCACCGATACGATTTTTGGTAAATCGGAGAAGAGTAAGACCGACAAAAGCAAACTCGTATTCCACCAGGCATACACCCTTAGCATTCCTATCAGGAGCAACAAGGTCCCCTATTTTAACATGACCTCCCCGAATGCCATTGATGATTTGGTTGAACTTCTGGAAATGCTCGAGAAAAGCGCCTACCTGACACTTATTTCAGAGCTTTCCAGTTTCAAAAAGCAAGCCCAGAAGGGCAAATTGGTACTATTTCATCAACCAATTGAAGGACTTCATATCGAAGATTTTGATGAGAGTGAAATTGTATTTGATCAAAGTTACAATGTACCCAAGTCGATCTCAACTCTGTTTGGAGATCAACCCGTATTGGCTGACAACGAGCATTACCTTGAAATGTGCAGTGATTATCGGCTTCCGGTTATCGCGAGAAACAACCTGGAAAACGGTCAAAGTAAAAATCTATGGTACGAACAGATCATGCCAAGGGCAAGTCGGTTCTTCTTTGCGGTAACTCCACTGGATGAACCTATTTGTATCGATTTTTTCTCCGAATTTAAAGAAGAAAGATTTGTTCAAATTGGTGCAAACGCCACCATTGGATACGGGGTATGTTCAATTGTTCCATTTTAACATTTTTACGATGAAAAGGATTGATAAATTATTAAAATCTGCCGACAACGCATTGATCCATTGCAAGCTCGTCAACATAACTACCACAACCATCTCCGATGACACCTACGATGGCTACCTCGCAGGATTTGGACCTGCAGTGATCACCTCAGGGCTTTTGCAGACACTTGCTACCTATGTGGCGGATGTTAACCGGAAACATGTTTTAAATGCCATTGCCGAAGTATCAGCAATTGATGGACAAAATACCGGAGAAACACTTTTGAAGCACTGTTTGAAGCAAGAGAACAAACGCAATATCAATGTTTGGAGAAACCAAATCATTGATGCTTCCATTGCTTTGAAAATGATGATCAGGACGTATAACCCAGCAAAGAAAAACGCAAAACCATGAACGGGAATTTAGGTTACATCTTTTATAAAGACATCTATGACATCGGTTCGACCATTGTTTCCGATCCAGATCGGATAGAGTCCTTTCTAGAAACAACGCTTGAAAGACTTTCGGAAAAATCAGGCGTTCAACACTTTACTTTAGAGACTACCTATCCGGGTTTAACGACCGGCATCGGACTGACACATGGCGTACACGACGATGATAACGATTTCAAGATCGGTTTTTCATTCAATCACACCAGCGGACTTCCTGCCATACCTGGCAGTTCGGTAAAAGGGCTTTTGCGTAGCGTTTTCCCAGACATCAAGTCAAAAGAAGAGCAGGAGAAGGTAAAGGCAAAATGGATTCAAGCGTTACTAGACAATATTGGGAAGGACGAATTCCCGACCGCAGTCTACCAGCCTGTTGATTCTGCCTTATCGGAAGATCAAAAATTGAAAATAAAGGCCATAGAGGATGAGATTTTTGAAGGTATCCGAGAAGAAAAGACAATCAGTATTTACAATCGAGATATCTTTCACGATGCACACATCGTTTCAACGGGTAAGAACTTTCTTGGAACCGACTATATCACACCTCATTTAAATCCTTTGAAGAATCCAAAACCTATCAAATTCTTAAAAATCTTACCTGAAATTAAGATTGAATTTAGCTTTGACTTGAAGAATGGCCTCTTACTGATCGACCAAAAGATTTTACTTTTCAAAAAAATACTGTTAACCATAGGTGTCGGAGCCAAGACCAATGTAGGATATGGGCAGCTTGTTTTGCCGAAGGAAATGAAAAAAGGAACAACAAAGGAAATCACCGAACCTTCGTTAGCTAATCTACCAGCAAATACTATCCCAACATCTGCACTTCCAAAACTTTTAAAAGGTGCCAAATTCCCTGGAACAATTATTCATCGGGACGAGAATATTTATATCGTGAGCTTTATTGTTTCGGGGCAGGAGTGCATTTTACGAAAGAAGATAAAGGAAAACGAAATTTTCGATATAAATGAAAAAATTATTGTAGAGTTCA
>Ga0233425_10008876_pt1 | contig 13063 bp, 12 predicted proteins | sample Watercolumn_Towu_2_FD_181712 | JGI IMG/M metagenome (GOLD analysis project Ga0233425, IMG submission 181712) | Freshwater microbial communities from Lake Towuti, South Sulawesi, Indonesia - Watercolumn_Towuti2014_140_MG | ecosystem: Environmental > Aquatic > Freshwater > Lake | place...
GCAGGTACCAGACCTCCACCAAAGGCGAGCGTTCGATGCCCGCACCACAATAGACAAGAACCTTTTATCCCTTCTCCAACCTCTGGGCGATGGTACTTGCGCTCATGTTCGGCCGGGCCACGTCGACATTCTTGTTTAAACTGTTTAGTTATTTGTTTTATTCTACCACATAAAAATATTTCATCGATTAAATAACATTTACTAACAATATCTTATTATATATTGGTGAAGCCGAGAAATCAGATCATTATCTGAAGCAATATTCGTCACATCCAGATTAGGTCTATTAAATATCGGTCCGATTATTTGCTCATATGTTAACCATTTTATTTTAAGATGCGTTAGTCTCTCGCGTATATTAGGGTAGACCCAGTTCGGCGAATTTGTTCGTCGAATGAGTCTTGAGTTTGAGATTGAATTGTATATCGCAGATGAATTCATTTCAGCCAAATCAAAACCATACTCATTCATTCTATAACCGTATAATCGTAATAAACGATTCTCTTTGAAAACCTTAGGCGTTAAGAGTACAAAATATAGTTTCTTTGGAAGGTCGTGATTTCCCCCTTGAATTACAAGTAAATTTTCAATTGTGCGGTCAATTTGATTCCGAAATGGATCATAGCTTACATCTTTGCTCACATCTGAGAAGAATTTACCTTCAATAAATGTAATCAAACCATGTTGGTCTAATGGATTATAATCTATGCCAGATATTGTCACTCCTCGGCGTATTAAACTCCCGAATGCAATATCAACACATGTATTACCTTCGTTGAGATAGGGGGTAAATGGCTGGGCTTCGAACCATACATTCGTTTCAATTCGGACAGTGTCTGGCGAATTGATAAACTGATTGACAATATTTCCATCTAGGTCGTCATTTAATAAAATATTTGCTATCAAGTAATTCCATGGTTTTTCTTCATATATCCATTCTGTTGATTGCAATGTCTTTCGTATTTCATCTTTTTGTTCTTGTGAACAATTAGGTTTTGGCATTCATTTCCCCAGTATCAAATGAATTGCCAGTTAATAATACTATCTTCAATAGTTGCTATGGTAATGGCATCTGGGCCGTTCGCCGGCTCCATAGGACATCGTATTCTGCACCGATTGTTTTTTCTTCAGGAGCCTTGTTGGTCCGATAATCTTCCAATATCTTCCAAGTGTGGCAGAGAAACGCATCATCATATGGAATCGGAGATTTGTTGTCGGATACCTTCAGCCATCCACATCGATTACACATGGGATCCTCTCCCTTTCGGATTCCTTGATAGGCGGGTGAATTCCAAATATCCATGATATTGTCAGAATTCATGTTTCCGAGCACCCTTCGCATCGGATGGAGGCACGGTAGTATATCGCCATTGAAATCTATCCACAGCCGCCTCCATATCCTAGGGCAGGTCCGATTTTCCAGGATCTTGGGTTTCCCTGAAAGGAGGAACGGTTCGGCCATTTTGACCTCTACACCAAGCTCTTTTCCCAGTTCCATGCATTCCTTGAATGCCTGGTTGAACCTTTCCTTATAGAATACTAATGATTCGCCTTCAAATTCCGGATGGAACACAAATAGGTGATAGGCCTTGACACATTCAACTCCCAAATCTTGTGCCAGTTTGATTATTGAACCTATTTGATCCACATTGGATTTCATCAGCGTGACTTCAAATGAAAGCTTAGGGTAGTCGGCCGGTTCGAGCATCTGTTTGCGCAATCTGATGAAATGCCTCACATTGTCGAGGACCGCACCAAGTTTCCCTCCGGTTCGGATCCTTTCGAACATGTCGTCGGTCGGGCTATCTATGGACACCTTGACATCGGACAGAAGCGGCAATATCCGAGAAAGCCATTTTTCATTCATCAGGGTCCCGTTTGTGTTGATATCCATCTTTACGGAATATTGTTCACAGAGTTCGACAATCCTGTTAAAATTCGGGTCCATAAAAGGTTCGCCGCGCCTAGTGAGATTGATGTATTTCAGGGTGGGGAAGAATTCTTTCGCGATCCGTTCAAGCTTGTCGAGCGTCAATTCCGGATATTCTACTGCAGCCTTCCTCCGATCCACCTGGCACATAGGGCATCGCATATTGCATCTGGCAGTCCCGGTCCAAGTCAAACGAATTGGCATGGCATGGGAAATAGGCGAACGCTTTTTCTCATCTTCTTCTATTCTCAGTTCATTCTCTTGTTTTAATTGAGTGTATACCAATTCTTGCTGTAAATCCATTTTCATCTAATATATCCACCTCCATGTATTATTTGACAAAGAAGTCACGGATTTTATTAAGTTGAATTTCGTCAATTCCTATAGATTGAAGGTATTTAAATATTCCACCCCGCTCGGCAACCAAATCGATTATGTGTAGACAATTCGTTTGTTCGGATCGCGGCGTCCTCATATAATCGAAAATAATATCCTCGGTTCTTACATTCATGGCCATTAGTAAAAGACATATGAGTATTCCGGTCCTATCTTTCCCCGCAATGCAATGGATCAGGATCGGCGAATCCTTTGCTTCGGATAGTAATTCAAAAACGTTTTTTATGACTTTGGTTTCATTTGTCAATATGTGATGATAAAGATATTTGTAGCTGCGCCATCCGCGTTCTCGTCGAATTTTCTCATCGCGCGGGATATTCTCGGTAACTATCGGTATCCGTATGTATTGGATTTTAGATTTGAAATCTGGTCGATACTGTCCGTATGCCTCGATATCCTTGTCCGATCGAAAATCGACTACACGTTTTATGTTGTTTTGTTCAATTAATTGATTTTGTTCCTGAACTGGTATGGACGCCAAATGGCCACTACGAAAGATAAAACCGTATTGGGTCATTTGTCCATTGATCAGAGACAGGCCACCCAGGTCCCTAAAAGCTATTTCAGCCATAGAATCATACTTGAGAGGCGATATCGATTTTTTATTTATGCCGGGAATATTTTTTATGACCCATTTGACAACAAGATTCGCTGTCTCGTCTATTTCGAGTTTGGTTGTGTCCAACACTTCAAAATCGAAAGATGACTTCTTCAGCCATTTTTGGAGATTGTCTAGGTTTTTTCTTTCATTCAATAGAAAATCCCGATTTTCGTTGCGGCATTTGAATCTTCGATTTCGCTCATCAATTGTAACATCCAGTAGAAGGAACTTGATTTGTTTTTGAATATCGACTGAAACCAATTCGCGCACCTCGGATGGGTGAATCATACCTAAAATAACTGTCGATTTTTCAGTTTTCAGATTTTCAGTGGACAGCTCCAGCCAATGACGGGTTATTGTTTTTCTCCAGCCGATTGTTGGCAGTTCAGGAACGCCAACTTCATCAAAATCGTGAACATTGATTTCTGGAAGGCTGGCCTTTATTATTGGGAAAATACTAGACTTTCCTACCCCGCACGCGCCGGTAATCAAAAGTATCCTAGCAGTCAAAATCTACTCCTCCATGGAATAGGATGAGATAACGGGAATCATCATTGCATTTTGTGCAATATTCGAACCATTTGTTTTGGGTTATGATTGTTTTCTTTTTTTCCAGTATTTTTTGAAAAGATTTTTCGAATATCATACCCAGATTCTTCTTTCGGGCGATATCATTTACGCAGGACATAATTTTCCCATCCCAGGATATGAAATGAACGGAAGCTAATACACCACATGCGTAAAGTTCAGGTATCGTCCTTTCAGTGCGAACATGTCCTGCCCGGGAATGGATCCGGCGTATGCTCATCCTATAATTGAACGTATTTGCCAATTCAAGTAATTTGGCTGTTTCTCCTTTATTCATTCTATCGACTATCATATTCAACCGCAGTGATACGCGGTTGGCCATGTTCTTTGACAGATATTTAATATTTGAAAGCACCGTCTTGAGATCTGAACCCGGCATCAACATTGTATATTTCTTAATATCCAACGCAGGAAGGCTTATCTGGATCTCGTTTAGGCCTTTTTGTATCAGGGTCTTGATTCTGTTGGGTGTAGCTAGAAGACCATTTGTATAAAGCGTAATCCGGATATTCTTTTTCCGTAATCCTTCGACAAGGTATGTCAGATTCTTGTTCAATAGTGGCTCTCCGAGTCCGCTTAGCATTACTGTCGCTCCGCTGGGAAGCCAAGAGACGACCTTTCTTATCGTAGTTTTTGTCATCATGCCTTGGTTATTCTTTGAAAGTTGATCCCTCGGACAGAACTGGCAACTAATATTGCACCTTGACGACAATTCGATATCAAAAATTGGTTTAGCATTCAATAATTTCAGCTGGAGTTCGGTTAATTTTATCTGTGGATATTTTACTATCTTGTTGATTTTGTTATTTATATTCAATTCTTTTTCCTCCCGGTCCGTGCAATATCGAATTGTTTCATTCTGGAGCTCCAGCGTATGCCTTTAGATTCATAGGACCTATTTGACTTGAAATTCTGGACATCATACGGAACAGCTTGGTTTTCATCTTTTCGTTCATAGTTCATACCACAGCCAGAGCAATGCCAGGCAGGATTTCCGTTCTTTACACAATTACGGAGGTTGGTATAGAACCCGGAATTCCATATGTCAAGGAATCTGTTGGAGATAATTGTCCCAGCTCTATCTCCTCCGTGGGAATGGCATGGATATACATCGCCATTGACATCAATAAAACTTTCTGCCCATAAAAGCGGGCAAGCCCTGCCAATTAGAACTTCTAATGACGAGCCTGATGCAGATTCGGCTATCTCGAGGTCGATTCTATTTTGTTTACCGCAAGCAATCGTTTTCTTCCGTATCTCATTATACTCTTCATCTATTATGACTTCTCTATCCATTGAGGCTTCAAAGGAAAAGATGTGATAAGCCTTTACCCGATCAATGCCAAGGGATTGGGCAAGTTCAACCATCTTGGGCAGTTGTTGGAAATTGGATCTCATCAAGGTCATCTGGATTGTGATTGTCGGTTCATTGGAAAGCTCAAGTTCTTCTCGAAGCTCGACAGCTTGCTCGATATTCGCTAGAACCCGTTTGAATTTAGCGCCTCGTCTGATATTTTCAAATGTATCCTTGTCAGCACCATCAATAGAAATCTTGATATCAGAAAGGATTGGCAGTAGTGTAAGCAATATCTTTCGATCCAACAGTGTTCCATTTGTGGTCAAGTCCAATAATACTCCAAATTCCTTTAGATCTTGGCATAGCCGGGGGAACCAGCTGGTACATAATGGTTCGCCGATATTCGTTGGATGGATTTCTATAAGATATGGTAGAACCTCGGAGGCAACTTTTTTATACAATTCATAGGGCATCTCCATAAGTCCGTTTATGGGTCGTTTGTATCTGCACATTATACATCTGAGATTGCATTTTTCTGTCGTTTGGATTGTGAGCTTGACGGGATATGCTCCTAGTATGGGGGTTTTATCGTGATATAATTCTTTGAGTCTTTCCAGGTTCTTGATTTTCCTTTGATAGAACCGATTGCTTTTATCAAGTTTGTTTAAAGTCAATGAATCTATCAATGCAAATCACTCCGTCGAGCCCCATAGATCTCCCGTCATTCACGGCATGTTCCGCCGTTTGTACCATTGGTTTGCCTTTCTTGTTGAAAGAGGTATTTATCAACCCCTTTATCCCGTATTGTTTATCCAATTGTCTCAGGACAGTATACAAGAATCTTGTCTCTCCATCGTTTTTATGAATCACTTGTGGTCGTAATGTACCATCTATATGTACGACACCTTTGAAATCTTGGGCATATCTGTCCTTCAAATGATAGGCCCCGAGCATGAACCCGGCGAGTTTTGAACGACTTACATCTTCCGCCAAGATCTCTAATGCGATATAATCCGCAATTATCGGTGCAAGTGGCCTGTACCATTCCCTGCCTTTTATCACCTCGCTTACTTTTTTGCTAAGTGCTGGTATATCGGGACGAGCTATTATGCTACGATGTCCAAGGGCCCTTGGACCGGTTTCTCCGTATCCGAGAAACACCCCTAGAACATCCCCTTTCATAATCCTGTTGATGACCGTATTGATATTAAATGAATATTTCTTCGGCAGGGGTTTGCTACCCATTTTGTTCTGGAAGGGAGAAATCTTGTTGAAGGCTATCCGGTTGCTGAAGAGATAATAATAAGCCGCGCCTAGGGAAAGACCCGAATCATTGCAGCACGGCGGAATGAATACATTTTCAAAACCGCATTCGTTTTCTATCCTTGCATTGGTCTTGATATTGAGAGCGGCTCCTCCGCTGTAATACAAATTCTTCGCGTTTGTACTATCATGATATTGTTGAATGAAATCGATTATTTTTCTTTCGAATTCCGCTTGCAGGCATGCCGCAATATCCATCATAATCCGATTCTTTGTATTAAATCTGCTGAAAGATGTCCCGAACTTGTGGTTTATTATCTCAAGCAGCTCCATATTATTGCCGTCATATTCAAGGAAATAATTATTTTCTCGCAGCCACCGGGTCATTTCCGGTTTGGCTTCGCCAAACGATGCGTATCCCATTAATTTCCCCGGAACCGAAACGTGGTTTATTTCGGGTTCGCCTAAAATTGCGAATACCAGTGGATTGGCATTGAAGTTGTTCACTACATCTTTTAACTTGCTCCAACTGTGATCGATGTAATCAATTCTCTCACCATCGTAATACCAAACGGAGGAATTTGAAACGAATGCCCCACCGTCTATGTGGATTAAGAGGCTGTTTGGGAGGAAACGCCCGAAAAATGGAAGTGTTGAACCTATGTGTGCGATTTCGTGGTTTATTATCCAAGCTTCCGCTTTTCCTATTGACTTGGGTGCATTAGGACCAAGTTCTATGGATGCCGGGGTCATAATATCTTCAACGGACATTTTGGAGCCCGGTTCTATCCGGACTTGCCCCCCGTTCGATATGAAGCTGTTCCCAAGGAACGAATTTACGGAAATAATAACTACTTTGTCTAATATTGTGCGAGAAAAATGGTTTCTTAAAAGGTCTTCAAAGAATAGTTCCAATCTGCTGTCGTATTTTATTCTTGTGTATCGTTCAAGATGGATATAATCGATAAGACCTCCATCATGCAAGATTGTCATATTGTGGTCATGAACAATGTTGGCGCGACCTGATTCTGTTCTCGCGTCTGGATTGTCCTTTATTCCAAATAATCCTATGACGATCATTTTACCCACTTATCTTTTTCATCATTCCTTTGAAATGGATTTGTAATTCTTTTTCATCTCCGAGTACCAAAGGTCCTTGGAGATATTCGAGCCATTCGGAATCGTTGAAATTGTAGCCCAGGAAGTGGGCGATGAACGGTATGATTATCGCATCATGTGATATCATGATTGTCATCCCTTTTGCATTGTCCAGCTGTTTGGTGATTGATCCCAATAACAGTTTTGAACCCGTTTCCAATGACCGGAGCCCTGGGGACGTCCCATTTGAAATGTATTCATGCAATAAAGGTTTGATTCCTATAGCATCTATTCTTTTTGCGCAGAGTTGCCGATCAAGGACATAGCATCCGGGATCCCCCAATACAGTATCTGTTTCCAAGACTATGTTGCTCATGCCCAATCCTTTGATTATCATCTCCCCGGTCTGAACACATCGTGGTATCGGCGAGGATATGACTTTTTGAAATGAATAATCCTCTAGTGCTTGACCAAATGCAATTGAAGAGGCGATTCCGGCTTCGGTCAGTGTCGATTCTGAAGAGGTTGATTCTGTACTGCGCCCGGATCTTTCGGCATGACGAATTAAAAGAACGCTTGAGGTCCTTCCTGAATTGTCGAGGATCGGGATCAAAGCTTCCAAATAGGCGTTTCTGGGTTTATTCAGCATCACATCATCCTTTTTCTATATATAATGGTTGAAAAGATCCGTCGAGTCCGATGCGGCCGAGATTGCCTTTCGTGTTCTTGGCAAATGCGAAATCATTGTAGAACGGCTCACACCAGGAAAAACGATTGTTGTATATCGGTACACCGCTCTTGTCTATATGGCAATAACCTCGATTATCCCTAGCCACTGCGAGCCCTTTATGGAATAATCCCAATTCAACATATGTACGTTGATACAGGAATTGCCCCTTTTTATCTATATGGCAGGCGATGTTATTATCCAAATATGCAACCGCTGCACCATTCTTGAAATCCCCTACGTAAGCGAATGTCTTTTTATATTCAGGTTTCCCTGTTTTATCAATGTGGAAAAAGCGTCCTACCTTGTTGCTTGCGGGGCAGGACCCTTCCTGATAATTTCCCACCCATTGATACCTTTCGGAATATATTGGTACAGCCCGGAGGTCGATGTGGAACCATCCCGACCTATCGGATACAGCGGCAGCGCCTTCGTAGTATCCAAATGCTTTGAGAAAACGGTCTCGATATATCGGCTTCCCCCGGATATCGATATGATACGCTCCGGATCTATCCAATACAGCGGCCACCCCGGGATGATGGTAATTCATGACCTTGATAAAATTCCGTTTGTAAATGGGCTTGCCATCTCGAAGATGACGAGTCTCATCGAAAGAGCATGTAATATCTGTGTAATTAATATCATTCATTCTATGACCTCCTTTGATCATTTTGAGGTTTTCGCATATTGCATTTCTGACAGACATTTCTCGTTTTCCACGAACGGACAGCGCGCTTGTATCCTGGACTATTCCAAAGGACCATAAGATCCGTCTCTCGCACATTGCCGAGATTACCAAATTTCCGTCTTAGAGCATCCGGTGCACAACACACATTGAACCGACCATCCCAGGCAATCCAGGCTTCCTTTCCCAGGAACGGGCAGGTCCAGCTCAACGGCAATATCGCAGTTGAATCATCCTCATTGATAGTATAAACATTGTCCAGCCGGATCTTTTGTTGGCTCGGCCGCATGGTTCGTTCAGCTATTTTTTGAAGCCGGCCGGCCACCCGATTCCAGCTCGTTCTATCGGCCTTTTTAATGGTTAGGGATTCATCCTTCAATTCCGGCCAGGTCATCCAAAGATGATGACCTTTGAACCTGTCCACATCCATTCGGATTGCCATTCGGAGAAGATCCTCAAGCTCGGCCAAATTGGATTTCATATATGTTACCTGGAATGTTACGTGCGGACTTTGTTTTCCATCCCGTCTTATTTGATCCCTGATATCGAGAATCGTTTGGATGTTGTTTAGAAGGCGTTCTTGGGCAATTCCTCGCATTATATATTCATTTGTAGTTTTGGATGCCCCGTTTATTGATATCTTCATGTCGCTCACAAGGGGCAATAAGCGCTCTCCCCACTTATGAGCCCCCAACTTTGGAAAAGTACCGTTCGTGGTAATGTTGATCTTCAGTTCCAGCTGTTTGACGGCTTCAAGAAGCTTGTCGAAATGTGGATATAACAGGGGTTCCCCCATCGTTGAAGGAATTATCTCTTTCAATCCATATCTGCTGGCGCTCGTGATCACTCGACCCACCAAATCTGGGTCCATGATCCGTTTCTCATGTTTATGTTCGCAATAAATGCTGTGTTCCTCGCACATTATGCAACGGAGGTTGCATGTATCAGGATTCGTATCGAAAGTAATTCTCCAGGGCCCTTCTCGAACTTTCATCTAGCCAACCTCTTATATACGGCAACAAGGGAATCCACCTCGTCCTTGACTGATTTTACTTTTCCCTGGTCTACACTCAGCCTATTCAGCAGTGTCGGGTCCTTTACAATCCGCATCATCACTGCTTGGAGGGATCTCACCTTTCCAGCCCTGAAAAGGAACCCATCCTTCCCGGGCTCAACTAGCTCCGCCATTCCTCCGATATCGGCTGTAATTACCGGCTTACCTGCCAAGAAGGCCTCTTGGATGACCAGGGGGGAATTCTCATACCATAACGAAGGGACTACGAGGACATCGATTTGATCGAGTATTTGCTGAATATTTCCATTGTCATATCCACCTTTGACAATGATATTTTTCCGTTTAGCGGAATTGAGATATCGAAAATCCCTGCCCCCATCCCCGAAGATGTGAAGATTCGACTTCTCGTTCAGCCTGTCGTCAAAGGCGTCCAACAGCAACTTAATTCCCTTGACTGGGATAATCCTTCCAAGGAACCCGAACGAAATTCTCGAGTTTGCGAAGTACCGCTTCTTCGTGAATGTTATCTGTGATTTTTCAAATCCATATTTAGAGAGTATCATTTTACTTTCCGGAACTCCGTTAGCTTTAAAAAAATTGAGAAGGAATTCTGAAGGCGCCAAGAATAAATCAATGTGTTTTCTAATGGCTTTCATATGCTCGTAATATTTATGGATCATCTTCTTTGTCAGATGCTCTTTGAATCTGGATTTCAGACAGCAATAGCAATTCCGTTCATTGCATCCGGTGCACAAGGACATGTCTTCCCGAATATATTGTCCACGAAGGCAAAAGAGCCAGAAATCGTGTATTGTATACACAACGGGCAGACTGAATTCTTGCTTGGCTATCTTCACAATATTGGTCGAGAGATGGCTCAGGTGGCCTATGTGGATTAGATCCGGTTTTGTCTCCTTGACCATCTTCCGGAATGCGTCATCTATCTTATTGTCGATGTATTTATCGAGAAGTGTATAGTCCTGCAACGGTTTGTTTATCCGTCGAACCAGGATTCCATTGAGGGATTCTTCGGTGAACGTGTATGGAGGCGCATACGGGTTCTCAATACGGGTAAAGACGGAAACATCGACCCTCTTTGCCAACTCCGTTGTCAAAGTGTGTGTGTATATCTCAGATCCTGCCATGTAATACGGGGGAAAACCGTGGATGACCTGGAGGACTTTCATAGTTCGAACACCTCCGCATATCGATCCACTGTCATTCGGATACCCGTTTCTGGCTTTATCATCGCACTGAACCCGAGCTGGCTCCTAGCCTTTGCAGGGTTGCCAACGAACTTGTCTACATCATAAACTCTGGGTTGTTCATATTGGATCTCGGGTTCGGCCCCTGTATGGTCAGCAATGATCTTCACCACGTCCTGTAGACTTGTTCCGATGCCCGGAAGAATATGAAAATCGTTTGTCCCATAGAATCCTCGGTCATTGACGATGTCGATAGCTTTCAATATACCTTCAATGGTATCATTGATATGGGTGAAGTCGACGAGTTGTTTTCCCCCATGAATTTTTAGCGGGAGGCCCTTCAGGCTCCTGAGAACGAACCTCGGAATCACCCTGTCTAATATATCATATTCGTTACCATACACATTCGAGAATCTAAGGATAATTGTATTCATACCGGTAGAACGGCTGAATTCCCTGACAAGTTCTTCTCCGAGTAGTTTGGTATTGCCATAAACGTTGATGGGGGCTTTCCTGCAATTCTCGCTTACGGGCAATCTCTTGCGAACCCCGTAGACTTCCCGACTGCTCCCGAAAATTAGCCATGGTCTTTGGCCGCTCCTTTCAATGGCATCGAGCAACAGCCTTGTGCCGTGCACGTTGATATCGACACAGGAATTAGGGTCCTGTTCACCCCATATGACTCGAGAAACCGCCCCAAGGTGAATTACCCCATCAATTGGATAGGATAGGAGGTCGTGAAGAACAACTCGGTCACGAATATCCCCCTGCATGTAGCGGATCCTCTCGTTCATGTCTAGGAGGTTCCCTGGTTCGTTCTTTATATCAATCACGAAAACCTCATCATTACGTTCTACTAGCCTTCGAGTTAAACTTGATCCTATAAATCCAGCTCCACCTGTGATAATTATTTTCATCTAATCACTTTAAAAAGGACCCGGGAACGGTCCCGGGCCCAGAGCAAACGCTCATTTCTCCGTGTTCGTTGCAGCTGCGGATTGAGCCCGTGCCTTGAAGGCCTGGTTCGTTCCAGTCTTGTCGGCATGGGACTGAATCCGCGCTGCGGCTTCCGCCGTCATGCTGTTCTTCTTCGCCGTGGTAGTCACCTCCCATGGGTTACTCGGATGATGATACCCTGGCGTGAAGTAACGGCTCTGTCCGTTGGCTCTTTCGTACTTTCAGGGCGGTATGCTTCTGCTCCAGTCTATCATCCTCCTGTTGGCGCGTACCGCTCACTTGGGGCTTTCACCCCACCGGGTTGACTGGCAACCCGCTGCTCAAGCAGGGGCGGTATTCGCTGTCCCCTTAATCGGCGCGTGATATATTTAATGGTTTTGAATTTGCATGCATTGAATATTAATAATCTTTGTTGCGGGGGAAAGAGGGAGGACGGAATCGATAATGGTTATCTGGCATACTGGGCATGTTCTCTGTATCCTCTTTCATTTTACTGATGTGTGAGGAGGCGTATAAAGAGACGGACTTAGGATAATCGATAGTCCCATGTTCTTCTTCACCGACGCCATCCATGCGCCCTTAACAAACCACCCGCCACGACCATCCGCCTTAGAAATAATCCCTGAGCGCGTTCAAAACGACCTCGCAATCGCACATGCCGCCGCGACGCTCTGCCCATTCAATGTAATCCTCTATATTCCTGACCCCGACGTCCCTCAGCGCGTTCCTGAACCGCCGCTTCTCCATCCTGCCCGAGCACCTGCCCGGAAGACCGCGAAGCCTCTTCAGGAGCAGGCTCCCGGCCTTCTTCAGCTTGGTCGCGGAGACTTTGCGGCTTTGGAGCGGTTCGCGATTCTTCGCCATGGTGATGCCTCCGGCCCGGGCCTGGCTGGGAAATTATCAGCGATTCAAATCGGCCCGGAGCCAGATATAGGTTTGCACGATGCCTGCAATCGAGGCTCGCCTTATCCATGCTTGGCGGGATGTTGGACGACATCTCCGGCCAGGCCACACGATCCATCCCCCTCGATCGGCCCGACCCGCTAATTCCATTCCCGGGAAGAAGCGTTCCTTTTCGCCCCGGCAGGCCGATTGCCCAGACGCTGTCTGGGAAATCCGGGGGGCGGTTTCATGCTCCAGGACCGATTGCCCAGCCACTGGTTGGGCAATTCCAGGAAACCTGTCCGGGCATTCAAGGAACGGTTCCCGATGGATTCATTCCACGGACAGCTCCGCCTTTTTCGTCTCCATGTCCCAGACCATGTGCACCTTGTCTCCGATCTTGATGCGGTCCTTGATCT
>Ga0233425_10008877_pt1 | contig 13063 bp, 13 predicted proteins | sample Watercolumn_Towu_2_FD_181712 | JGI IMG/M metagenome (GOLD analysis project Ga0233425, IMG submission 181712) | Freshwater microbial communities from Lake Towuti, South Sulawesi, Indonesia - Watercolumn_Towuti2014_140_MG | ecosystem: Environmental > Aquatic > Freshwater > Lake | place...
GGAGATGACCAGCGCCGTCATCGCCGCCAGCACGGTGCGCAGCGTGATGTAGTTGAAGACGTTGAAGACGCGCAGGTCCTTCGCCAGCCACTGGGCAAGCTCAAGCAGCATGATCGACCTTCCCCCCGCTCCCCCTTCCCGAGGAAGGGGGTGACGTGAGTTCGCGGGCTACGCCCGCTCCGGTTGTTGGCTTGTTCCGCCTTGGGGCGGCCCGGCGGCGGAACAGCCCCTCCATTTCAATGGCGAAACCGGAGGGCACGGCGGACGGGGCACGCTCCAAGCAGCCCCTCCGGGTCGCAGCATCAATGCTGGCTCGTCCGCCCATCCCCGCCACCATGCCCTCCGCTCTCGCCATCAATGCACCTTCTCCTGCGCCGCCATGCCGTCGGCCGCGACCGCATTGGCCACGCGCTCCATGCGCATGAAGCGCGAACCCTTCACCAGCACCACCGTGTCGGCGCCCAGTTCCGGCTGCAGCGCCGACAGCAGCGCGTCGACGCCGCCGAAGTGCCGTCCGCCGGCGCCGAAGTTGCGCGCCGCCAGCTCGCTGTGCTCGCCCAGCGCGAAGAGCACATCCACGCCCTGGCTCTTGGCATAGCCGCCGATCTCGTCGTGGAACTGCCCGGCCTGGCCGCCGATTTCGCCCATGTCGCCGAGCACGAGGATCTTTTTCCCCGGCGTGGCGGCCAGCACGTCGATGGCGGCGCGCACCGAATCCGGGTTGGCGTTGTAGCTGTCGTCGATGAGCAGCGCGCCGCCCGCCACCGGTCGCACCTGCAGCCGGCCCTTCACCCCGGCGAAGGAAGTCAGTCCCCGCGCCACGGCGTCGAGCGTCGCGCCCGTCGCCAGCGCCGCCGCCGTGGCGGCCAGGGCATTCCTCGCGTTGTGCAGGCCCGGCACGGCCAGCGCCACTTCGAGCGCGCCCTGCGGCGTCTCGATCGCCAACAGGCTGCCGAGTACCTGCTGTTCCGCGCGGCCGTGCACATCGGCCGGCTGCTCGAGGCCGAAGCTCAGCGTGCGGCGGCCGGCGTTCATCTCGCGCCAGAGGGCGCTGAAGGGATCGTCGGCGTTGATCACCGCCGTACCGCCGGAGCACAACCCGTCGAAGATCTCGCCCTTGGCGCGCGCCACCTCGGCCACGCCGCCGAGGCCGGCCAGATGCGCGCGCTGGGCGTTGTTCACCAGCGCCACGGTTGGCTGCGCCAGGCGCGTCAGGTAGGCGATCTCGCCAGGGTGGTTCATGCCCATCTCGATCACGGCGGCGCGGTGCGTGCCGTGCAAACGCAGCAGCATCTGCGGCAGGCCGATGTCGTTGTTCAGATTGCCCACGGTCGCCAGCACGGCGAGGTCGGGGTCGTAGCCGTCGAGCAGCGCCTGCGCGCGAAGGATGGCGGCGGTCATCTCCTTCACCGTCGTCTTGCCGTTGCTGCCGGTGATGCCGACCAGCGGCAGCTCGAAATGCGCGCGCCACCAGGCGCCGAGGTAGCCGAGCGCCAGGCGCGTGTCCGCCACCACCAGCATCGGCATGTGCGGCACCCGGCCCTCGGCCCAGGCCGCATCGACCATCACGGCGGCGGCGCCGCGTTCGGCGGCGGCTTCGACGAAGGCGTGGCCGTCGAAGCGCTCGCCGCGCAAGGCGATGAACAGCTCGCCGCTGGCGAGGGTGCGCGAGTCGGTCGACACGCCCTCGATGCGCGGGTTGCCGCCCACGGCCATGCCGCCGGTGGCGAGCGCGGCTTCCATCAGGCTCATCATGACGACCGCCCTCCCCGCGCCGCCAGCGCGGCGGCGGCGCAATCGGCGTCGGAGAACGGCAGGCGGCGGCCGGCGATCTCCTGGTAGGGCTCGTGGCCCTTGCCGGCGATCAGCACGACATCGCGCGCATCGGCCTCGGCGAGGGCGGCGCGGATCGCCTCGGCGCGATCGGCCACGATGCGCGCGCCCGGCGCACCGCGGGTGATGTCGGCAAGGATGGCCTGCGGGTCCTCGTCGCGCGGATTGTCGCTGGTGAGAATCACCGCGTCGGCGCGCCGCGCCGCCACCTCGCCCATGAGCGGGCGCTTGCCCGGGTCGCGGTTGCCGCCGCAGCCGAAGACGCAGACGAGGCGCCCGCCGCGCGCCTCGGCCGTGCCGCGCAGCGCCGCCAGCGCCTTGTCCAGCGCGTCCGGCGTGTGGGCGTAATCGATCACCGCCAGCGGCTGCCCGTCGCCGCCGACGGTCTGCATGCGGCCCGGCGCGGAAGTCAGTCTGTGCAGCACGGCGGCCGCCCGCTCGAGCGGCACGCCGGAGGCCAGCAGCGCACCGAGCACGGCGAGCAGGTTGGAAACGTTGAACTCGCCCAGCAGCGGCGCCTCGATCCCGGCGCGCCCCTGCGGCGTGGCGGCGACGAAGCGCAGCCCTTGCGGCGTCGCCGCGATTTGCTCGGCAACCAGCGCGGCACCGCTGTCCGCGTGCAGGCTGTAGCCGCTCACCGCGATCCCGCTGCCGGAGAGATCGCCGGCGATCTTGCGTCCAAGTGCATCGTCGAGGTTGAGCACGGCCGCCTTCAGCCCGGGCGTCCTGAAGAGCTGCGCCTTCGCCGCGGCATAGGCCTCCATGCTGCCGTGGTACTCGAGGTGATCGCGCGTGAGGTTGGTGAACACCGCCACGTCGAAATGCACGCCGTTCACGCGACCCTGGTGCAGGCCGATCGAGGAAACTTCCATCGCCACCGCCTGCGCGCCCTGTTCCAGATAGCGTGCGAACAGGCGGTGCAGCGTCAGCGCATCCGGCGTGGTGTTGAGGCTTTCTTCGAGCTTGCCCGGAAAGCCGCAGCCGAGCGTGCCGATCACGGCGCAGCGGCGGCCGAGCAGCGCGAAGGCCTGCGCGATCCACTGGCTCACCGAGGTCTTGCCGTTGGTGCCGGTGACGCCCACGGACAACATTTTTTCCGAGGGGCGTCCGTAGACGAGATGGGCGAGCCAGCCGGAGAGCGCCTGCAGGTCGTCGACGGCCAAGTTCGGCACGGCCAGGGCGGGCGCTTCATGCATGCCCTGCCGCTCCCACAGCACCGCCGCGGCGCCGCGCGCCACCGCGTCGGCGATGAAATGGCGGCCGTCGGCGCGCGCGCCGGGACAGGCGACGAACACGTCCCCCGGCGCCACCGCGCGCGAGTCCGCGCACAGGCCCTTCGCCGTCACGCCTTGCCTCTGCAGTTCATCGAGCACGCGTTGTGCTTCTCCCGATTCACGTTTCACAAACTCTCCGGCACCGGCGCGGCATCGCGCGCCACCTGGACGGGCTTGAGCGGCGCGTCCGGCGCCACGCCCAGCGTGCGCAGGCTGCCCGCCATCACCTGGGCGAAGACCGGCGCCGCCACCTCGCCGCCGTAGTACTTGCCGGCGGAAGGCTCGTCGATCATCACCGCCACCACCAGGCGCGGGTCGGAGACCGGCGCAAGGCCGACGAAGGCCGCGACATAGCGGTTGGCGTACTGGCCGCCCTCCAGCTTGTGCGCCGTGCCGGTCTTGCCGGCGACGCGATAGCCCGGAATCTGCGCCTTGGGCGCGGTGCCGCCGGGCTGCACGGCCATCTCCAGCATGACTCTCACCTCCCGCGCCGTCTGCGCGGAAAAAATGGATTTGCCCGCGACCGGCGCTGAGTCCAGCCGGGTCAGAGTCAACGGGATCATGTCGCCGTCGCGGGCAAATACCAGGTAAGCGCGGGCCAGCTGCATCAGCGTCACCGAGATGCCGTGGCCATAGGCCATGGTGGCCTGCTCGATCGGCCGCCAGGTCTTGTGGGGACGCAGCCGGCCGCCGACCTCGCCCGGGAAACCGAGCTTCATCGGCTGGCCGAAACCGAGCGCGTCGAACATCTGCCACATCTCCTCGGGGGCGAACGTGCCGGCGATCTTCGCCGCGCCGACGTTGCTCGACTTCTGGATCACCTGCGCCACGGTCAGCGTGCCGTGTGGATGGGCGTCGGAGATGGTGGCGTTGCCGATGGTGAGCCGCCCCGGCGCCGTCTGGATCTGCGAATCGAAGCGGTAGCGGCCCTTCTCCAGCGCCAGCGCCGCGGTGAACGGCTTCATGGTCGAGCCGGGCTCGAAGACATCGGTCAGGGCGCGATTGCGCAGCTGCGCGCCGGTCAGCTTGAGGCGGTTGTTCGGGTTGTAGGTGGGCAGGTTGGCCAGCGCCAGCACTTCGCCCGTCTTGGCGTCGAGCACGACGACGCCGCCGGCCCTGGCCTTGTGCTCGGCGAGCGCCTGCTTGAGATGCGTGTAGGCGAGGTACTGCACCTTGGCATCGAGGGACAGCGTGATGTCCTTGCCCTCCTGCGGCGGCCGGATGCTCTCGACGTCCTCGACGATGCGGCCGAGGCGGTCCTTGATGACGCGGCGGCTGCCCGGTTTGCCGGCGAGCTGCGCCTCGAAGGCGAGCTCGATGCCCTCCTGCCCCTTGTCCTCGACCCCGGTGAAGCCGAGCATGTGCGCGGTCACCTCGCCGGCCGGGTAGTAGCGGCGGTATTCGCGCTGCTGATGGATGCCGGGCAGGTTGAGCGCGGCGATTTTCTCCGCCGTGTCGGGCGGGATCTGGCGCTTGATGAAGACGAAGTCCTTCTCGGCGGCGAGGCGGCGATTGAGCTCGCGCACGTCCATCTCGAGCAGCGTTGCCAGCTCGCGTGCCTGCGCCGGGGTCAGCCGCGCGTCTTCCGGAATCGCCCAGATCGACTTCACCGGCGTGGACACCGCCAGCATGTCGCCGGAACGGTCGGCGATGCGGCCGCGCGTGGCGGAGAGCTCGATCACGCGCGAGTAGCGCGACTCGCCCTTCTGCTGCAGGAAGTCGTTCTTCACCACCTGCAGCCAGACCGAGCGCGCCGCCAGCACGCCGAAGGCAAGCAGGATCAGGGCGGCAACGAAACGCGCGCGCCAGGCCGGCAGCAGCTGGGAGAGGAGCGGACTGCTGGCGAACTTCATTTTGACGCCTCCACCGCCAGCACCTGGCCCGGCGCCGGCGGCTTCATGTGCAGCCGTTCGCGCGCGACCTTCTCGACGCGGGCATGCGTCGCCCAGGTGCTCTGCTCGAGCTGCAGCTGGCCCCACTCCACTTCGAGGCTGCGCATGCGCTCCTGCTCGCGCTCCATCTCGGTAAACAACTTCCGTGCCTTGTGCTGGGAGGCCACCGCCCCCAGCGCGCTGACCAGGACAATCGCGATGAGGACGAGGTTCAGCCGGAGCACGCTGTCAGGTCCTTTCCGCCACGCGCAGGACGGCGCTGCGGGCGCGCGGGTTGGCGGCGATTTCCGCTTCGCTTGGGGTGATGGGCTTGCCGACCAGCCTGAGGCGCGGCGGCGGCAGCTCGGCGGCGCGCACCGGCAACCGTGACGGCAGCTGGGGCGGGCGCGCCTCGTCGCGCAGGAAGCGCTTGACGATGCGGTCTTCGAGGGAATGAAAGCTGATGACGGCGAGGCGGCCGCCGGGCCGCAGCGCCGCCACGGCTTGCGGCAGGACTAGCGACAATTGCGCAAGCTCCTGATTGACGTGAATCCGTACAGCCTGAAAGCTGCGCGTCGCCGGATGCTGGCCTTGCTCGCGCGTGCGGACGGCCGATGCCACGATCTCGGCAAGTTGTCGTGTGGTTGCGATAGCCCCCCCTGCCCGAGCAGCAACAATCGCCTTTGCAACCGCATTAGCAAACCGTTCTTCGCCATAGTTTTTTATCACCTCCGCCAGTTCCCGCTGGCTCGCCTGCGCCAGCCACTCCGCGGCGGTCTGCCCGCGGCTCGTATCCATGCGCATGTCGAGGGGCGCATCGAGGCGAAAGCTGAAACCGCGCTCCGCCTCGTCCAGCTGCGGGGACGACACGCCCAGATCCAGCAGCACGCCATCCACCCCCTCCACACCCTCCGCCTTCAGCACCTCCTCCAGGCTGCCGAAGGCGGCATGGATCACTTTCAGGCGCGCATCGGCGATCTTCCTGCCCGCCGCGACCGCCGCCGGATCCCGGTCCAGCGCGATCAGCCGCCCCGTTTCGTTCAGCCGCTCGAGGATCAGCCGGCTGTGGCCGCCGCGACCGAAGGTCGCATCCACGTACACCCCGCCCGGCTTCAGCGCCAGGGCGTCGACCGCTTCCTCCAGCAGCACTGTCCTGTGCTGCGCATTCAATCCGCCATCCCCCCGCCCCCCTTCCCGCGGAAGGGGGTGACGGTTGTTCGCGGGCTACGTCCGCTCCATCTGCCTGTCTGCGCCGCCCTTGGGGCGGCCCGGCGGGCGGCGGCGCTCACAACGTCAGCGTTTCCAATCCCGGCGGCAGCAGCTTGTCGCCCAGCGCGAAGATCGCTTCCTGCTGCTGCTTCCAGCCGGCATCCGACCAGAGTTCGAAATGGTTGCCCTGTCCGACCAGCCAGACCTCCTTCTCCAACCCGGCGTACTGGCGCAGCTCGGGCGCGATCAGCACGCGGCCGGCACCGTCCATTTCCTCCTCGCGCGCGAAGCCGATGAGGAGACGCTTCAGGAGGGCGGATTGCTGTTCGAGGCTGGGCGCCTGCAGCACCTTGTCGCGGATGGGTTCCCAGGCCGGCAGGGGATAGATGAGGAGACAGCGGTGAGGGTGGGCCGTCAGCACGAGCGTGCCGTTGGCGAGAGAGGCGAGCCGCTCGCGATGGCGCGAAGGCACGGCGAGCCGCCCTTTCGCGTCCAGATACAGCGCTGCCGCCCCCTGAAACATCCATCCCCCTCCGAATACGGGAAACGCAAACGGCCGTTTTCCCACTTTTTTCCACTATTTCCCACTTTAGATGAGTTTTATTGCAGGGTCAAGCAGGAAATTGCGATTTTTTCCAGTCGCAACAAAGACTTAAGAGGACGAATCAAGACAAAATCTGGAAAAAATATCCTTAATAATCAATTATGATAGAGCGTGAAGTAAAAGTTGATTCTGAAGAGTTGACGGGCCGGATGGCCCGAGGGGGGATTGGAAGTCCGCCGATAAGCCGGGTTCTGTAAGGCAGCTTGCGCTGCCCGGCAGCCATTCCTCTGGGCGACGCGTTGCCGCGGCGCTCTAGCAGCCTACCCGGAAGCGGCGCGAGCAGCGCCATGGCTTCCCTATTTGGCCTTGCCCCGGATGAGGTTTAGCGTGCCAGCCGTGTTGCCACGGTCTGCGGTGGGCTCTTACCCCGCCTTTTCACCCTTGCCGGTCCTTGCGGACTTGGGCGGTATGTTTTCTGTGCCACTCTCTGTCGCCTCGCGGCGCCCGGCCGTTAGCCGGCATCCTGCTCTATGGGGCCCGGACTTTCCTCCCTGCGCGCCAAGCGCGCACAGCGGCTGCCTGGCGGACTTCCAAGCCCATTATATCGAAACAACATCCTTGCTTTTCAATGGCTTGTAAAATATTTTCGGTTTCTGCTTGATCTGCCGACCGGGCAGGCTTGAAAATATAGGGGGAACGGATTGGGCTTCTTAGCAGTAGCCATCTCAAACCTCCGCTTCCATTCAGGCCCCGCTCATGCGGGGCCTTTTTTTCTTGGTGCACGGAATTGGCGTGTGTCTTCGTAATACGACGGTTCGGAATTTTCCGCCACCACACCCGGAATGCCGAGCAGCGGCAGCGGCTGGAAGTCGCGCGGCCGCGCGTACGCCTCGGCTTGCGAAAACAGTTCGGCCAGCCGGCCGTCGATCGCCTCGACCTGCTGCGCCAGCCATGCCGGCTCGACCTCGAGCAGCACCGCCTTTGCCGTCAGGCCGACGAAGGGCGCGCGCAGCTGGTCCCAGCTGGCGTGACCGAAGACGAAGAAGCGCATGTCGCGCGCCACCTGCGCGCGGCGCTGCCAGAACAGTTCCTTCCATTCATGGCCGCGCAGCAGATCGAGCAGCGCCATATCGGCGCAGGCGACGACGAGGCCGCACTCGTCGAATTGCGTCACGGCGTCGCGCACGGCGCCGCGCTCGTGCCGGCCCGCCGCGCGCTGTGCCATGAGCGCCGCATGGTGGCGGCCGTTGAGCACGCATTTGGCGCGCGGATAGGCAAGCCAGGCCAGCGCATTGAAGAAATCGTGCCAGTTGCCCGCGCGCGTCTCGACCTCGCCGCGCGCGAAGACGCGCTCCTCGTAGCCGCCATCGAATCCTCCTGGCGGCACGAAGCGAATCGCAGCACCGCTTGTGGCCCTCGGCATCGCCGTCAGCGCCGCCAGCGCAGAATTAAGCACGCCCACATGCGGCGGGGCGGCGCCGCCGAAGCTGCGCAACCACTCGGCGACCGGCTCGAACAGCGGTTGTTGGGCGAGCGCCCGTAAATCAGGAATTGGGTCCATAATCGCCGCCATTATGGCCGACGCGAAACCCTCCCGCACCCTGAGCCAGGACGTCACCCTGCGCGAGGCCTGGGCCTGGGCGATGTACGACTTCGCCAACTCCGGCTACACGACGGTGGTGATCACCGCCGTCTTCAACGCCTATTTCGTCGCCGTCGTGGCGCAGCGCGCGCCCTGGGCGACGCTGGCATGGACGGCGACGCTGGCGGTCTCCTACGCCCTCATCGTGCTGACCGCCCCGCTCGTCGGCGCCTGGGCCGATGCGCGCGCCGCCAAGAAGCGCCTGCTCGCCGTCACCACCGTCGGCTGCGTCATATTCACCGCCGCGCTCTACTGCACAGGACCCGGCACGCTGGCGCTGGCCGTCTTCCTCGTCATCGCCTCGAACTTTTTCTTCGGCACGGGCGAGAACCTGATCGCCGCCTTCCTGCCCGAGTTGGCGAAGAGCCGCGCCATGGGCCGCGTCTCGGGTTGGGGCTGGAGCCTGGGCTATGTCGGCGGGCTGCTTTCGCTCGCGGCCTGCCTCGCCTGGCTGGCGCAGGCCAAGGCGGCCGGGCGCGAAACGGCGCAGGCCGTGCCGGAGACCATGCTCATCACCGCCGCGCTGTTCGCGCTGGCCAGCCTGCCGACCTTCCTCTGGCTGCGCGAGCGCGCCGTGCCGCAGGCGCCGGCGGGCGGCATCGCGCACACCGCCTGGTCGCGCCTCGCCGCCACGCTGCGCCATGCGCGGCGGTTCCGCGACCTGTCGCGCTTTCTCGTCTGCATGCTGTTCTACCAGGCCGGCATCCAGGCCGTCATCGCGCTGGCCGCCATCTATGCGCAGGAGGCCATGCGCTTCACGACCGAGCAGACGCTGGTGCTGATCCTGGTGGTGAACCTGACGGCGGCCTGCGGCGCCTTCGCCTTTGGCTACGTGCAGGACCGCATCGGCCATGTGCGCGCCATCGCGGTTACCCTGTGCGGCTGGATCGTCATGATCGTGCTGGCCTGGCTGGCCGAGGGGGCGGCGCTGTTCTGGGTGGCGGCCAACATCGCCGGGCTGTGCATGGGCGCCTCGCAATCGGCCGGGCGCGCCATGGTCGGCTTCCTCGCGCCGCCGTCGCGGCTGGCGGAGTTCTTCGGCCTGTGGGGCTTCGCCGTCAAGCTCGCCTCGATCTTCGGCCCGCTCACCTACGGCCTGGCGAACTGGCTCTCCGGCGGCGACCATCGCACGGCGATTCTGTTCACCGGCGCCTACTTTGTAGTCGGCCTCGTGCTGCTCTCGGGCATCGACGTGCTGCGCGGCCGGCGCGCGGCGTTGCGCTCCGACCGGGAGGAAAGAGTTACTGCTGCGCAGGCGGCGGGCTAGCGGGCGCGGGGGCCGGCACGGGTGTCGCCGGGGCGGGCACCTGCGGGGCGGCAACGTAGGTCAGTTTCTTCTCGCCCTCCCGCTGAAAGGTGCCGAGGCGCGCACCGGGCTTCGGCGGTACAGCATTGAATTTCTGCAGCTCGCAGTTCTGTGTGCTGACGGCGTAGTAAATCGTTCCCTGCTTCAGGATCAGGATCGGCTCGGCGAACTCGCCCGCCTCGGGACGGAAGACGTCGACGCTGACCTCGGCCAGCGTGACCTTGTCGAGCCGGCTGCGGCGATGGCAGTCCGGCTGGCGCGACATGGCGGCCTCCAGTTCCACCGTCTGGCTCCAGAAATACGGCTGGCGCGCCTGCAGCGTCAGCGCATGGTCGTTGCCGCCGAGGCGCAGCGACGCCGTGTCGTTGAGACAACCCGCGAGCGGCAGCGCCGCGGCCGTCAGCAGCCAGATTCGCATGCTCATGCCTTCAACCTCCAGTGCAGGGTTTCCCCGGCGCGCAGCGGCACCAGCACATCGTCGCCGAAGGACAGGCTGTCCGGCACGCGCCAGTCCGCTTTCTCCAGCGTGATCCTGTCGGTGTTGCGCGGCAGGCCGTAGAAGTCGGCGCCGTGGAAGCTGGCGAAGGCCTCCAGCCGGTCGAGCGCGCCGGCCGCCTCGAAGGCTTCCGCGTAGAGCTCGAGCGCATTGAGCGCCGTGTAGCAGCCGGCGCAGCCGCACGCCGCCTCCTTGGTGTTGCGCGCATGCGGCGCCGAGTCGGTGCCGAGGAAGAACTTCGGGCTGCCCGAAACCGCCGCCTGCACCAGCGCACGGCGGTGCGTCTCGCGCTTCAGCACCGGCAGGCAGTAGTGGTGCGGCCGCACGCCGCCGGCGAGCAGCGCGTTGCGGTTCAGCAGCAGGTGGTGCGCCGTCAGCGTGCCAGCGACGTTCGGCCCCATCGATTCGACGAACCGCACGCCCTCCAGCGTGGTGATGTGCTCGAGCACCAGGCGCAGGCGCGGAAAGCGCTGCAGCAGCGGCGCCAGCACGCGCTCGACGAAGACGCGCTCGCGGTCGAAGATGTCGACGCCGGCATCGGTCACCTCGCCGTGCACCAGCAGCGGCAGGCCGGTCTCCTCCATGCGCGCCAGCGTTGCGAAGCAGTTCTCCACTGCCGTCACGCCGGCGTCCGAGTGGGTGGTGGCGCCGGCCGGGTAGTACTTCACCGCATGGACGATGCCGGACGCCCTGGCGCGGTCGATCTCCGCCGCCGGCGTGTTGTCCGTCAGGTAGAGCGTCATCAGCGGGGAAAAAGTCAGTCCCGGCGGCACGGCGGCAAGGATGCGCTCGCGGTAGGCGGCGGCCTGCTCCGTGGTGGTCACCGGCGGCTTGAGGTTCGGCATGACGATGGCGCGGGCGAACTGCCGCGCCGTGTGCGGCACCACGGTCGCCAGCGCGGCGCCATCGCGCAGGTGGAGATGCCAGTCGTCGGGGCGGGTCAGGGTGAGCGTCTGCATGACGCCGAATTATACCTGTCTCACTCCTTGCCCTTGCGCGAGAGCGCGAGATCGTAGAGCGCGTTCTTCGAAGCGCCGCTGATCTCGGCGGCCAGCTTCACCGCCTGCTTGAGCGGCAGATCGGCCAGCAGCAGGTCGAGCACGCGCTCCGCATCGGCCGGCACGCCCTCGGCGGGCGGCGGCGCGGAGACGGCCAGCACGAATTCGCCGCGGCGGCGGTCGGCATCCGCCGCCAGCCAGGCCGGCGCCTCGGCGAGCGGCAGGCTGACGATGGATTCGAACAGCTTAGTCAGCTCGCGCGCGATGACCAGGGTGCGGCCCGGCCCGAGCTCGGCGGCGAGATCGGCCACCGTCTCCTCGATGCGGTGCGGCGCCTCGTGGAAGACCAGAGCGCAGGGCAGGGCTTTCAGCCCGGCGATCGCCTTGCGCCGCGCCGTTTCCTTGGCCGGCAGGAAGCCGTAGAAGAGGAAGTGCGGATCGGTCAGCCCCGAGGCGGAGAGCGCGGCGATGGCGGCATTCGGCCCGGGCACGGGAATCACCGCGAAGCCGGCTTCGCGCACGGCCGCCACGGCTCGGGCGCCCGGGTCGGAGACGGCCGGCGTGCCGGCATCCGACACCAGCGCCACGCTGCGCCCTTCGCGCAGCAGCCTCAGCAGCCGCTCGGCGGACGCCGCCTCGTTGTGCTCGTGCAGCGAAAAGGTCTCGGCGCGGAGGCCGAAGTGGTCGAGCAGCTTGCGCGTGTGGCGCGTATCCTCGCAGGCGATGGCGTCGGCGCCACGCAGCACCTCGAGTGCGCGCGCGCCGATGTCGCCGAGGTTCCCCAGCGGCGTCGCCACCACATATAATGCCGCCGTCTTGAGCCCGGCTCCCGTTCCCTGATGCCGCATTGCGCCGCCCTGTTCGATTCGACTGCCTGCATTGTCGGGCGGCGTGCGTTCGGGCGCAAGTTATGAACACGCGCGGCGACGCGGCGGAGGCGCAGGCCGCCGACTTCCTGATGCGGCGCGGCCTGAAGGTCCTGGCGCGCAACTACCGCTGCCGCGGCGGCGAGATCGACCTCGTCTGCTGCGACGGCGCCACGCTGGTCTTCGTCGAGGTGCGCCTGCGCACCCACCGCGGCTTCGGCGGCGCCGCGGAAAGCATCACCGCCGCCAAGCAGCGCCGCATCGCGCTGGCCGCGCGGCACTACCTCGCCGGCAAGGCGATGCCCGCCTGCCGTTTCGACGCCGTGCTGCTCGACGGCGAGACGATCGACTGGATCCGCAATGCCTTTGACGCCGCGTAGCCTGCTGCTCGCACTGGCCCTGTTCCTCGCTGCGTCAGCGCAGGCCGAATCGGTCAAGGTGCTGGTGCAAAGCTCGCCGCTCGCCGGCTTCCAGTTCTACGCCGGACGCGAATTGTGGGACGAGATGAAGGTCGGCGACGCACTGGCGCTGGTGCGCGAGCCGGACAACCGGCACGACGCCCACGCCGTGCGCATCGAGTGGCGCGGCCGCAAGCTGGGCTATCTGCCGCGCAAGGAGAATCGCGCCGTCGCCGCCGAGATGGATCGCGGCGGCAGGGTGGCGGCGCGCATCGCCCGGCTCGACCGCCATCGCGATCCCTGGCAGCGCATCCGCGTCGAAGTGTTCGTCGTGCTCTGACGACGCCCGGGGTACCTTTTCCGTCATGCTAGAATCGGACGCACAATCGACATGAACCTGCTCGCCCGCATTTCCCGCCAGTTCGAGGACAGCGCCCAGACCAAGCTGGCCGCCATGGAGTCGCTCGCCGCGCCGATCGCCCAGGCGGTCGAGGCGATAACCGCCGCGCTTCTCGCCGGCGGCAAGATCATGGCCTGCGGCAACGGCGGCTCGGCCGCCGACTCGCAGCACTTCGCCGCCGAACTGCTCAACCGCTTCGAGAAGGAGCGCCCGCCGCTCGCCGCCG
>Ga0233425_10008878_pt1 | contig 13061 bp, 17 predicted proteins | sample Watercolumn_Towu_2_FD_181712 | JGI IMG/M metagenome (GOLD analysis project Ga0233425, IMG submission 181712) | Freshwater microbial communities from Lake Towuti, South Sulawesi, Indonesia - Watercolumn_Towuti2014_140_MG | ecosystem: Environmental > Aquatic > Freshwater > Lake | place...
AAAATAAAAATAGCCACCCCTCAAAATAAATGATAAAATACACATAAACTAGGGCCAATAGCTCAGCGGTAGAGCAGATCCCTCTTAAGGATAAGGTCGATGGTTCGAATCCATCTTGGCTCACACACATATTTTTCAAAAAAATCCATGTGTGTGACCTGTTACGAAAAAACTTGTCTTTTGTATTTCGCGGTTCAAATCAAAATTTAAAAAAATTATTAAGAAAGTTTGTTTACAACCGCACTTTGGTACCAATATTGTATGGGGTTCTGCGACTTTCTGTATTCCTAATTTCATTTGGATCTTTTTCTCCGACTAAGACAAATTGAATATTTCTGGCATTTTTTGTTTGAGTCCTCATTTGATATATACTGCGAATAAATAAGATTAGATCTTCACCATAATCATTTGGTAAATTTTGTATATTTGCCAGTACAACTAAAGTTGGTTGTATTCCATCCATAGTGCTTTTCTTTAATAAATTAAAAACACTTGGCGGCATACTATTAACATCTGCAAGTTCTAGATCGGCATCAGCAAAAGATTTTTTAAACAAATCTAATATCATCCTATCATCAAGGTTGTTTGTAAATAAGTCTTTAGGCTTAGGGACATCAATCTGAACAATCTTTTTATTATCATCTTTTGCTGTATTTAAAAGAAAACCACAGCTCCTTTAGTATTTACTTCGTCGCCAATGATAGTGATATAATCATTTTCTTTATTAAGCGTCAGAAATTTCAGTTAAAATTTCAGGAGATAGACCAATATGGATTGAGGTTTCCATATTTCTTATTCCAAAATAATTTTGTTTATCTCTTCAATTTTTTCGGAGGTTAAATCAGATGTAAGCTCATTAACAAAACTTTGCAATGTTTCTTTTTGTGCAGAAACAAGAACTTCTTGATAGTTGACATTTTTAGAATCTAAATACCCAAGAAGTTTATCAGGACTAGAATCAGCAGCGCTTGAAAAATCTTTGAGATATGGGGCTATTTTCTCATCCGAAGACATTAATCTACTAAAGTTTACCATGTACGCTGAGGATAGTTTTTTAATTAGCTCATCACCATCATTCTGTTTTATTTCCAACGATTCCAAAATCTTTGCTAGTTTTTGTGGGAACTTGATTAAATTAGTGTTATCCATTTGTTGAGATTGGTTGTTGTGCTGGCTGGGATGATTTAAACATATCTACTTTGCCACTTGTCATCATTTTAACTCCTTCATTAAAAACAAGCGCATCCATTTCAACAACTCCTATCATTCCAACAATATTACCAGCAGTAACTGGACCAGCAACCACACCTCTATGAGCCATGTCGATAACCTCTGGAATAGCTATTCCAACCATTGTTGGAAGAACCAAAGAACCTGCAACCAATATTGCTCCCGCAACGGCATTAGGATTTTTTTTCATGAATTCATCAGCCCTATCACACGCTTTATCAAAAACGGCTCCAGCAGCTTTAGTAAATTTAACCAACCTTTCAGTAGCATTATCTGAAAGTTCATTTCCTTTGACTGCCCATTCATTTATTTTATTACTAAATTGCCGTGCTTTTTCTGAAATTATATCCATATTTTTATATTAAAACTAATTATACTACTTTGCAATAATTATTGTTTCGTAACTTACTAACTAAGTGCTGTACGAGGCAACTGGTTTTTTGTTTTTTTGAACACAGTTTGTTACCTTAAAAAGACAGATTGCTGCTAAAATGATGTTTGCCGTACCACAACCGTAAGCTGTTATCCGTAAACATCCGTAAGGGTGTTATATAATTATTTCAGTTTAGTTTTTCTAGTTAGGTGAAGCCAAACACAGAAAATCGCGTTGAGTAAACATGCTGAAAATCAGTTCGAATTTGTTCGTAACAGATCACAATTTAATATTAAAAACTAATAATCTTTCCATTAAAAATATCTCCTATTTTTTCTCCCTTTACAAATAGTCCAATTTTTACTATGTTTGATTCTGCTTTGTTTAAACTTGTTAAAGTGAAAACTACAAGTCCCGTTTTAAATGGTTCAATAGGTGTAAATTTTGTATTAGATACTTTAATTACACTTCCTTCTTTTAGATCAACTACCTGGGAATCGCTTTGCAACCATATTGCTTGGCCTGTATTTCTAACTAGTGTTATACCTTTATATTCTGTATTTCTAAAAACAAGTGGGCTGATAAATTTGAATATTATTACACCACTTATTTTTTGTTTTGGTTCACCTTTTATCTTTTGTAAGTTTTTAACTCTGTCGAAAATAGTTGAAAAACTATCTTTTTCTTTCCAACTAAATTCTTTAAATGGTTCCTGTTGGTAATTTAGAATAAATGGTGTTACAGCAACTACTTTACTGTTTTTACTCCATATCTCTTTATACGCATATTCCATATTATCTGCAATTAAGTCACTATTATTTTTTGTTTTTTTCCAACCAGTCTCTGTTATAAAAATAGGTAAATCTTTTACTATGTGTAAAGATTGAAGATATTCCAATTCCCATTCATATCCTTTAATTGTTCCTCTTCCTATTCTAAGTTTTGATCCTGAAAAGGCGGGGTTAGGATAGGAATGACTATTCCAACCATCTATATAGTTAAAAATATCAGGCTCAGCTTTTAGCATTCGCTCTAAATATTTTTTTTGATCCATTGTAACTTTTCCGGTTGGTGCATCTTGATCAAAACCCGCATTTAAAACATAATAATCCTTATTACTTGATTTTAGTTTTGTAGAGAATTCCTTTAAATATTTTGCATAATTCTCGGGATCTATTTTCCCTCCCCATTCTTTTGCGTGATTAGGTTCATTTCCAATAATTACATATCTGTTTTCAATAACCCAATTTAAAGTGTCAAAAAAAATAACCCAGTTGTCTATTTCATTTAGATCAGGAATTTTCCAATTACCATTTTCAAAACTTGATGCAACGCGAACAATAGGAATTATATTTTTTCTTCTGCACTCATCGAAAAAACTTTGCCAAATTTCTTTACTTCTTTCTTTTTCTGTTATTACAACAGTTACGTATCCCCATTTACCATTACTTGAGTTTACAAGTAAATTGACATCATCTAAATCTGAATGATTAATTATACCAATGCCATATATATTATTTGGAACAGAAAGTGGATCATATATTGCATTTACTTCTTGCGCTGAGTTTATAAAAATAGCAATAAACACTAATATATAAAATATATTTCTTAAAAATTTCACCATGAATATTATTCTATCATTTGTAATAAATTAATATTTCTGAAGAAGTAATTTTAGCTTTTCTATACTCTCCAAATCATAAATAGATACAGGAATCGAGTTAGTTATTTTATTAGTATTTTTAGTACTAATTACATCCGATTTTGTAATAACAATAATTTCTTTTTTCTTGATTAATTCATTACTATAATTTCTTAATTCATTTCTAATTACTTCATAGTCGCGTGCAAGATCCTCTGATTCAGTTGAAATGCAATGAATTATAACTTTGACTTTTTCTATATGTTTTAAGAAGCTAGTTCCTAATCCTTTTCCACTTGATGCTCCTTCAATAAGTCCAGGAATATCAGCTACTACCTTTCTAGTTTCTGGAATTACTCCTATATTTGGAGTTATTGTTGTAAATTCAAAATTACCAACTTTAGCCTTAGCTTTGGTTAATTCGTTTAATAGTGAACTTTTACCAGCATTTGGTAGCCCTACTAGGCCAAAATCTGCTATTATTTTCAGGTTAAGTTCTAAATTTAATTTTTCTCCTGGAAAGCCTGGTTTTGCAAAATCTGGGGTTGTTCTAATTGGGTTTCTAAATTCAAAATTACCCCAACCACCATTACCACCTTTAGCTACTAATTTCCTTTGGCCTACTTCTGTCAGCTCAAAAATCTCCTCGTTCGTGTCTATATTAGTTACAACTGTTCCTACTGGAACTGCAATTTCTATATCATCTCCGCTTTTTCCACTTCGTTTGTTTCGAAGACCGTCTTCACCATTATTAGCTTTAAAGTTACTTTTAGAAGTATAGTCACGAAGAGTAGTTAAGTCTGAAACAGTAACAAAATAAACATCTCCACCTTTTCCACCATTACCACCATCTGGTCCTGAATTTCTTTTATGGCCAAAAGAAACACAACCATTGCCTCCACTTCCACCTGAAACTGTAATATTTACTTTATCTACAAACATAAAGAGCAGTTATTCCTTTCTGTTAGAATCTATTTTAACAAAAACACATAGTTTTTTCATTCTTTTAACTTAGTCATCTTCTCAAAAAACACAAACCCTAATGGTAATCGCGTCAAAAGGTATACACCTTATATCTCGGCAGGAAGAAACAATGCTTGTTTTAAACACTTTTAGGGATTAATATCCAAATATGCCAGATAGAACAGCAGAAAGAATAATCCAAATTGCTTCAAGTTTTCCTAACTCTAGTGTTGTTAATGATTTTATAAACAGAGCAAAAGAAGAAAAACTAACAAGAGATGAAAATCCAAAATCACATCTCTGTGTATATTTTGCAGGATACGACAAAGATACAAAAAGAGTTTTTATTGGACACCACAAAAAATCAGGACTCTATTTGTTTAATGGTGGACATATAGATGAGGGTGAAATACCTGAAGAAGCATTAGAAAGAGAAATGGGAGAAGAATGGGGAATTAAAATAAAACTTGAAGATATAGGTGAACCAAAGTTATTAACTATCACTCCAATTGATAATCCAACAAAACTAAAATGTAAAAAGCATTTTGATGTTTGGTTTTTTGTTCCACTTTCAGAAAGCACATTTAAACCTGATCAAGATTTGTTAGCTACCGAATTTCACAAAACAATGTGGGTAAGTATTGATGAAGCAAGAAAATTAATTACTGATGAAAGTACGCTTTTAGCAATTGATGAATTTGAAAAGATTTTTAATAATGAAATTTTCTGGAAACATCAAGCCAAAACAGGACTTTAGAAACTCGTTCAGTTTCTGCTAATAAAACTGCTATTAGTGCCAATTATATCACAACTACGCCACTAGACTTACTTAATCTTAAAGTAGCTAACTCTCCTGTATATATTAATATGGTGGAAAAGAATAATGAGTAATGAAGGAATGTATATGAGGTTTAGAATAAGGCCTTTAACTGTTTTTGGAGTAACCATTATTGCTTTTTCATTTTTAATCCCTTTCTGAAAGAAAGAAAAAATTGAAGTTTTTAATATAATAAGCATATCATGCTTTCGATAATGATTTTGAAAGCATGTTCCAACCAAATTGTAAAGGCGCACACATCCACCATAGGTCGGGACTGGGTGACCTAGGGAAGAATCGAACTTCCAACCTTTTCCTTAGAAGGGAACTGCTCTATCCGTTGAGCTACTAGGTCGAACTATGAGACCATTGCCAACTGATAAATTTATTATCCATTGAGCTATTGGGTCTTATTTAATACTTGCATATTTTACCATGAAGTGGCAAGCTTTGCTTACTACAAATTTTACATAAATAACACATATAATTTAAATAGAAAATGAAAGATATCGTTAACTCACCAAATACTAGAGGTTTGATTGCTAAACATAATCAAAACGGAGGTAAACTTCCAAAAAAAGTTGCTGTTATATATACGGATGCGAGACGAGAATATTATTATACCAACGAAGAATTCTATACAGTTGACGGTTCAGATGTAGAAGCCTATGCATTTGGACCATACCTTAAATCACTTGGTGTCAGTGTGTGCTTCATAAAAGGGGATTCAGATATTGCTAAAAATTTACAAAAAGAAAAACCTGATATGGCAATTAATCTAGTTACAACTGTAAAAGGATATGACTATTTAGGTGCAACAATTCCAGCAACTCTTGAACTTCTTGAAATTCCATATACAGGCGCTGATATCCTAGGTTTCTCACTAGGTTGTAATAAATATTTAATGTATGCACTTCTTTCACAACACGGCATACTAGTTCCACCATTTCAGTTAATGACTTCAATTAAATCACCACTTGACCCATCTCTTAAATTTCCTTTAATTTTAAAATTAAACGAAGAACATAGTAATGTAGAGATCACCAGAAAATCAGTTGTAGAAAATGAAAAAGAATTAAGAAAACAGCTTAAATATTTACTAAATAAATATTATGAACAAGACGTTTTAGTATCAGAATTCATAGACGGACGTGAATTTGCATGTTTTATAACAGAAGCAGTTAATAAAAAGGTATATTCAACTGAAAGAAAAATAAAACTTCCAAACAATAAAACTGGTCACGAATTCTTAGACTACGATCTCTGTTGGATGTATACACCAGCAGAATATAAAAAATATCTAAAATACGAAAGATATCACGATTCACTTCTTGATGCGCTTGTTAAAAAGGCATTTAAAATTTCAAGAATGGGCGATTATGGTAAATTTGATATTAGAATGGATAGAATGGGTAAATATTATTTTATAGATGCCAATGCAAATTGCCATTTTGGTCCACCTAATTGGGAATGCGAAATGACTCAAACATTAGAAAGTTACGGTGTCCCATTTAAAATTTTACTTAAGCGCATGTTACAAAATACTATGCGAGAGTGGGGATATTAAATCAAAATGACAGAAGAAGAAAAACTAAAATTACCTCAAAAAGTTGCAATTGTATATTCTGACGTTAAAAGGGAATACTTTAAAACCGAAGACGAATATGCAGCAGAAGAAGGTGCAGATATCTACGCAAATGATATTGCCAAATATGTAAACAGATTAGGGATTGATGTTGTTTGCTTACCATGTGATAAATCAATTGCAGGAAATTTAAAAAAACATAAACCTTCGATGGTTTTAAATCTTGTTGATTCTATTAGAGGACAAAGTAGTTTAGGTGCTTCAATTATTGGACTATTAGAAATACTTCATATTCCATATACAGGCGCTGGTAATTTAGGTTGGGCACTTGGAACTAATAAATTTGTAATGTACCAACTCTTGCAGTCAAACGGAATTCCAGTACCCAATCATCAACTGGTTATGTATCCAAATGACATGATTGATCCTAATTTAAGGTATCCACTTTTTCCGAAGTTAAATGTAGAACACAGTAGTATTGGTATTAGTGAGGATAATATATGTCAAAATGAAAAAGAATTAAGACACAAATTAAAAGAATTAATTAATAAATACAAACAACCAGTTTTAATCGATGAGTTTATAGCAGGAATTGAGGTGACCTCCTCAGTTCTTGAAAGTATCAATACAAAAGTATATTCGGTACAGAGAAAAACAGGAGGTGAAACCAGAGAGGATGTAATGACTTTTGACAAAAAATGGAGGAAATGGAACAACATAATATATGAAAAATATGAATCAGATAAAGTCAGAGAGGTTGTAAAAAAAACATTTGATGTTCTTAAAATGTCAGACTATGCAAGAATTGACCTTAGAATTGATGCTTCTGGTAGAATTTATGTAATCGACCCAAATTGTAACCCTTTTTTTGGTCCACCTAGAGAAACGCATGCAACATACTCAATAATACTTGATATGTACGGAATAGATTTTGATGAAACACTAAAACGTATTTTTATTAACACAATTAAAGATGCAAAAGATAATAGTTAAATATTCAAAACTATCAAAAGGGAGAGGAGTGTTTGCTAATGCAGACATTAAAAAGGGTGAGATACTTGAAATTTCACCACTACTACTTCTTCCTATGAAAGATTTTGAATTAATCAAAAAAACTAAACTATATTACTATTATTTTGAATATACAGATGATAAGGTTGCAATTGCTTTGGGGTTTGGTAGTTTATATAACCATTCCTATAAACCAAATGCAAGATATCTATATGATTATAAAAACAAAAATTTAAAATACAAAGCAATTAAAGATATTAACGAGGGGGAAGAGATTTTTATAAACTATAACTACTATCCAAACGATAGAACAAAGTTAGAAGATTGGTTTAAACTCAATTTGAGCGAGTAGCGGGAATCGAACCCGCATCATCTGATTGGCAACCAGATGTACTACCACTGTACTATACTCGCATGTACAACTATAAGTTGTGCACTATGTATTCGCTCGCGTTGGAGGCGGGCAAATACGCAATCACTACCATGCTGTGCAGATCTACGAAACTACTAGAACCTATTTTATCACAAAATTTTGATGTGTGAGCGGAGCAACAAGGGAGGGGTTAAAGGGGAAGGAATTGTTGCGGAGCGTGTTTTCTGCGCTCAGCCACTTCGTGGCTTCGCTAAAACAGCTCTTGTCTTCTTGCTCCCTCCGCTCCGCTTCGGTCGCAATACGCCAATAGGTAAAGGGGATTATTTGTAGTCCTTGCGGGTAACCGTAAGGACCTTTTCAAAAACCGCAAACTAGCCGTATTATGGTGCAAACTACGGTGCTGCGGTACTGCGGTTGCCGTTGCGGTTACCGCAAGGACGGGAACACAAGAAAACAACACCATTTCAGTCGCAATCTGTCCTTTCAGGACAACTAAACCAAGTACTAGAAAACAGCTACAAAGTGCTTACGCACAGCACTTGGTTAGAAAGCTGCAGAACAATAATTGCTCCCTCAATATTCCCTTGTCAGGGAATTCCTTCCCAACACAAAAATACACACCAAAGCTACAGGTGTGTAATGGCTTTAACAAGCCATGTGTTGCAAGGAATTAAAACTATACAAATCTGAAGTCGTTAACTTTATCCTTTAAATGAGGCATGACGTCTTCTATCACCTGATGAACTAATTCAGTATACTTTTCTTTTCTGCTTGGATCGTAATCGTCAGAATAATTTAACCTTAATGTTGCTTTTGACTTGTTGCCATTCTGTTCCTCATTTAAAGCCAACTGATTGCCGTCAACTCTGAAATTTTCCAATGGCTCGTTTTTAAAGAAATCATTTGATGGCCCATTTGTAAAAAGATTATTTTCAAAACCTTTTGCAACTAAAGCTAAGGCAAACAACCTAACTTCCTCAGAGTTATCAAACGTAATTGATAAAGAATTTGATCTGTCTTGGTTATTTAACTGTGTGTTTTCTAAAAATGCTTTTGTATCTTGGCCTTTTATCAGTTGTACCAGTTCTTGGCATGACGGAGGATACAAACCATCTATCATAAATTTTGATAATATACTTTGGTTTTCCGTTGCTTGTTTTTCAGTATCTTTATCTTTTACACCTACATCTTTAAATAAATCTTGTGCCAATTCGGTTGGAGGCGTGGTATCTCTAAATTTTCTGCCAGTTACTTGTCGAGCAACTGAAAGGAGAATATCTCTTGCTGTGTTGTATTGCGTAGTTCCTGCTTCGACTATCGTAAAGGTTGGGCTGAAATGAACAGTTAGGTCAACAACTCCTTCAACTGGATTATCTGGGTGTTTATCTTCATTCAATGACAAAATAGGACGAGGATATCCCTCTCCCGCATCAGTATATTGATTACTAAGTCCAATCGATAGCCTTGTTCCTTCTCTAGCATCTTCAACAACTGAAATATTAATTTTTTCAAATTTTTCTTCATCCTCTACGCCAATTCTTACTTTATCTTTTGGTATATTTAAATATACTGCTTCATATTTTTTGTCTAAGCCGTTTCCCTCGTATGACACGTATTTTCGAGCAACAACAGGAGGACTACCACTTGTATAAATTTCAGGAGATGAAATATTTACTAACTTCAAACCATTTGCATCTCTGTTTGGATCAATTCTTATACTAGATGCTTCGGGGTTATCTTGTGGATTTAAATAAATTGATCCAGACGCACCACCGTAATTTCTGTACGTTGCTTTATATTTTATACCCTGAATATCAACAGAAGATTCTTCAACTCCACTTGATACATAATTTAAAAACAGTTCAGGTAGCGCTTTTTTGAAATCTTCAGATCTAACAGGAGCAGATATATCTTTTTTGTATAATTCTGAAGCTTTAATTACATTTGGAAGAAATACTAGTTTTCCCTCCGTATCGGTCAATATTCTATCTGATCCTTCAGGGTATTCGTTTAAAGCCATGATTCATATTACTATATTTTATTAATTATTGCAGTTGGTTAATAGTAGGTCTAATACTTAAATATACCTCCATTGGAAGAAGACATATTAAGTCAAGTTAAAAGTAGTAATGCTAAAAAACAAACAAGAGATAGTGATGGAAAGTTTGTAGCAAAAGATGATCCAACTAAACTACCGTCTATATCAGTATCAGTAAATAATCCAACATCAGTAAACACAACAAATCCTCCTGATCTTGTTAACCTTAAAGTAACTAATCCTCTTATTTACATCAAATACTGGTGGAAAAGAATACTTGCAAATGAAGGAGTAGAAATGAAGTTTAAAACAAAGCCACTAACTGTATTTGGTGTTGCATTAATTGGATTTACACTACTTTTTGGTTTGTGTGGAGTTGTTCTTCCTATTTTCTTTCCATGGATGAAGTTTAATAATTCTATAATCTCAACTCCAACAAACACACCAACTCCTGAAATTTTAAAAGATACTGCACTTAAAGGAACACTAACAAAAACAAATACTCAACCTATCAAGTTTTATTTAATCACAACCTCAACAGAAACAGTTACTCTTGAAATTCCTACAGGTTTTAACCTACTACCATTCGTTGGAAAAAGAATACTAGCAGTTGGTTCATATGATTCAAAAAACAAATTTTTAGAAGTAGAAGATACCCAAGACCTAGAAGTTCTTTTTACAACACCAGTTCCAATACCAACAACAACTCCAACACCAAAGCCAACAGAAACGCCCACTCCTATTCTTACAATTGCTCCAACTCCAATTTCAACAATAGAACCAACAATTGTTCCAACTGAAGTTACTCAATATTAAATATATCCTATAATTTGACAGGAGCGTGTTTTGATGATAGGATTATGTCCAGATAAAGTCTAATTTTGCAGATTTTTCTATATTTCATCTGGAGGTTGAAATGGCTCGTACTCGCACGCTGACTTGGGAAGATCGACCCAACTTACAGGCTGGTGATCAGCTGTTTTACAGTGCTGGTTTGGGTGACCGTCATGTTGAAGCTTATGTTACTGTCACTCGTGCAGGAACAACAGGCGTCATGGTGGACGTTGATCAAATTGTTACGCAAGGAAGTGAATCGACCATCGTTGTCGGCGACAATATCTGTGCCGGCTATAGCGAACTCGAAATCACAATCCAAACGAAACAATAATAGACTAAACCGCCTAGGGCAATTTTACCTAGGTGGTTTTTTATTGGTTTTAACTTTTCTTGATTCCCATAGTAATTTGACTGATTATTTGATATAATACAGTCATGTCGGAGTTACCACGAGAAGAAGTATTAAAAGGTTATGTAAATGATCTTAGAGCTTGGGCAGTAAGTGGCGTTACTGATCCTGAAACAGTTAAAAATGCTTGAAAAAAATATCTTCAAATTAGAGAGATGAAAGCTGTTTCACCAATAGATAAAGTAAATTTAGGACATGCCAGAACTGCTGTTGAAATGCTTGAACAAGGTGGTACGTTTGAAGTAAATTCGACCACTAAAAGCGCAAGCCTTGAATTAAAAGCAGACCTAGGGCTTGTTAGTGGAAGTGGTTTGCTTGGAGAATTAGATGATATTCAAAAAGTAAATGTAGAAACTTTTTTTAATTCAATGAGTGAAGCTTTAATACGAAAATCTTAACTTTTAGTTTTAATCTTCTACACATTAATCCACAGCCTTTAGGCTGGTGGAGCAGGTATAGTTTGCGGCATACTTGAGAGGAAATGTTAAAGTACTGGCATGGTGCACACACAAAGCACAGAATTATGATTCACTTGGTATTTTTACCAAAATACAGAAAAAGAATACTGCGTGGTAAAGTAGCCGACAGACTAAAAGACTTATTCTTCAAAGCGTGTGAGGTTAACAACTGGTGAATTGAAGAAATTAAAATACTCAATGATCATGTACACGTGCTTATACAAATCCAACCAAACATTACTATCTCAAAAGTTGTTAACCTAATGAAAGGTGGTTCATCAAGAACACTCAGAAAAGAATTCCCAGAACTAGAAGAATTCCTTTGGGGTGACTCATTTTGGTCAGATGGCTACTTTGCAGAATCAGTGGGTGCACAAAGTTTTACTCAAATCAAAAAATACATCAAAGAAAACAAGGAAAGTATGCCACAGAAGAGTTAAAACCATGGCATTTATGCCATGTGTAGTTTATTTGATGTCTAAAAAGAAAACTATAGAAGAGCAAATCCTTTCTCTTAAAAAGAATCAAGGCAATTGGATCGAACCCATGAGAAATTGGATAATTGAAGCTAAAAATGTACCCCAAGTACTTAGTTCACCCAACCTTGAACTTAAAAAGGTTCTCGCCGTTAAAATCTTCGGCTCGAACCTCTTTCTAGAAAACAAAAAACTCCGAGGGGGTGGGCAAAAGTCGTGGTCTTCGCTTCACTCGACCCCGACAGGTCGGTCATCTGTGCTGAGAGTTGGAGTTGAACCAACATCTGAGCTTCTTCAGAGCCCCGCCGTGACCACCTTGGCTATCTCAGCATTAATTATAATTTACTAAATTCTTGTTATTTCTTTTGAATGTTCTTATTCTATGGCAATTTGAACAAACCAAGTCGCACTTTTCAATTTCACTATCCACTTTTATCTTTGACCACCCACCATTTGACATTCTAGAAACATTACCAGATTTTATACTACCATCTTTATGATCAAAATCCATCACGTATGGTGGATATGCACTTCCGCAATCCATACATGGTTTACTTTTAATATTATTCATGTATTTTATCATTTTTAATCTGTTTTTGTTTCTACGCAATATCGCAAGTTTTAACTGTCTATCGTGATTATCGTGATAATATTTAACACCTCGTTCTTTCATGCAAGCTATACATTTCTCATAATATTTACCAGCACGACTGCCTTTTCTTCTTTGATAAAAGTCGGCTAATAAAAGTTGCCTATTACATTTAGAACATTTTTTAATGTGCATTATAAGTATAAATATTACAATACTTAATATCGAAACTCAACTGTGTTCTTCAGACAGATGTGTGA
>Ga0233425_10008879_pt1 | contig 13061 bp, 12 predicted proteins | sample Watercolumn_Towu_2_FD_181712 | JGI IMG/M metagenome (GOLD analysis project Ga0233425, IMG submission 181712) | Freshwater microbial communities from Lake Towuti, South Sulawesi, Indonesia - Watercolumn_Towuti2014_140_MG | ecosystem: Environmental > Aquatic > Freshwater > Lake | place...
TTTATTGGCGATGTCTTGGTTTGTTAGTTGTTTGTCTTCCATAAAATGGAAAAAGTTAGCCCCTGGTTGCTCAAGGAATTTTTTAAGAAGGGGAGTACTTAGACCTTAACTTAAAAAAATGAAAAAGTCAATGGTAAACCAGGCAGCTGCCTGGTAAAAAAGTGAATAATTTTGTCTCGCGCGTGCTTTTGAAAAGAGTTTTGGTTTTTAGGGAACAAAGGACAAGGAAACAGGGACGGAAAGAGAAAAAATTTCTTCCTCAAATAAATTCTGAAATTTTTTGAGAATTGATTTGAGGAAAGAACCGAATCGTTATGAACCGCGGCGGGCGCTGCGGAGTAATGATAAGGATCCTCAAGGAGGCCACCATGGCCAGCACCTACAACATCACCGCGTCCCCCCTTTCCGCCCCCGCCACCGGAGCCCTGCTCCGGCTGAGCTTCGGGACGCCGGCGCAGAACGACGTCATCGTCCGCGACGCCGTCGCGGCCCTCGAGGCCTGCGGCGAGCTGAACGGTGACATCGTACTGCTCAACGGACCCGCGTCCCTGCCGGTCGCTTGTGCGATCGCGCACGGCGTGGGGCATCGCTTCGGTGCGGTGGCCTGCTTCGACCCGAAGATGTCGGGGTACGTGGTGTGCATCACCCACAACCCCGCCTTCGAGCTCGGACAGGTCATCCCCGCCTCGGAGGTGCGGGAGGCCTAGTACAGGCCCCCACCTCCGTCGGTCCTGGCTGGTGTACCTAGGACGTAAAAACGTACACCAAAAAAGCACTCGTTGCGGGCGGACTGCACATCCGCCCCTTCGAATAAGTCTTTGAGCCTGAACTCGAAGACTTTGAGAAGAAAATCAACACCTCCAATCCGCGTTTCTAAAAAGAAGAATGGATTGGAGGTGTTAATTGGAAAAAATTTTTCAGGCCGTTACGGCCATGATCGCCCAGTGGCAGGATACACTGGGCCCGGAGGTTGAGGTGGTCCTGGGTGGATCCCTCATCTCCGGTCTGTTTGTCCTGGAGGGAGCGGACGTTGTCGACGTCGATGTCCGCTTCCTCGTGTCTGAACCCGCCGACGAAACCATCCGTCGGCGGGTGGAGATGGTGACCGGGCTGGCCTTCCGCAAGGTCATCTCGGTTGCGGACTGGCCCGCCGGCAGCTCGGTGGGCGTGATGGTTGAAGGGCGGCTCGAGCACCCCGAGCTACCCCTTCCACTTGATGTCGAGGGGTGCATTCGGAACCGCGCCTATGTCGGGTGGGCGCGGTTCTATCAGCTCGTCCTTACGCCGGACGAGTTGGCGGAGATCCGGGACGGCAAGCTCCGCCTTCGTGCCGACAAGAAGGCCTACAAAGCCTTCAAGTCGGCGTGGCGTGACGAGGTCGAGCGGCGAGCCCTGGCCGCCGGCCTCGTTTCCCGACAGGCTGCCTAGGGCACTGACCGGTCTGTCGCGAGAATCCTCTTGCGGCGGGGTAACTCCAATCACGGAGCCGGTACAAATCCACAAGCCTCTGCCGAGGCTAGGAGGAGACGATGAAAGTCGTTCTCTGCGGACCCCCGCGTTCTGGGAAGTCCTGCCTGCGGCAGGGCTTGAAGGACGCCATCCGGGCCATTCCGGGCGCGCCGTATCCGTACGTGATCACGGCGTGTCCGGATGGTGAGGGGTCTTGGTTCCAGGAAACTGTGAACCATGACCCCGACTTGGCCGCCCGCTGCAAAGCGGCATACAAGGCCAAGTTCACCCCCGAGTTCGTGCGGCGCATCACGGACTCGGTGGCCCAATGTGCGCTCCCGCTGGTGTTGGTAGACATCGGCGGGATTCCTTCGGCCGAGAACAGAGAAATCTGTGCTTCGGCCACCCATGCCATCCTCCTCGCGGGTGACATGGGACGCCTGCCCGAGTGGCGGGTGTTCTGCGAGGAGCTGGGAATCTCGGTGGTGGCCGAGATATTCAGTGACTACCAAGGAACCACCGACTCCGTCCCGCAGCTCGGCGATGACGGAGTCTGGAGGGGATCGGTTCATCATCTCGAAAGAGGTGAACCGGTCTCCCAGCGCCCGACCGTTCGGGCGCTCGCCGAGCTCCTCGCCCAGATGGCCTCGCAAGAGGCCTGATGGGTGAGGCTTCTTGGAGCGCGTTGTCCCGGTTTGCATTCACCGGCCGCGCTCCTCCCTTCAGAATTCTCAATTTTTAAGTTGAGGATTGTGAAGGGAATCATCTTTTTGGAGGAACCATGACAAAGATTGTGAACCTAACGCCACACCCCGTGAACATCTGCGATGAAAACGGGGTGGTTCGGTTGGTAATTCCTTCCTCTGGCCTAGCTCGCCGCGCTTCTGAACACGAAGAAGTGGGCGTGGTCGAGTTTGAGGGAGTTTCCATTCGAGTAAACCATGTGGTTTTTGGCGAGATCGTTGGTTTGCCAGAACAGAAGGAAGGAACGCTTTACATCGTATCCTCACTTCTTGGTTGGGCCGCTGCCAGGGCTGGCCGTGACGATGTGTTGGTGCCCGATGAATTGATCCGTGACCAAAACGGAAACATCATCGGCGCGAAATCGTTGTCGCGACTTTAGCCTCTTTGGGTGCCAACAGAAAATGTTTGCGCACCCATTCGTCTTAATTCTTGAACTCTAGTTCAAGAATTGAGACGAGGATTTCAAAATCCCCTCCCGCATCAGTGCATCAAAAATTTATTTGTTCTTTTCGATGAGAAGCTCGCGCTTTCTCGCCGAGCCGGCTCGTTTAGAAGGGCTGTAAAAATCAGACAGCTGTCTGATGAATTTTTGTTGTGCTGATGCGGGAGTCTGTCCGTCTTAGTTTTAAATTTTATTTAGAGTTGAAAATTAAGATGGACAGAGTTGTCCTATCACGCCCACGCCTATGCTTGCCACGGTGGCAGGCAGATTGGCACGGGCACAACCGCATTGGAGGAAAAAATGCGGTGTTTCTCATGGTCTTGTGGATCCCTTGTTTCCGGTCTCTCCCTCCAGAACGACGAGCGCCTCGGCGCAGTCGTTTTTCTGGGTGAGGAAGGCCGCGGTCGGCGCTACGAGAAGGTAGCACTCGATCGGCGCAGTCCGGCCAAGGTCGAGGCTGGGCGAGTCATCGAGGCGCACCCGCGCAAGGTGACGCTGCCGGCCCGGGACGGGAAGCCTGAAAAGGTTTTCTTCGTCCTCGAGTCTTCGCGGCAGGACGGCTGGAAGGTGCTGGTTCGCATCCGCACCTATTCGGCATATGTCCGCGGCGGCAGTGGCGGCTGGAGGACGGTCGAGGGTTCGCCCGAGACTGTGGTCTCCGGCCACGGCGCCTTTGGCGACGCCGGTCGCGTCGGCTCGTGGGCCGACGGCCTGGTCGTCATGCGGCCGGGCGACGTCTTGAAGGTCTGGCCCTCCAGGTCGATCGACGGAGTCTCCGAGTTCGCCCTTTGGGTGGACGAGGACGGCAACCCGAAGACCGCCACCTGGCGGGAGTTCGAGAACCTGAAGGCCGTGGCTCAGGTGGAGGCGCTCGTCGCCGAAACCGAGGCTGGCCAGAAGGGCCTCGACATCGCCTTCGGGACGATGCCGGCGTTGACCTATGTCGGGCGCGGTCAGTTCGAGCCTGGCATCAAGGTCGACCCGGGCGTCGTCGGCCCAAGCGTGGTGCTTGGGGAGGAGGGGCGTGGTGCCACGCGAACCGAGGTGGCCTTGATCGGCCAGGTTCCGTGGCTGCCATGCCCCGAACGCGGCAAGCGCGGCGACTGGTTTGACAACCAGCCGCCGAGCGAACACCAGCGGAAGTGCCGCGCCTGCGGCGCACTCCGGGTGGTGGAAGGGACGGGTTGGGATACCAAGCTCGTCCACCCGACCGACCAGGGAGAAATCCTTGGGCGGCTCGGGTCCACGGCCGTGGCCAGGCTCCACGAGGAGACGGTTCCGGCCCGGAGCTACTGGGAGACCACGACCGTGAAAACGATCTGGGGTCTCACTGGGAGTGATCGGGTCGAGACCGGGGCGGTTCTGCTTCGGGTCTCGCCGGCATCGGCCCATCGCGTCCACCGCACGGTGGAAGCGAAGAAGGGCTCCCCCGCCAAGCTGGCCGCCGGTAACACGGCTGACGGCGCGGCTGGGCGAATGGGCTCGACCCCGGATGAACTCTGGGTCTTGCGGCCCGGCGAAGCCGTGGTCGTTGGGACCTACGGGAACCCGGGGTGGACCTTGGAGAACGCGGATGGCAACATTCGCGCCGAGGCCACCGAGCTCTGGGATGCCCGCGAGGCCATGGGTAATCCGGCCGCATACCTCGCCAAGGGGCGGGCGGCCTGGGGTTGTGTTCCGGCCGAGTGGATCGGTCGAGTCGTGTCCGTGCATGTCTTCGTTCGCGATGACAGCCGGATGGGACTCGAGCGTACCCATGAGGGCGAGCTCGTAGCAGTCGGCAACGGCCAAATCGAGCTCAACCTTGGCTGGGACGGCCGCGACCGCGAGGTCGTCATGGTCAGCTCGGGTCTCTGGGTTTACCTGGAGTCCGAGAAGTTCGTGACGCTGCCTACGCCCGAGCGGGAAACCGCGAAGGCCAAGGTGGCGCGGCTGCGGGCCGAGGCCGAGGCGGCGCGGGGAGCGGGGCATTTCAAGTGCCTCGCGACCGAGCTACAGAGCAAGGTCGCCAAGGTGGCCGGCGGAAAGGAGATGGAGGACCGGAGTGATTCCGGTTTCTTCTTCTCCTCCGCGTCCACCCAGGAGATCGAGCGCTGGGCCGAGCGGGCCGAGGCCGTGATGGCCGAAGTCCGCGCGGCGGCCACGGCGGCCGAAGAGCTTCACCGGCAGCAGTCGGCCGGTGTCGTTCTCGCCAACTTCCAGGCTTGGAAGCGGCGGAGCGGCGCCACCAACTGCGGGCAGGGGTGGGTCATCCGTCCGGATGGGACGCTTCGCGAGCCCGATCGGATGGATTGCCCCCGCCCCCGCTACGACGATGGTACCCAGCAGTGGGACCTTGTCGCGGCCGAGGAGCTCGCGATCTTGTGGTCCAAGGCCTACACAGCCGCAGATCACGAGTTCGTGGTCGCCAAGCGACCGGCCAGCGGCTTGACCAAGGCCCAGCTCGCCGCTGTCGAAGAGATCGAGCGCGAAATCGCCGATCAATTCGATGGGCGGACGGGCATGTCTGGCCGTGAGTCCCCGCCCGTCCAGGGTTGGGGCTTGCGTCCGCCCAAGCCGACCCCTGCCTCCAAGCCCCTCACCCCCGCCGCCCCCACCGTCGAGGTCGGCGGCCTGAACCTCACCGGCCTCTTTGGCGGCGGCGCGGTCGTCACCGACCGCCGCCGCCGTTAGGCCGGCAACAACTGTTTTTTTCCCTCCCGACAGGTGGGAGGACGCGAACCAACCTCGGGGAGATACCTGTCATCTCCCCACCTTCGCGACATGCCTGCATTCGCATGTCGCCTCAGCCGAGTTCTTAAAAAAGTTTTGAGAATTCAGTTGAGGTCGAAGCACCAACCGTCACCCCCGGCGCTTTTGCCGAGGGTTGATGGTGTGGAGAAGACCTTCATGTTTCCAAGGAGGGAACATGACACAGAACCAGAATTCGTCCGCCCCCACCCTCACCATCACCATCGGCCTCTTCGAGGCCGTGAGGGGAGAGTGGCTGCTCTCCCTGTGGGAGAGCTCCTGCCCCCTCTCCGACCTCCTCCGTAAGGAGGTCAGGGAGCTCGTGGCGGCCTGGGTCGCCGCCGGTGGCCACGAGGTCGGCGTCGAGACGCCGATCCCGTCCAAGGCCAAGGAGTCGCGCACCCAGTCGGTCTTCCCCCGGTGGATCTTGTCCATCGAGGGGCGCCGCCTGGTGGCGCGGTTCGAGTGGGGATACTTCGGTTTCGATCCGAAGGTCCCCCAGCCCGAGGTCCCCGAGCGGACCGTCGGCGGCCTCTCCGAGGATGTCCGTCCTCTCCTCGGCGGCGAGATTCTCGCCGTCGTGGACAAGGCGACCGCGGCCATCTCGAGCTGTGGTTGCCCGGCCGGGGCGGTGTCAATCCTCGGCCTAGCGAGCGAGGCCGAGGCATTGGTGGGCCGGCTCCGCCGCGCCCTCGCCGCCCTCGACGCCGCGGAGCGCGAGGGCCGTAAGGCCACGGAGCGGGCCCGCCTCGAGGCCCTGAAGCAGGCCGGGTGGAGGGAGTTCACCTTCCGTTCGTCCTACTACGGGAGCCACGACGGAGGGGACGCCGAGCAGGTGTTCCTCTTCCGGCCCGGGATCGACCTCTCCCGTTGGGAGGGAGTCGAGTTCTCCCATGGAGAACACTCCCAGCGCGAGTCGAACGACGAGTTCGACTCGTGGCTCGCGGGGTTGATGGAGGGGGAGGACTACGTCGAGGTCGACTAGTCCCCCCCTCTGGTTCTTTCTCACTTTCCACCTAATCAAAAAGAAAGTGACTTCGGAGCGTCGCCGGCATCAGCACTCGCCGGCCGCGCTCCACTTCGTCCTAGTTCTTGAATTGAATTTGAGAATTGAGACGAGGAATGAAAAACAAAAAACCGTAGAGACAAGGCATGCCTTGTCTCTACGGTTTCGCGAAAACAATTAAAATTTTTCTCTCCATTCCTCGTGGTTGATTCCAGCCTGTTTCAAGAGACTGTTTAGAAAAAACGGTGAGAGAGTTTTATTGTGAATCGGAACTGTAATTATTCGTCGACTTTCAGGATGACGAAATGTTGCGTGGCTGCCGCGTTGGCGTTGAAAAATAAAACCGAATTTTTCCAGAGTTTTGATGGTTTCGTTTGGCGTGGCTTGAGGCAGTTTTTCAGTCATATTACGCCGGTAGCGGAGCCAGCACTGTGGCAAAAACCGTTTCACCGGAAGTTTCCGGAAGCGCCTCGCCGTTTTCTTTGAGAGTTTCAAGATAAACAGTAATGGCTTCTTGAATATTCTTTCTTGCTTCTTCAAAAGTTTGACCAGAACTTAAACATCCGGGAAGAGCGGGAACGGAAACGACAAAACCGCCATCAGGATCTTCTTCAAAAACAGCGGTGAATTTTGAAACATTGATATTCTCCATATACTCGGACTTTATCAAAAAAAATGTTGGTTGTCTACCTTGTCTTAGTTCTTGAATTGAATTTGAGAATTAAGACGAGGTCGAAACACCAACCGTCACCCCCGGCGCTATTGTCGAGGGTTGATGGGATGGAGAAGACCTTTGGTCATGGAGGAAAAACATGACCCAGAGAATCGAGTTCTACTTTTTTCGTGCGTCCCCCGCCCTCGCGGCCGCCCTCGCGGCAGCATGGGACAAGCTGCCACAGGCGCGCGCCGGAATTTGGTGGAGAAAAGCCGAGGGGTTCTACACCTTTCTTGAAACAGAGGATGGGTTTGGTGATAAGGTGGCGCTTCCCATCAGCGCCATCCAGATGTCCATCCCCGCATGGGTCTGGGCCGTCGACCACGACAGCGGCTATGGGCGCATCGGGGTTTCCCTGATGCTCCCAGGGGAGCAGCCGGGGCCGGTGGTCACGCGGAAGGATTGAGCCCTCCGCTCTGGTTTTCTCACTTTTTCCAGACAAAAAAGTGACTTCGGAGCGCCGCCGGCACCAGCACTCGCCGGCCGCGCTCCGTCCTTTCCCAGACGATAAAAAATTGTCGTTTGAGAAAGCATCACGACCCATCAATCGGCAATCCATGCCGGATGGTTTCAAAAAAGTCGTGGTGTGAAGGAGGACAAGATGTCCAACAACACCCCCACCCTCGCGGAACTCCGCGAGGCCGTCGCTGTGGCCGAGGCGGGCCTCAAGGCCGCCAAGGCCGAGCTCGCCGAGGCCGTGCTGGCCAGAGCGCGCAAGGACGAATGGACGGCCTGGCTCGCCTCCGATGAGCGAGTCGAGGAGGTCGTTCTGGATCAGAATGGCCGGTATACCTACCATGACCACGCCCATGGCGATGTCATGCTGCGTATTCTGGTCGTCGATGGAAAGGAGGTCCGGGCCTCTTTCGGGGAGCGGCTGCGTCTTTTCTCCTTTGAAGAGGAGGCGAAGGCGTGGTCGAAGGATCCGGACAGCACCGGAGTCTATGTCGTGGTCAACACGACTATGGCTCTGGTCAACAGCCGCCACGGCGTCATCACCGAAGTGGAGGGGATCGGGTTCGCCGAGCTCCAAGACTTCGACGACCAGGACGAAGCCGTCATCGGCTGCCGGGTTGTGGCGGAGAGCCGCCATGAGCGCGGTTGCTTGGAAACACTTCTGGCGATCCCCTTCGGGGAAGTCAAGAAGTGGCGCGGCAAGCAGATCAGCTGCTTCCGCACGCGCTCCGAGGCTGATAGCTACGCTTTTACGCTCTAGTCTCTGTCCGGAATAATTCCACGCCGGTATATAAATAAGTGGCGTTGCTCCGACGCTTCCGAATGGGCAGCCCAAAAGGCCTAAGCCCCTACGAGGCTCGACCGAACCCGGTCGGAGGACGAAAACGCAGATGGAGTCGAGTCAAATCTTCGCCGGCATCTTTTCGCACTTTGATGTCGGTCCACACCAATCCACCAAGAACCTTGCGCTCTCTCGCCAGGGATTCATGATGGATTGATGCGGATTAAAAAACTCCCGTGCCAAAATTGGGCGGGAGTTTTTGATTTGTAAAACTTATCTACTGGCCGGGAAGGGGTTTATGGCCAAAACTTCGGAAATATCGGCGGTGGGCAGAACTTTGCGCATGGCGAGTTTGTTGGTCAGGGTATTTATTTTGTTGTTCGTGATTTTTATTGGTCCGATAAGTTCGCTTTTTAGATCATTAAGTTTTTGGTCGAGATAATCCTTGGTGACAACTTGCGTAGCAACGGTGTTTTTAACACCAACCAGATCGGTTTTAACACCAACCAGATCGTTTTTGACACCAGCTAGATCGTTTTTGACACCAACCAGATCGTTTTTGACACCAGCTAGATCGTTTTTGACACCAGCTAGATCGTTTTTAACACTAGCCAGATCAGTTTCTACACCGGTAAGCCTGGTTTCGATTTGTGTGAATCTTTCGTCGGTTCGGCCGGAAAAATCTTGAATAGCTTCAAGAATTTCTTGGTTTGACGCTTCGAATCCAGTCATTCGTTGGCCCAACTTTGTAACGGCATTAAAAATTTCTTGGCTTGTCGGTTGTTTATCTGTCATAGATAAAAACAGTTAGTTCCTTGGTTGCCTCAAAGAGATTTTTTAGATGGGGGAGATACTTAAAATTTAACTCAAAAAAACGAAAAAGTCAAGATCCTAAAAGTGGAAAAATTTATCTCCTCGCCGTTCCGTTGTCGTCACCAGCCACATTTTTCATATGAACCGATAAAACCTTACTTGTCCCCTCTTCGCCCATAGTTACGCCATATAAAACATCGGCTTTTTCCATGGTGGCGCGGTTGTGGGTGATGACAATGAACTGGGTGAGTTTGGCGAGCTCCTCAAGGATCGAAGCAAAGCGCACGGTGTTGGCTTCGTCGAGCGCGGCGTCGACTTCGTCGAGGACAACGAATGGCGCTGGGTTGGTAGCCATAATAGCCGAGACCAGAGCGATTGAAGTTAGAGCGCGCTCACCACCGGAAAGCAAGTTAAGGGACTTGAGCTTTTTGCCCGGCGGCGTGGCTTGAATGTCAATGCCAATGACGCGGTCTTTTTTTTCTTGAAAAATCGGTTCAATTTTTTCCTCCTCTTTGGCTTGCTCGGTTTCTGCGGTTTCGGTTAAAGCGCGATCCAGGGCAACATCGTTTTCTTCGGCTTTAAGATCCTCAAAAGTAAGTTTAATAAGCTCACAATTACCGCCGCCAAAAAGGATTTTGAAAAAGCGTTGAAATTCGCGATTGATTTTTTTAAAAGCGTCATCAGACTGGTCTTTAATTTTTTCGTCAAGCTCGTCAATAACTTTTTCAGTGTCTTTGATAGCTTTTTCAAGATCATCGACTTGTTCGGATAGGAAGGCAAAGCGCTCGTTGGTCTCTTCGTACTCCTTGATAGTTTCGGGGTCGATCCCTCCGATAAGTTCAAGCTGATAACGGAGACGCTGGATTTCTGGGTAGAGAGAATCGGTTTCGATTTTTTCTGTTGGTCGATTGGCTTTTGTAGTTAATGCGTCCTCGCCCATTTCCTCTTGAATTTCGCGATCAAGATTTTTTTCGCGTTCTTCAAGACGAGCCAATTCGATTTGCGTTTCGTGCCAAGCGGCTTCGACACGGTGGCGCTCCTCTTCAACTTGGCGGAGTTCCCGGTGCATGGCAAAAAGCTCTGACCGATCGGTTTTTTCTTTGCTCGCTGAAGCATTGATGGCTTTTTCCAGTTCAGAAAGTTTAGTCTCGATTTTGAGGCGCTGATTTTTAATTCCGTCGCGTTTGGCTACGAGCATTGGATCTGGTTTGGCTTCAACCGGAGCTGGTTTTTGTAGGCGACTAACAAGTTTGCTGGAGCGATCAAAAACACCCTCGATTTCGTCGGCGAGTTTTTTGACTTCGTCGAGTGAGGTTGATGAGCGAAGACGCTCGGCCAAAGTTTTTTGGGAGTTTGAAATGCCTTCGACCTCTTCGATGATTTTTGATAGAGGTAATGGTGCCCAAGTAGTTTCCGCTTTGACTTTGGTGAGCTCGATTTGTCGCTCGATCGAGAATTCTTCATCGCGCAAACGCGAGCGTTCGCGCTGGGTTTCTTGATATTCTTTTTGTAGCGTAACCAAACCTTCGTCAGTAGTATCCTTGATTTTTTCTTCGCGTTCTTTGGCTGAAACTTTTTCTTCTAAAACTTTCACTTTTTCCACGGCGCGAGCAACGGTTTCCTCGAGTTTTTCGTGATTAGCGCGAACACTTATTAGTTGATCGTGCAGATTCCACCAAAGGGTTCCGTAATAGCGACGGCGTAAATCTTTGAGTTCGACCTCGATAGCTCCGCGTTTTTCCAAACGATTAGCCTGACGTTTCAAGCTACGTAGGCGCGGTTCAATTTCGTTTAAAAGCATGCGCACCTCGGATAGATTTTCCGCGGTTCGTTTTAATTTTAAAATCGCTTCGTGCCGTTTGATTTGAAGCGGCTTAACACCCATAGCATCGTCGAAAAACGATTTGCGCTCCTCGGGTGTAGCTACCAAAATATGGTCAACCATGCCTTGGCCAATGACCGAGTAAGATTGTTGGCCAACATTGGCTTCGGCGAGCATTAGGCGGATGTCGGCCAATCTGGTTTGAGCGTCGTTTACAAGATAAGCCGATTCGCCATCGCGATACAGACGGCGGGTGATAACCACTTCATTAAAATCAACCGGCACGGAATGATCGCTGTTGTCAAAAGTTAAACTCACTTCAGCAAAACCAGAACGCGCTCGCCCAGTCGAGCCGGAAAAAATAACATCCTCGGATTGCTTGCCTCGGAGTAGCTTGAGGCTTTGTTCGCCCAAGGCCCAGCGAATAGCATCGGCTAAGTTGGATTTTCCAGAGCCGTTTGGCCCGACAATTGTCGTAAGAGCGTGTCTGTCGCCTTTAGCGCCCGGAAAGAGTAAAACTGTTTTATTAGCAAAGGTTTTGAAACCCTGAATTTCTAGTTTGGAGAGATACATAGCGTGGTTATTATAGCAGGGGACAGGGGACTGGGGACAGGGAAGGCTGGGGATTTCTTTAGGGGAAGCGGATAAAAAACACCCCACGCTCAAGCGCGAGGGCTAGAGTGGTGGGGGAAGAAAAGAGCTGGCTATTGTTCCCATGTTCTGGGGTGGATGTAGGAGGCCTGTCGCCAACTCAACGAAACATGCGCCTGCCGATTATTTGGATCTTGATCCCAGATGATCATCAGGCCCCTGTCAGTCGGTTCAGATGGCCTTCTCAGGCCCAATTCGAGAAGTAGTTCGATGAGTTGCTTGCGCGCTTCTTCCTCGCTGGCGGCGGCGCACAGAATGTCGCTACCGCGTTTGGTAAATTTGAGCCAGATTGCTTCACGCATGGCTCTGCCTTCTGTCATCAACGCACTGTTCCCAGAGCGGATCATTCGTTCGGCTTCTTCCATGGAATCTTGCCGTTGAGGTCTCATTGAATCTCCCTTTGACACGGGTCGAGTTTATTTAAGAGCATAAAGGCAATTGTGTCAATAACAAAGGTTCGCCCCCCTTGACCTCGCACACCAGCACCTATATACTACCTTCTTCACAAAAAACGAATTCGTAGCCAATTCGGAAATTAGTAGGATTAGTAGCTAGATTCGGAAATTAGTAACATTATGGCCTTCTCGGTTCTCGAACAAATGCACGAAAAACTCATGTCAGCCGAACGGCCGTTGCTTGTCGCGGACGAAAGATTAGATGGCGATTCCCTTGGGGCATCGCTCGCGGTTGCTGATTATCTTTTGCGACTTCGCAAACCGGTGCGAGTTTTTGTTTCCGAGTCGATTCCGGAAAAGTATAAAACACTGCCGCATCAAGATCTCTGTTTTTTTGATAGTCAAGAACTCTCGAAAATCTCGGCCGATGTGGTGGTGTTTTTTGATTGTTCTGACGAAGAGTATGCCAGCCGGATTGTTGCCTCGTTGCGCGGACCAAAACCGATAATTTTAAATATCGATCACCATATTAGCAATCCAAAATACGGCCACCTGCATTTTGTTGATACTCAAGCTCCGGCGACCTGCGAAGTTGTTCATCGTTTTTTTAAAGAGAACCGACTGATCGTTAATAAACACGTTGCCACCTGCCTTTTTGCCGGATTGGTTTTTGACACCACGGCCTTTTCTAACGATGCCACTAATGCCGCGGCTCTTTCTTCGGCTTCTGAACTTATGTTTGCTGGCGCGCGTGGCGGCGAGACTGTTCGTTTGCTTTTAAAAAATCGTTCGATCGCGGTTTTGCGTTTATGGGGAATTGCTTTGGAACGCTTATGGTTTAACGAGGAATTTCAGGCGGTGGCCACTTGTATTACCAGACAAGATTTGGAGATGTTTTCCGTTAACGAAGAAGAAATTGAGGGCTTGTCAAATTTTCTTAAAGGAGTTATTACTCACAATACAATTTGCGTAATGAGTGAAAAACAAAATGGCAGCGTTAAGGTGAGCTTGCGAACCGATACCGGCGACGTTGCTTCGGTTGCTCGAGCTCGTGGCG
>Ga0233425_10008880_pt1 | contig 13060 bp, 15 predicted proteins | sample Watercolumn_Towu_2_FD_181712 | JGI IMG/M metagenome (GOLD analysis project Ga0233425, IMG submission 181712) | Freshwater microbial communities from Lake Towuti, South Sulawesi, Indonesia - Watercolumn_Towuti2014_140_MG | ecosystem: Environmental > Aquatic > Freshwater > Lake | place...
TCGCGCGCGCACCGCGTTGTCTGACATCCGTTCCGCCACGGCTGCCGTCCTTTTTCGTTCGTTCGCCGCGGTTGCGCTGTGCAACCGACGACTATGTGTGTGACGCCGAAGAGTGAAACGGAATCACATCGTTGTGTGCCGAACCGAGCGACAAGATTTCGTCGACGGCATGCGAATAGCATGACCTTGTGCGATTGACCGCTCGTTCACGAGCGTCAACTGCGACCTTCGAAACTCGCAACGACGAGTACCTCTCGGCGATGTACGCGCTCGCCTATCGGCGCCTGGCTGACGTGGTGAAGCCGGCACGACCGGATCGCACGGTGGAGATTGGTTCTGGGCTGGCTTTGGCGGTCGAGTCAGGGCACCAGTGGCTGCACAGCGACGTGCGCAACACGGGAACTCTCGATCTTCGCCACGTCGCCGAGCATCTGCCGTATGCCACCGGTTCGCTCGACGCGCTCGTGCTGAAAGACACGTGGCACCACATTCCCGACATCAACGCGTTCGTGGATGAAGCACACCGTGTCTTGCGTGAGGGCGGAGTTGTTGCGGTGTTCGACCCGTACTGGGGGCTGCTCGCACGCTTCGTCTACCGCTTCTTGCATCAGGAGCGGTGGGATGAGCACGCCGACACGTGGACGTTCGCTTCGAGCGACCCATGGGATTCGAACCAAGCCTTGAGCTACCTGATGCTCCGGCGCGACCGCGCAGAATTCGATCGACAAATTGCGGATCGTTTTGAAATCATCGAACACGGGGCATTGATCGGCCCGAGTTTCTTGATCTCTGGCGGGGTCTCGCGCCGGACCTTCGTAAGCGGGAGGCTGCTGCGCCGGATGCTCGCCTGGGAGGAACGTCGCGGGCGATGGTTCGACTCCTGGCGCTTCTTCCATGTCTTTACGCTGGTGAAGAGATGAATTGGCTTCGCAAACATCTGCACCGAGAACTGCTGCGGGTCGTGGACGGCATGGCTGATACCACAACACGCACGATCATCGCGGTGGGTGAGGCTCCGACGACCACGACGAGCACGACGGTGATCGGCTCAAGCGACGGGGAACTCATACCCGGCGAGCGACTTGCGGAGTGCCTGACGAGCGACTCAACATGCAACGCGACTACGGTCGTGCTGGACGGCGCTCTCAACCGTGCGGATGACGTCTACACGAGTTTGTCGAACGTTGCGGCAACTTGGCCGGCGCAGACACGGCTCGTCAACGTGTCGTACAACCGGCTCTGGCGCCCGCTCGTGCGTGGCGCGCGCACCATCGGGCGGAGGACAACCAGGGAGAACTGGATACCGCCCGCCGAACTCGACAACCTGCTCGAACAGTCCGGGTTCGAGGTCGTCGAGCGACGCACGGCCGTGCTGCTGCCGTTGCCGATCCCGCTCCTTGCCCGTGTGGTCAACCGGTGGCTGGCCCCCCTCCCACTCCTGCGGCTGTTCTGCGTCTTCAACATCGTGGTGGCCCGACCGCGCACCGCCACACGAATGGCCGACCCGTCCGTGAGCATCGTCATTGCCGCGCGCAACGAAGCGGGCAACATCGCGCCACTCATGAAGCGACTGCCCCAACTCGCCGCTCGACAAGAAGTCGTGTTCGTCGAAGGTGGTTCGGTGGACGACACGTGGGGCGAGATCCAGCGCGCGGTGAGCGAACGTCACCCGACGAACACCGTGGTGAAGGCGTTCAAGCAGACGGGAAAGGGCAAGGGCGACGCGGTGCGGCTCGGATTTGCCGAGGCAACCGGCGACATTCTTATCATTCTCGACGCCGACCTCTCGGTGCCGCCCGAGGAGCTGGCGAGATTCATCGACCTTCTGCGCGGAAACTCGTGCGAATTCGCCAACGGCTCGCGGCTCGTGTACCCGATGGAAAAGCAAGCGATGCAGTTCCTGAACTTGATCGGCAACCGCCTGTTCGGCGTCGCATTCGGCTTTCTCCTTGGCCAACCCGTGCGTGACACGTTGTGCGGCACGAAGGCGCTGTGGGCGGCGGACTACCGACGTATCGCGGCGCAACGATCACACTTCGGGGACTTCGACCCATTCGGTGACTTCGACTTGCTGTTCGGTGCGGCGCGCCTCCACCTGCGCATTCGCGACGTGCCCGTGCACTACAAGGAACGTGTCTATGGCTCGACGAACATCTCGCGGTTCCGGCACGGCGCTCTGCTCCTGCGCATGACGTTGGTCGCGGCGCGCAAACTTCGCTTCGTCTGACGTTCCAATAGCCTGAGGGCGTGCGTTCGACCCCGCAACCGCCGAAAGTCCTGCCGGCGGCGAACGACTTGTGTTGGTGCGGCAGCGGCCGCAAGTACAAGCGGTGCCACAAGCCGCTCGAGGGTCGCGTGCTGAAAGGCATCGTGAGCCCGATGCGCGGCGTTCCCGACCACATCGCCAAGCCCCCGTACGCGGCGACGGGACAGGTGCGGCGGCGCCCCGAGCCCGCTGTCAAGTCGCCCGACGTCATCGCACGGATGCGGCGTGCCGGCGCGGCGGCGGCCGAGGTGTTGCGGCTCGCCGGCGAGATGGTGAAACCGGGCGTCACCACCGACGAGATCGACGTATACGTTCACGACCTGTGCATCGCGCGCGGCGCCTACCCGAGCCCGCTGAACTACCAGAACTTTCCCAAGAGTGTCTGCACGAGCGTCAACGAAGTGATCTGCCACGGCATCCCCGATTCGCGCGAGTTGCAGGACGGCGACATCGTCAACCTCGACGTCACCTGCTACCTCGAGGGGGTGCACGGCGACACGAACGCGACGTTCGCCGTCGGCAGGATCAGCGATGAAGATCGCAATCTCATCGCCGTCACCGAAGAGTGCATGTGGCTCGGCATCCACACGGTGCGCCCGAATGCGGTGCTCTCCGACATCGGTCGGGCGATCGAGACGCACGCGAAACAGCACAAGATGGGCGTGGTGCGTTCGTTCATCGGCCACGGCATCGGAGAACAGTTCCACACCGACGTGCAGATCCTCCACTACTACGAGCCGCGCAACAATCTGTTGATGCGCCCCGGCATGACGTTCACCATCGAGCCGATGATCACCCTCGGCTCGGACAAGCACCGCATGTGGGACGACGACTGGACGGCGGTCACCATCGACGGCAAGCGCACCGCACAGTTCGAGCACACCGTGCTCGTGACCGAAGACGGAGTCGAGGTGCTCACCGCGCCCGGCGCGGTGTCGCCGCGATCACCTTTCGCCAGGTAGCCGACGACGGCTAGGGTTCGCCTAGAGCCATCCAGCGAACGGAGTCGCCATGCCTTTTGCCCAGGTGAACGGACAGAAGATCTTCTACCGCGACAGCGGCGGACGAGGACCCGCGGTGGTGCTCGCGCACGGTTTCCTGATGGACTCCTCGATGTTCGATGCACAGGTCGCGGCGTTGTCGGACAAGTTCCGCGTGGTGACCTGGGACGAACGCGGCTTCGGCCAGACCGAGTACGACGGCAAGCCGTTCACCTACTGGGACTCGGCGCGCGACTGCCTCGCGCTCATGACGCACCTCGGCATCGACTCGGCGGTCGTCGGCGGCATGTCGCAGGGCGGCTTTCTCTCGCTGCGCGCCGCGCTCACCGCACCCGAACGCGTGCGCGCACTCGTGCTCATCGACACCGCGGCAGACAACGACGGCCCGGAGATTCTCGCCGGCTACCGCCAGATGGTCGACACGTGGGTCACGCACGGCCCGGTCGACGACTTGGTGAACATCATCGCCAACATCATCATCGCCGACCCGCAAGAGAATCCGAAGTGGATCGCGAAGTGGAAGGCACGCCCGAAGGAACTGATGGTGCACCCATCTGGCTGCCTGCTCGATCGCGACGACATCTCGGCGCGACTTGGCGAGATCACCTGCCCGGCGATCATCATCCACGGCACCAACGACACTGCGATTAGCGCCGAGCGCGCGGAGGCGCTGAAAAACGGCCTGCGCAACTCGGAGGCAATCGTGTGGGTGCAGGGTGCCGCGCACGCCGCAAACCTGACGCACCCGCAGGCGGTGAACCCGCCGCTGCGCGCGTTCTTGGAGCGGGTGGCATAGCGTTCAACACGCGTGATTGACGACGGCGACACACCTCGCTTCCAGCGGTTCCAACGAGACGAATGGGCGGCGCTGCGCGCGCAGACTCCGCTGATGATCCGCGAAAAAGACCTCGAAGCACTGCGCGGCATCAACGAGCGCATCGACCTCGACGAAGTGGCCGCGGTCTACCTGCCGCTCACGCGCCTGCTCAACCTCTACGTGTCGGCCACGCAGAACCTCCACCGAGTTTCGGCCACCTTCCTCGGCACGATCGCACCGAAACTCCCGTACGTGATCGGCATCGCCGGCAGCGTGGCGGTCGGCAAGAGCACCCTCGCACGGCTCCTGCAGTCGCTGCTCTCGCGATGGCCCGAGCACCCGCGCGTCGAACTGGTGACGACCGACGGGTTCTTGCACCCCAACGCCGAACTGGCGCGGCGCGGCCTGATGGACCGCAAGGGTTTCCCCGAGAGTTACGACACTCGCCGACTGCTCGAGTTCTTGCGCGCCGTGAAGAGCGGTGAACCCGACGTGGAAGCGCCCGTCTACAGCCACGTGATCTACGACGTGCTACCCGACCGCTGCGAGACGGTGCACCAGCCCGACATCCTCATCCTGGAGGGTCTGAACGTGCTGCAGGTCGACTCCCGCGCCGGCGAGTTCGTGAGCGACTACTTCGACTTCTCCATCTATCTCGACGCGCAAGAGTCGCTCATCGAGTCGTGGTTCATCCAGCGGTTTCACACGCTGCGGCGCACCGTGTTCCAGGATCCGCAGAGCTTCTTCCGGCACTTCGCGGATCTGAGCGACGACCAGGCGACCGCCCTCGCCCACCAAATCTGGGAGTCGATCAACGGCCGCAACCTGCGCGAGAACATCGCCCCGACCAAGGGCCGGGCATCGCTCGTCATCGAGAAGGGTGCCGACCACCGCGTGACCGACGTGTTCTTGCGCAAGTTGTAGCGACGCGCCGTCAGCGGTGCAGTGAATTGAGATAGTTGTAGACCGTGATGCGCGAGACGCCCATCGCGTCGGCGACGTCTTCCACGGCGCGCCGCAGGATGAACGCCCCTCGCTCGTCGAGCAGGCGAATTGCGCGCTGTTTCTCTGCGCGCGACAGCATCGCGAGCTTGCCGCCGAGTTCGCGCTCCACCGATTCGATGAGGCGATCCATCGCGCCGTGCAAAGCGGGCAAGCGGACGCCGCCGACCACCTTGCCTTCCCACACGAGCGGCACGTCGGCTTTCGCCATCTCGCCGGGGGCGACGATCGTGGCACCGAGTGCCTGCAGCAACGGCTGCACCGTGTCGAGCAACGGGTGTCGCAGCGTCATGGCGACGGGTCGCGCGCGACGCTGACGCTGACGATTGTCGCGCCGTTTTCGTAAGCAGCGCGCATCAACTCGGCGACCACTTCGGGCATCGACGCGACCTCAACCTCGAACGACGAACCGAACGGACCGAAGTCGACCGTGAGTCCGCGCGCCTCGACTGCGGCCACCGCTTGGGTCACGTGCGGGCCCGGTTTGCCTTCGACGAACGGTTCGACGGTGAACTCCACGACGACGATCGACATCTGCCGACCAATCGTAGACGGCGTGCTCACGCCTGCCTCCCTCTGCGCGAGGGCGACCTACGATGAAGAGATGACGACCGACACCCAGACGCTCGCGGCGCGCGACACGCACGGCACGGCGCGCAACCTGCACTCGCAAGTGGACGATCTCTACGACGGGGCGGTCGCCCTGCGGCGGCGCTTGCACGAGTGGCCCGAGGTGGGCAACCACCTGCCGAACACGCGCGAGGCGGTGCTCGAGTCGCTGGAGAGCCTGCCGCTCGACATCACGCTGCATGAGTCAACGAGCGGCATTGCAGCGCTCCTGACCGGCGGCAAGCCGGGCCCGACGGTGATGCTGCGCGGCGACATGGACGCGCTGCCGATGCCCGAGGACACCGGGCTCGACTTCGCGTCGCGCACCCAGAACATGATGCACGCCTGCGGCCACGACACGCACACTTCGATGCTCGCCACCACGGCCCGCCTGCTCGCCGCGCGACGCGACGAGCTGCCTGGCCGCGTGCTCTTCATGTTCCAACCCGGCGAAGAAGGCCACCACGGCGCGAAGTTCATGCTCGAAGAGGGACTGCTCGACGTGCCGCCGCTCGCCGACGGCACGCCGTCGCCGGTCTCGAGCGCGTACGCGCTGCACATCACGACCGCGATCCCGGCCGGTTGGGTGACCGCCAAGGGTGGTCCGATCATGGCGTCGTCCGACACCTTCGACATCGTCGTCACCGGCAAGGGAGGCCATGCGTCCGAGCCGTTCCGCACGCTCGACCCGGTGCCGGTGGCCTGCGAAATCGTGCAGGCGCTGCAGATGATGATCACGCGGCGCATCGCCGTGTTCGACCCGGCGGTCGTGACCGTCACGCAGATCCACACCGGCACCACGTCGAATGTGATCCCCGAGACGGCGCACATCAACGGCACCATCCGCGCGGTGAGTGAATCGACGCGCAAGCGAGTGCACGACGGCCTGCGGCGCGTGGCTGAGGGCATCGCCGCAACGCACGAGATGTCGGTGCAGGTGGAGGTACGCATCGGGTATCCCGTCACGGTGAACGATGCGCCGAGCGCCGACTTCGGGTTGCAAGTCGCCGATGCGCTGGTCGGCGCCGACAAGGCGGTGCGGTTGCCGAGCCCGGTGATGGGTGCGGAAGATTTCTCTTACGTGCTCGAGAAGCTGCCGGGGGCGATGATCTTCCTCGGCGGTACACCCGACGGTGTGAACCCGGCGACCGCGGCGCCGAACCACTCCAACCGCGTGATGTTCGACGAGTCGGCAATGAAGACGGGCATCGCGTTGTACGCGTCGCTCGCCCTGCGCGCGCTCGGCGTTCGTCTCGACTGACGAACAGATGACGCGCCCGCTCGACGGCATCCGCGTGCTCGACTTCACGCGGGTGCTCGCCGGCCCGCACGCCACACGGATGCTCTGCGACCTCGGCGCGCAGGTGATCAAGGTGGAGCCGCCCGTCGGCGACCTGACGCGCTTCGGTCAACCGCGACTCAACTCGCTCGCCACGTACTTCATCCAGCAGAACGTCGGCAAGTTGAACGTCTCGCTCAACCTCGACGATGAACGCGCCGTCGACATCGCGCGACGGCTCGCCGACAAGTGCGACGTCGTGGTCGAGAACTTCCGGCCCGGCGTGATGCAGCGACTCGGACTCGGCTACGCCGAGTTGTCGGCGCGCAATCCCCGCCTCATCTATGCGTCAATCAGCGGATACGGCGCCACGGGCCCGTGGGTCGACCGTCGTGCCTATGCGCCGGTCGTGAACGCCGAGGCGGGCATCACCATGCACCAAGGCGACGTGCGCGGCGGCGCGTACGCCAACGATCCGTTCAGTCACGGCGACATGTACACCGGAATCGAGACCGCGGCTGCCATCCTGGCGGCGCTGTTGCAGCGCGAGCGCACCGGTCGAGGGCAGTTCATTGACGTTTCGATGGCCGAGACCCTGCTGTACGTGAACGAGCACGCGCACGACCAGTTGTGGGACGGTGAGGTGTCTGCCGACTGGATCCGGTCGTTCCAGCCTGCCGACTATCCGGTGCTCACCGTTCGCGACGGCTCGATCGTCGTGGTGAGCGGACACCCGGCGTCGAGAACGAATTTCACTTCGTTCTGCGCCGCGATGGGTCGCAGCGACCTGCACGACGACCCGCGATTCGTGGACGTCGCGTCGCGCTTGGCGAACCTCGGCGACTTCCACGCCATCTTGCAAGAGTGGGCGTCGACGATTGCTGATGCCGACGCCATCGAGCAGGTGCTCGCCGAGCACGGGTTGGCGACCGGGCGATTGCGCAGCGTGGCCGAGCTGGCCGACACCGACTGGGCGCGCGAGCGCGGGGCGATTGCCGAGGTGTCCGACCGCGGCGGCGGCACCGTGCGCGTCCCGCAGAGCCCGTGGAAGTTCAGCGACGCCGACGTGCGCGTGCGCGGCGAGCCCAAGTATCGCGGCGAAGACAACGCGGCCGTGTTGCGCGACGTGCTCGGTCTCGACGAATCCACCATCGAAGCTCTCGCTCGCGACGGCGTGACGAGCAGCCACTTGCCCACGCGATAGCGCAGCGCGGCACAGTTCAGCGGCCGCTGTGGCCGAATCCCCCGCCGCGGTCGTTGTCGTCGAGCGACTCGACCACCGACCACTCGACGCCGGCGACGGCCTGCACGATCAACTGCGCGATGCGGTCACCGCGGCGCACCTGGTAGTCGCTCGTTGCGTCGTGGTTGATCATGATCACCTGCAACTCGCCGCGATACGCCGAGTCGATGATGCCCGGAGTGTTGACGAGCGAGACACCGTGCTTCAATGCCAACCCGCTGCGCGGCACCACGATGCCCATGTAGCCGCGCGGAATCGCGACGGCGACGCCCGTCGGCACCAGCGCTCGGCCGCCGTTGGCAGCGAGCAAGGCGTCGGCCCGTGCGTGAAGATCGAGGCCGGCATCGTCGGGATGCGCGCGCACCGGCAGCGGCAAGTCGGCGTCGAGACGGACAATCGGAACCACGAGCGGAGCCTGCGCGCTTGGCACGCACCGACGCTACGACCTCGCCGTAGTGTTGGAAGGTGCTCGTCTGGATGGATTTGGAGATGACCGGGCTCGACCCGCAGGTCGATGTAATCGTCGAGATCGCATCGCTCATCACCGACGACGAGCTCAACGTGGTCGCCGAGGGGCCCGACCTCGTCGTTCACCAGCCGGAGTCCGTGCTCGAAACGATGGAGCCGGTCGTGAAGACGATGCACACCGAATCGGGCTTGCTCGACGCAGTCCGCCAATCCCGCACCACGCTCGCCGAGGCGGGGGCCGCGACGCTCGCGTTCATCAAGCAACACGTTCCCGACGCGCGCAGCACGCCGTTGTGCGGCAATTCGATCGGTACCGACCGACGGTTTCTCGCCAAGTACTTGCCCGACATCGAGAACTACCTGCATTACCGCAGCGTCGACGTCTCCAGCGTGAAAGAACTGGCGAAGCGGTGGTACCCGGCTGCCGGCGTGTCGCGCCCGCCGAAGACCGGCACCCATCGTGCGCTCAACGACATCCGCGAGAGCGTGAAAGAACTGAAGTTCTACCGTGAGTCGTTCTTCGTGCCGTCACCGCGTCGGGATGCGACGGCCGCGCCAGCCGACGCTGCCAACTAGCGCGGCACGCGACAGACTCCGCACAGCCACCGCAACGAAGACGAAGGCGTGCAGCGGGAACAATGCCGCGCTGACCGCGCCGAAGTTGCCGACGCGTCGCGACACGACCGCCACCTGCACGGCCGACGCCGCATAGCACCACACCGAAGTGACGGTTCCACCGCACAATGAAACGATCCAGGCAATGATGAAGAGCGCCGACCACCGCGGCACCGATGCGGCGCCGATCGCGGTGTTCTTCGTCCAGCCTTCGAGCATCTGGCGGGCACCGTGCGGATACATGCGGTACTCCACCTCTCCGGCGCGCCCGAGCATCGCGACCGCCGCCGGCATCGCGCGGGCGAGCGCCAAGTCTTCGACCACCGCCCCGCGCACCGACTCGTGGGAGTGCCCGCCGATCTTCATGTACTCGCTGCGGCGCACGGCGAGGAACGGTCCGTAGGCAACGCGTCGGGGTTCGTGCGGGGAGCCGAGGCTGGCGACCATCGACGACACGGTGTTGAACAGCATGCTGAGTCGCTCGACGACTCGCCCCGTGCGATGGAACGGCATGACGCTCACCACGGCACCGGGATGCGCGCACAAACATTCCACGAGGCGGTCGACTGCGCGGGCCCCGAGCCGCACGTCAGCGTCGATGAAGACGACGACTTCGTGCGCACCAGCCTGCGCACCCAGCCAGCAGGCGTGCGACTTGCCGGCCCAACCGTCGGGCAGCGAGCTGGCGCGAACGAGCTCGGCTCCGTGATCGACCGCCACGCGGGCGGTGGCATCGCTTGAATCGTCGTCGACGACGACTATTTGATCGGCGTCGCGCAGCACAGCCCGCAGATTCGGGAGCAACTCGGCCAAGTTCGTCGCTTCGTTGCGGCACGGGATGACCACGCTGACCGCGGTGCGCTCACTGCGACGCTCGCTGACGGGCGCTTCGTCGTCGGAGGGCGGCAACGTCCTGGCGCGCAGGAAACCCACCCATCCGGCACACCACCCCACGAGGAAGAGTGCGGCACTCACCGGGCCGGGTGCCGACCACCACCCGCGCACGGCTCAGTCGCTCGTCACTTGGGCCAGCGCCGCCGTTTCGCCCGCATCGCGCATGCGCAGCACGAGTCGATCCGACAGTTCGTACACCGACACGCGCAGCGCCGCACCCGGGTCGACGCTGCGATGGTGCTCCACGACGGCGTACAACGGTGCGCGTCGCTCGCGGCGGGCTCCGAGACATTCCTCGACGGGTTCCCAATACACCGCGTTGTTCAGGTGACCGACCGCGTCGAAGTCGCTGAACCGCAGCGGCTGCTCGAACATCGCCGACTCGACATCGGGCAACCCGCGACCGACCGTGAGGCGTGCCGACACCCTGCGGCCGTTCGCCGCTTCGCCAATCAGCGCGCGGAATCGTCCGGTGAGCGAGAGCGGCTTCATGGTCTGCAGGTCGACGCGCACCCACACCGCGGCTGCCTCGACGGCGACCACACCGGGCGCATCTACCGACTCGATGATAATCCGCGTGCGGCGTTCTGCCCAGTGCGAGCCGACCCCGCCGCACCACGTGGTGAGACGCAGACGGTCGAGATACTTCGGAAACTGGCGCACCCACATCTCGGTGCGTCGCACGACCCAACCGTGCGGGTCGTCGTAGTCGCCGTCGAGCGCGTCATCGGTGGCGATGTCCTGCAAGTATCTCGCTGTCGCGTCGAGGCGCAGTCGGCCTCTCGGTGTCACGTCACCGAGCCGCACGCGTCGGTGCGCGTCGAACGTGCGTCCGTTCGTCGGGAACGGTGCCGGCTGTGGCACGTGTTGCAGGTGCGACACGGCGACGACGCTACCCAACGCGAACCGCATCGGTAGTCTTACCGTCGTGCGTGTTCGACGCTCGCTCTTCTCGGCGTCACTCGTCGCGGCACTCCTCGTCGCAGTCGTCGTCGGTTGGTGGTGGTCTCGCGACGACGACACGTACGTGCTCGACGAAACGATGGGCAGCCTCGCCCTCAACAAAGTGTCGGAAGGCGAGATGTTCGCGGAAGTCGACGTGGAAGACGGCGATGGCAACGTCGTGTCGACTGAGGTGCTCGTCGGGTCGCCGCTCATCGTGAACTTCTGGTTCTCCACGTGCGAATCGTGCCGTCGGGAGTTCCCCGTGCTCGTCGACGCCGACGAGCGCTACCCCGACCTGCGCGTTGTCGGCATCAACTTGAGTGATTCGAGCGAGACAGCCGCGGCATTCACCGCCCGGTTCGGGGCAACATTCGAGACTTACTTCGACCGCGACGGTCGCCTGACGAGTGCGATGGGTATCGCCACTGCGCCGGTCACGCTGCTCGTCGACGCAGGTGGTGTGGTGCGCCGCCAACTGACCGGAGAGATCACCGCCGAGTCGCTGGCGGCCGCGATTGCGGAGGCATTCCCCTCGTGAACGCCTTCATCGAGGGAAGTTTCGCCTACTCGTTGCTCCTCGGCATGCTCGCCGCGGTGAATCCTTGCGGATTCGTCCTGCTGCCGACGTACCTCGTCGCGTACCTCGGCGTCGACGACGGTGCCGACACCGCATCCCGGTTGCGACGGTCGTTCGTCGTCGGCACCAGCGTCTCTGCTGGCTTCGTCGCGGTGTTCGTCGTGGTCGGCACGATTTCGCGGGTGTTCGGTGATTTCCTCACGCAGAACGCGCAGTACGCCGCGCTCGTCATCGGCGTCGCACTCATCGCAGCGGGAGTCCGGATGCTGCGCGGCTGGCGCCCGAGGTTGTGGGTGCCTTCTCTCTCGGGCTCGTCCTCAGGCAAAGGCGTAGCGGGAATGTTCGCCTTCGGTGTCGTGTACGCCGTCGCGTCGATCGGCTGCACGATCGGGCTCTTGACCACGGCGATTCTCGGCAGCTTCTCTCGCCACGGTTTCGTCTCGGGTGTGCTGAGCGTCGTGCTCTACGGCGTCGGCATGGGACTCCTCGTCACCGCGCTCACCACGACGCTCGCGTTCGCCAAGGGTGCACTCGCGCGCGGCGGGCGCAGCGTGATGAAGTGGATCGACCGCGTGTCGAGCGTGCTCGTGTTGCTGACCGGCGTCTACCTCTCTTGGTACTGGTACGTGGCGATCACGAAGAGCGACGAGCCCGGGCCGTTCGTCGACACGGTGACGCGGTGGCAGACCGCGGTCGCCGAACGGGTCACCGAGGCCGGGTCACTGGCGCTTCTTGCGATCTTCGTGCTGGTGATCGTCGCTGCCGTCGTCGTAGTGCGGCGCACGCGCACGCCGAGCCCACAGTGAACCTGCGCGACCTGCTCGCTCATCCCGGCGTGGAAGAGGTGCTCGAGGTGCGCGGACGGTTCGGCTTCATGGCGTTCCACGGCGGTTCCCTCGAAGAACGCACCGACCTCGTCGCTCGCACGGCAGCCGTGCGCGCCGGCGCCTCCTACTACGGCGTGCACCAGCCGCCCGGGTTGCGCCAGCATGTGCCGTCGCACCGCTTCACGGGCGACCAATCGCAGTCGCTCGCAGAGTTCCTCAACCATGTGGATGTGGTGATCACCGTGCACGGCTACGGCCGGCGCGGTCTCTTCACCACGATGCTGCTCGGCGGCGGCAACCGCGACCTCGCGGCGCACGTCGCCCCGCACTTGCGGCGTACCCTGCCTGCGTACCAGGTGGAGGACGACATCGAACAGATTCCAATGGAGTTGCGCGGCCTGCACCCGAAGAATCCCGTGAATGCGCCGCGCAACAGCGGCGTGCAGCTCGAACTTCCCCCGCGCGTGCGCGGCACGAGCCCGCTGTGGTGGGACTGGGAAGGCCCGCATCCCACACC
>Ga0233425_10008881_pt1 | contig 13060 bp, 9 predicted proteins | sample Watercolumn_Towu_2_FD_181712 | JGI IMG/M metagenome (GOLD analysis project Ga0233425, IMG submission 181712) | Freshwater microbial communities from Lake Towuti, South Sulawesi, Indonesia - Watercolumn_Towuti2014_140_MG | ecosystem: Environmental > Aquatic > Freshwater > Lake | place: Indonesia...
GTTAAATCGCGTTTCAGCGTGGCGGTTTCAAGGTGTTCACGTCAAGGCATACTTGACTACCATCCGGCGGTCCGTCAAGATTAGCTTGACGGAGGCGCTCGCGATGCTTGCCTTGCCCAAACGTAAACTGCGCTGCTCATTTTGCAAAAAGTCGGAGACTCAGGTCTCGCGGCTCATCGGCGGCGCCGCCGGCGGCTATATTTGCGAAGACTGCGTCGCCGTCTGCAATAAGATTCTTGACGTTGCGCCATCGCCGTTCAAAAGCTGGGACGATCTTTCTGATGAGCGGCTGCTGGCTTCGATCAGGGCCAGTGAGGCCAGCGTCGGGGCTCTACATTCTCTCATCCACGCGCAGGTCGCGGCGCTTCGCAAACGCGAGGTGAGTTGGGCGGCGATCGGCAAGGCGCTGGGCGTTTCCCGACAGGCGGCCTGGGAGCGGTTTTCCTGATCCAGGATCGATCCTTCATGCTCGATCGCTACGCGGAGGATCTCGCGGCTCTTGCAGGGCTGGGTAGATTGCGCGCGCTCGCGCCGCGCGCGGGACTCGATTTCGCTTCGAATAACTATCTGGCGCTCGCCGAGTCGTCGGAACTCGCGGCGGCGGTGAGTGCGGCGCTTGCGCGTGGCGTACCCGTCGGCGCCGGCGGGTCAAGGCTCTTGCGCGGCAATCATCCGGAGCATGAAGCGCTGGAAGTTGAGGCCGCGCGGTTTTTTAGCGCGGAAAGCGCGCTCTATTTCAGCGCCGGCTTTACGGCCAATGAGGCGTTGCTCTCCACGGCGCCCCAGCGCGAAGATCTCATTCTCTATGATGCGCTCGCGCATGCGAGCAGCCATGAGGGCATGCGGTTGGCGCGCGCACCGAACATGCGGTTTGCCCATAATGACGTCGGCGCCGCCGAGGAGGCGATCCGCGCCTGGCGCGAAAAGGGCGAGCGGGGGAAGGTCTGGATCATCGTTGAAAGTCTTTACAGCATGGATGGCGATAAGGCGCCGCTCGACGATCTCTATGCGCTCGCCGTGAAGAACGACGCCTTTCTGCTGATCGACGAGGCGCACGCGACGGGCGTCTATGGTCCGGGAGGCCGAGGACTGGCCGCGCGGTTTGAAGGCAAGGACAACGTCATCACCTTGCACACCTGCGGCAAGGCGATGGGAGTGGCGGGCGGTCTGCTTTGCCTGCCGCGTATCTTGCGCGACTTCATGATCAACCGTTGCCGGCCTTTCATCTTCGCAACTGCGCCATCGCCCGTCATTGCCGCCTGCGTGCGCGCGGCACTCAAGATTATCGAGGCGGCCGACGATAGACGCGCCGAGCTTATGGCGCGCATCGACTTCGCCGGCGCCGAGCTGCGGCGGCTCTGCGCGATCGAACCATCAGGGAGCCAGATCCAACCGATCATCGTCGGCGCCGACGTTCGCGCGACGACGCTTGCCTCGCGCATGCAGGCGCATGGTTACGATGTTCGCGCCATTCGTCCGCCGACTGTGCCGGACGGCTCCGCCCGGCTGCGCATCGCTCTGACGCTCAATGCGAGCAGAGAAGATCTCACGCGCATGATCGCGCATCTTGGCGAAGAGCTCGCGAGGCTCGAACCATGAACCGCCGATTTGTGATCGTCGGAACGGACACCGGCGTCGGCAAAACCATCGTCTCCGCCGCGATCGTCGGCGCGCTCAACGCCTATTATTGGAAGCCGGTGCAGGCGGGCCTCGACGGCGAGACGGACTCGCAGACTGTTGCGCGGCTTTCGGGCGCGGCCGCCGACCGCATTCTCCCCGAGGCGTGGCGGCTGCGCCGAGCGGCTTCTCCCCATCTTGCCGCACGCGACGAGGGCGTTGAAATCGACGTCCTCGCGCTGGACCCGCCGCGTTGCGACGGACCTCTCGTCATTGAGACGGCGGGGGGCGTGATGACGCCGCTTAGCGATTGCGCGCTGACGATCGATGTGCTTCAACGCTGGCGCCTGCCCGTTATTCTCGTCGCGCGAACGAGTCTTGGCACGATCAATCACAGCCTGCTCACGCTGGAAGCCTTGCGTAGACGCGCAATTCCGATAACGGGAATCATCTTCTGCGGCGAGGCCGATTCCGACGCTCTGCGCTCCATCGAGATGATCGGCGGCGCGCGTATTCTCGGCGGCCTGCCGAGGCTCGATCCGTTGAATCAGAACACGCTCCGCGCTGCATTCAACGCCGCAATCGCGCGCGACGCCTTCGGGAGCGGCGCGTGAGCCTCGTCAACGACTCTCCGGTCTGGCGGCCGTTCACGCAGCATGCGCTGCAGCCCGGGGCGTTCAAGATCGCGCGCGCCGAAGGCGCCTGGCTTGAAGCCGAGGACGGCGCGCGCTTTCTCGACGCCATCTCGTCCTGGTGGGTGATCACCCATGGCCATCGCCATCCGGCGATCATGCAAGCCATTCGCGACGAAACCGAACGGCTCGACCAGATCATCTTCGCCAGCTTCACCCATGAGCCGGCGGAAGCCCTTGCGCGCCGCCTCGTGGCGCTGACGGAGCCGGGGCTCGACTATGTTTTTTATTCCGATAGCGGCTCAACCTGCGTCGAAGTGGCGATCAAGATGGCGCTTGGCTTCTGGCGCAATCGCGGAGAAGGGCGTACCCGCGTCGTCGCGCTCGAGCACGGCTATCACGGCGACACGATCGGGACGATGTCCGCCGGCGCGCGCTCGCCCTTCAACGCGCCTTATGAGCCGCTGCTTTACGATGTGACGCGCATTCCCTTCCCCTCGCACGGGCGTGAGCAGGAGACGCTCGATGCGCTCGAGGGCGCCTGTCGCGACAAACCCGCCGCCTTCCTCGTTGAGCCGCTCATCCTGGGCGCCGGCGGCATGCTCATCTACGGCGCCGATACGCTCGCCGAGATGAAGCGCATCTGCGCGCGTTACGGCGTGCTGTTCGTCGCCGATGAAGTGATGACGGGCTTCGGCCGCACCGGAACGCTGTTCGCATGCGAACAGGCGGACGTCGTTCCGGACATCGCCTGCTACGCCAAAGGGCTCACCGGCGGCGCGCTGCCGCTCGCCGTCACAATGTGCAAGCGCGAAATCTTCGAGGCGCATTTATCGCCGGAGCGTGTGCGCGCCTTTTTTCACTCTAGCTCCTACACCGCCAATCCGATCGCCTGCGCCGCGGCGCTCGCCAATCTCGACGTCTGGGCGACGGGCGAACCCGCGGCCCGCGTCGCGGCGCTCTGCGATATGCAGGCGATGCGTATAGCGCGCTTTGCGGACGATGGGCGCTTCTCGAACGCCCGTCGCCTTGGAATTATCACGGCGCTTGATCTCAACGTCGCGCAGAGCGGCTATCTTGCGACGATCGCTCTCGATCTCATGCACTTCTTTAGCGAGCGCGGACTTGTGCTGCGCCCGCTCGGGCCGACGATCTATGTCTTTCCGCCTTACTGCGTCGAGGAAGGCGAACTCGATCTCGTTTATGACGCGATCAGCGAGGCGGCGGGCCGTTTCGCAGGCCGCTAGCCTTCGAACTCGGTGCGCACGCTCTTGCCGCGTCCCTCGTCGGCGACGGTTTTCTTGCGCGCAAAAAATTCTTCCTTCAGCGCACGCCGCAAAATCTTGCCGACGTTCGTCTTAGGCAGGCTCTCGCGAAATTCGAAGTAGCGCGGAATCTTGTAGCTTGTCAGCTGCTCATGCGCGAAGGCGCGCAGCTCTTCGCGCGTGAGGCTCGGATCGCGCGCCACGACAAACGCCATCGGCGCCTCGCCGGAATGTTGGTGCGGCACGCCGATCACCGCCACTTCCTTCACTTTGGGGTGTTCGATCAGCACGGATTCGACTTCATTGGGATAGACGTTGAAGCCGGAGACGAGGATCATGTCCTTCAACCGATCGACAATCTTGATCAGCCCGTCCGGCGCCATCACCGCAATGTCGCCAGTCTTGAGAAATCCGTCGGCGGTCATGGCCTTCGCGGTTTCATCCGGCCTGCGCCAGTAGCCCCCCATCAGTTGCGGCCCCTTGACGCAAAGCTCGCCCCGTTCCCCGACGGGAACAGGGTCGCCTTCAGGCGAGCGCACCGAAATTTCCGTCGACGGCACCGGATAGCCGATCGCTCCAGTGAATTCGGCGATCGTCGGCTTGTTGATCGTGACGATCGGCGATGTTTCGGTTAGTCCGTAGCCTTCGACGATGGGCTTTCCCGTCAACGCCTTCCATTTTTGCGCCACGACCTCTTGAGTCGACATGCCGCCAGAGATGGTGAGAAGAAGATTGGAATAGTCGAGTGAGCTGGCGGTGGAATGGTCGGCGATCGCCGCATAAAGCGTGTTGACGCCGGAGAACAACGTGAACGTCGATTTGCGCAGCGTCGCGATCAGGCCCTTGATGTCGCGCGGATTGGCGATGAGCAGGCAGCAACCGCCGGTCTTCACCAAAAGCAGCAAGCAGGCGGTCAGCCCAAAAATATGGTAGAGCGGCAGCGCCGTCACCATGATCAACGGTTTATTTGCAAGATAGGGCTTCAGCCAGGCCCAGGACTGCTCGACATTAGCGGCGACGTTGCGATGCAGCAGCATGGCGCCTTTGGCGACGCCAGTGGTGCCGCCGGTATATTGCAGAAAGGCGATGTCGTCGGGTCCGATTGACGGCGGCTTGAACGGCTCTTCGGCGCCCGCCTGCAATACTTGCGCGAAACCGACGCAGCCCGGCAGCCTGTAGGCGGGAACCATGCGCTTGATCCAGCGCGACACGAAATTGATGATCGATCCGCGCAGCCCCATCAGATCGCCGGGCTTTACGATGACCGCACGTTCAATTTTCATTTGAGGCCACGCGGCGGCGGCTGTATGCGCGAAGTTTTCGAACACGAACAAAAAGCGCGCGCCAGAGTCGTTCATCTGATGTTCGAGCTCGTGCGGCGTATACAGCGGATTGACGTTCACAACGACGCCGCCGGCGAGCAAAACGCCAAAGAGGATCGCGGGATAGGCGAGGACGTTCGGCGACATGATCGCCACGCGATCGCCCTTTCTCAGTCCTCGGGTCTGCAGCCAGACGGCGACCGCGACGGCGGCGCGACCGAGCTCCTCGAAAGTGAGCGTCGCGCCGAAACTTTCCATCGCAGCCCTGTCGGCGAATTCCACAACGCTCGCGTTGAAGACATCGACCAGCGTCGAATAGGAGGATTCGTCGATCTCCGCCGGAACGCCCGCGGGGTAGGATGACAGCCACGGCCGCTTCGCGTAAGGGTCCTCTCGTTGTTCCACGCTCGTCATGTCGTCTTGGACCTCCGCGGGTCGGCGTCATTCGCGCATCGCGAATCGTCCGCTCCGCCTATCTGCTTCTGTTCAAGATAGCGCGTCCAGGGCTAAATGAGGCTACTCCCGCCGCAATCATTATGTTGCGTCGCGAGTATGTTGCGTCGCGAGCCGCGTTACCCCGCGCTTGCGGGTCCCGGCGCGAGGCCCAAGAGCAGCGTGACGCCGAGCGCCAGAACCAGGATCGCGGCGATAAACTCGCCGCCGCGCGCGATGATGATCGCGCGGCGTGAATCCTTCGCGCCGAGCCGGACCGCCGCGCTCTTGGCGTAGACGGCCGTCGCGGCGAGCGCGCCCGTGGTGATCGCGGTCCCGGCCGACATCGCGATGACAGCGCCGGCGCCGGCGGCGAAAAGCCCTTGCGATAGGGTGAACGCCAGCACGAGAATGGCTCCCGAGCAGGGTCGCAGGCCGGCGGCGACGACGGTCGCCGCGGCGTCGGCGAGCCGAAACTTCCGTCCACCCAATGTCGACGGGTCCGGCGCGTGGCGGCAGGCCTCGTCATGCACGTGCGCCGGATCGTCGATCGCTTCGCAGACGAAACCCCTGGTCGTCGGAGCAGTCGTGGGCGCGCGGAGGACTGCCGACAGTGCGCGACCCTTCACCCAGGCAAGACGCGCGCCGACCGCCGCCACCGCCACATAGCTTGCAAGCTCGATCAAGCGCGTCGCTTCGCTCATCTCACTCGCGGTCGCGCGGAAAATCGCCGCGGCGGCGCCGACGATGGCGATCGCAACCAGCCCCTGCAGCAGCGCGGCAAGCGCCGCGAGCAGCAGACCGCGCTTCAGCGCCGTTTCATTGGCGAGCATATAGGATGCAAGCACCGCCTTGCCGTGGCCGGGGCCGGCGGCGTGGAAGGCGCCATAGGCGAAGCTCGCCGCGGCGAGCGCGAAGAAAGCCGAAGGATGGGTCTTGAGCGCCCGCACGGCTGCCTGCAGCTCAGCCTGAAACTTGCTTTGCCACGCCAGTATCAGGCCGGATAAGCCCGTCGCCGCCCCGACGGACTCTTGCGCCCCAACGGCGAAGGGATGGCGGGGCGCGCACCAGCCCGATGAAGCCGCGATCGCGACGACCGCCGCAGCCGCTAGGCCGACCCAACAGGCCCTTCGCCCAATCCTCACGGACAGGCCACGATCGCGCGCGTCGCGAGCTTCACGCCGAAATCGGCTCCTGGCGACATGTTCTGGAAGAAGGCTTCGCTCAGCTTCTGATTGTCAGTCGCCAAAAGCGGCGCAGGTTCGACGAGACTAAGCGAGCACCCCGAGGGCGCTGCCGCGAGCGTCACGGGATTTTGCTTCTCGAGACCGAAGGACACGAAATATGTCGGGTCATAGACCTGAAAGGAGAACGGCTTCTTCGCCGCGACGGGCGTCTCCAGCGGCAGGAAAAAGCGCATGGTCACGATCTTCTTGTCGTTGGCTTCGAGCGTCACGTTTTCCGGCTGCTTGAACGCGAGCTTGGCGCTGTTTTGCTTGGCGAAGGTGAAAAATTCGAATTCGGCCAGCGACTCGACGTTCGTTTTGGCGAGCGGCGCAAGTTCTTCGCGAGTAGGCGGCTTTCCGTCCTTGCCGAGCCCTTGCACGGCATAGGCCGAATACATTTCGTCAAACTCCCAGGCGTGTCGAACGCCCGCAATCTTGCCGTCGGGCGAGAACACCACTTCGCTGCGCACGGCCACCCAGACATGAGGATGCGCAGACGCCATCCCAATCCCCATCACTGTCGTGAAAAGGATAAGAATCGAGTTGATTTTCAGCTTCATGCGAGTCTCGCGCATAGGCGGCGAAGGCGGCGAAAACGCGGCGCATTCTCCCGCTTTGCGCCTGTGCATGCTAGGAGATCCGTCCTTGAAAAGGCGCTTTCCTGTGGCATAAGGTGGCGGATGCAGAGTCGGCGCCGGCGGGGCGCTGTGCGGCGGGAGGCCGCGACTGGCTGGGTCGTTAAACCGGATTCGTTCACGGGTTGATCCTTGTCTTTTAGCGTGTGAGCGCAAGAGTCCCAAGCGCGCTTCGCCGATTTCGCGCAGGAGAGCAGTAAATGGCGGAAATTGCCGCCGGCGACGCAATGACCGGCTCCGCCTTCGCCGCGGCGTCGCTCTCAGATCGATTTGATCTCGACAAATCGCGCGTGCTGATCACCGGCACCCAGGCGATCGTGCGTCTGCTCCTGATGCAGAAGGAGGCGGACCGCCGCGCCGGACTGAATACCGCGGGTTTCGTCACCGGCTACCGCGGCTCGCCTCTGGGCGGCGTTGACGCGCAAATGCATAAGGCCAAGTCGCTCTTCGACGCCAATGATATTCTATACATGCCGGGACTCAACGAGGATCTCGCAGCGACCGCCATCTGGGGCGCGCAGCAGGCCGAGATGCGCGGCGAAGGCAAATATGACGGCGTCTTCTCGCTTTGGTACGGCAAAGGTCCCGGCGTCGACCGCAGCGGCGACGCCTTCCGGCACGTCAATCTCGCTGGCACTTCGCGCTATGGCGGCGCGCTGGCGCTCATGGGCGACGATCACACCGCGGAATCCTCCACCACCGCGCATCAGTCGGATTACCATTTCGTCGACGTGATGATTCCGATCCTGTCGCCGGCCGGCGTTCAGGAAATCCTCGATTACGGGCTCTACGGTTTCGCCCTGTCTCGTTTTGCCGGCGTGTGGGTTGGCCTCAAGCTGCTGAAAGATACAGTCGAGTCGACAGCCTCGATCGACGGTTCTCTTGATCGCATCCGTCCGATCGCGCCCCCGGACTTCTTCATGCCGTCGGGAGGCCTAAACATTCGGCCCGGCGATCCGGTTCTCGCTCAGGAAGAGCGTATGCAGGAGAGCAAGCGCGACGCGATGCTCGCCTTCATCCGCGCCAATCGGTTGAACCGGATCATTACGTCTGGCGGCGCCAATCCAAAGATTGGCGTCATCACTGTCGGCAAGTCCTATCTCGACGTGCGTCAGGCGATGGACGATCTCGGCCTCGACGAAGTCAAGGCGAATGATCTCGGCCTGCGGCTCTACAAGATCGCCGCGCCTTGGCCCATAGAGCCACAGGGTCTGCGCGAATTTGCGCGCGGCCTCGACCTCATCATCGTCGTCGAAGAAAAACGTTCGCTGATCGAAGTGCAGTTGCGCGAGGAACTATACGGCGCGCCGCATCAGCCGCTCTGCGTCGGCAAAAAGGACGAACGCGGCGAATGGCTGTTCCCGGTCAAGGGCGCGCTCGACGCCAACGACGTCGCCATCGCCATCGGCCGGCGCCTTCTGAAATATCATTCGCTCGAAGACCTCGAGGCGCGCGTGCGTCGGCTCGAAAAACTGCAGGATCGCCGCCGGACGATGACCGACGTCACCGTTCGCGTGCCGCATTTCTGCGCCGGCTGCCCGCATTCGACGTCGACGCATGTGCCCGAAGGTTCGCGCGCTTACACTGGCATCGGCTGCCATTACATGGCGCAATGGATGGACCGCTCGACCGAAGGTTACACCCATATGGGCGGCGAAGGCGCGAACTGGATCGGCGAGGCGCCGTTCTCGACGCGCAAGCACATGTTTCAAAATCTCGGCGACGGCACCTATAACCACTCGGGTTCGCTCGCCATTCGCTTTGCTGTCGCGACCAATACCAACATCACCTTCAAGATTCTGTTCAATGGCGTCGTCGCCATGACCGGCGGCCAAAAGCATGAAGGCGAACTGACGGTCGAAAAGGTTGCGCGACAGGTCGCGGCCGAAGGCGTGAAAAAAATCGCGCTCGTCACAGACGAACCCGGCAAATATGCGTCAACGATCGACTGGCCGTCGGGCCTGACGATTCATCATCGCAACGTCTTAAATGAGGTGCAGCGCGAACTGGCGCAGACGGATGGCGTCACGGTGCTGATCTACGATCAGACCTGCGCCACGGAAAAGCGTCGCTTGCGCAAGCGCGGGCTGATGACCGATCCGGACTCGCGCGTCATCATCAATGAACTCGTATGCGAAGGCTGCGGCGACTGTGGCACGGCGTCGAACTGCGTCGCGGTTCAGCCCGTCGAAACCGAATTCGGTCGCAAGCGGCGCATCGATCAGTCCGCCTGCAACAAGGACTTTTCCTGCCTCGAAGGCTTCTGCCCGAGCTTCGTCACCGTTCATGGCGGGCGGATGAAGAAGGCGCCGCTGCCCTCGAAGGAAGACGCCAGCGAACAGCCTGCGCTGCCCGAGCCGCGCATCGCCGAAATCGGGAAGACGCCCTATGGCATCCTCGTCGCTGGGCTTGGCGGCACTGGCGTCGTCACCGTTTCCGCCATTCTCGGCATGGCCGCCCATCTCGAGGGCAAGGGCGTCGGCGTCATCGACATGGCCGGCCTCGCGCAGAAGGGCGGGGCGGTTTATTGCCATGTGAAGATCGGCTGCAAGCCGGCGGATGTTCACGCGATCCGCATCGCCGCAGGCGAAGCCGACCTGATGCTGGGCTGCGATCTTGTGGTCGCCGGCGCGAAGCAGGTGCTCGCCGCCGTCGAGCAGGGCAAGACGGCGGTGCTCGTCAATTCCGCCGAAGTGTTTCCTGGCGATATCGAGCGCAACCCCGACTTCATTCTCCCGTCGGAGGAGATCAAGCAGGCGATCCGCCGTGCGGGCGGGCCGGAGTCGACCTTCATCGATACGACGGCGCTTGCGCAGGCGCTGCTCGGCGACTCGATCGCCGCGAATATTTTCATCCTCGGCTACGCCTGGCAAAAGGGCTATCTGCCGCTATCCGACGTCGCGATCCTGCGCGCCATTGAGTTGAACGGCGAATCCGTGCCGATGAATCATTCGGCCTTTCTCTGGGGCAGGCGCGCCGCGCATGATCTGAACAGCGTGCTCGCCGTCGTCGAATCGCTGCGCCAGCCCAATCGCAGCCGCGAGAAATCTAAGGCGATCGATGAGATCATCGAACGTCGCGCGGCCTTTCTGGTCGATTACCAGAATGAAGCCTACGCCGCTCGCTATCGCGCCCGCGTCGAGAAGATCGCTAAACTCGAAGCTCTTCGCGCGCCGGGTTCGCGCGAACTGACCGAAGCGGTCGCGCGCTATCTCTTCAAGCTGATGGCGGCGAAAGACTATTACGAGGTTGCGCGGCTTTATACGGACGGCGCCTTCCAGCGCCAGCTTGATGAAACCTTTGAGGGCGACCTGCGCCTCGAACTGCACCTTGCGCCCAATTTTCCCTCGCTCCAGCGAAAGACCGACTTCGGCGGCTCGCGCAAGTTCACCTTCGGACCCTGGATGTTCAATGTGCTGCGCGTGCTGGCGAGGATGAAGAGCCTGCGCAACACATGGCTCGATGTCTTCCGCTTCGATCACGACCGGGTGGTTGAGCGCAGGCTGCTCGAGGATTACGAGGCTCTGCTCGATGAGTTTTCCGTTTCGCTCACGCGGGAAAACCATGCGGGCGCCGTCGCGCTGGCGCGCCAGCCTGAGCACATTCGCGGCTTTGGTCATGTGAAGGCGCGCCACATCGCGGGCGTCGACGCTGAGCGCGAGCGACTCATGGCCGAATATCGTCACCCGGCTGCGGTGAAACTCGCCGCAGAGTGAGCCCCGCTCCGAACGATGCCGTGATATAAAGCCCTGTGGCCGGCGCTTCAGGGCTGTCATTCCCGGCGGACCGAAGGTCCGACCGGGAATCCAGAATTGCGATACGAGTCTGGATTCCCGATCGCGCGCGTTGCGCGCGTCGGGAATGACATTCGGGAAAACTTCGATTGGGTCTGTTGTGACGCGCGCGAATGGATCGATGGAAATTGGCGTGAGAGACGCGCTTTCGGCCTCGGCGCTTTCGAGCGCCGCGCCTTGCCGCGCGCTCGTGCTCGGCGGATCGAGCGAAGCCCGCGCGCTGGCGACGCGCATCGCCGCTGACCCGCGGCTCGAAGGCGTCATTTCGCTTGCTGGACGCACCAGCGCGCCGCTCGCGCATGATCTGCCGACTCGCGTCGGCGGCTTTGGCGGCGTCGAGGGATTGAGCCGTTATCTTCTCGAAGAGCGCATCACTCATGTTGTCGACGCGACGCATCCTTTCGCGGCGCGTATCTCCGCCAACGCTCGCGCCGCTTGCGCAGCCGCCGGCGTGCCGCTGCTTGTTCTGACGCGCCCGCGATGGGTGCCTGCCCAGGGCGACCGATGGGTCGAGGTCGCGGACAACGCCGCGGCAGTGTGCGCGCTGGGCGCGGCGCCACGCCGGGTCTTTCTCGCGATCGGTCGACAGGGCGTTGCCGATTTTCGCCTCGCGCCGCAACACGATTATCTCTTGCGGGTGATCGAGCCGCCGCAGACCGACGACCTGCCGCCCTCCTGCGAGGTGATCTTTGGCCGCGGTCCCTTCGCCATTGAGGATGAAGTCGCGCTGATGCATGACAGCCGTATCGAGATCGTCGTCACCAAGAACAGCGGCGGCGCGCTCGCCTACGCCAAGATCGAAGCTGCACGAACGCTCGGGCTCAGCGTCGTCATGATCGCGCGTCCGGCGAGTGGAGACGCAGCGATGACGTATGATATCGACGCGGCGATGGCTTTCCTCGCTTCATGAGCCGCACGCTGATGATCCAGGGCACGGGCTCCGATGTCGGCAAGTCGCTGCTCGTCGCCGGGCTCGCGCGCGCCTTCGCCAATCGCGGCGTCAGGGTCGCGCCCTTCAAGCCGCAAAACATGTCGAACAACGCCGCGGTGACTATCGACGGCGGCGAGATCGGCCGGGCCCAGGCCTTGCAGGCGCGCGCCGCGCGGCTTACGCCTCGAATCGACATGAACCCCGTGCTGCTCAAACCGCAAGGCGTGTCAGGCGCTCAGATTGTCGTGCAGGGACGCGTCGTCGGCCAGGCGAAAGCGCGCGACTACCAGAATTTGAAGCCGCGCCTGATGCAGCCGGTTCTCGAAAGCTATACGCGGCTGAAGGCCGAAGCGGACATTGTCATCGTCGAGGGTGCTGGCAGCGCCGCCGAGATCAATCTGCGCAAGAACGACATCGCCAATATGGGCTTCGCCCGCGAAGTCGACGCGCCCGTTGCGCTCGTCGGCGACATCGACCGCGGCGGCGTCATCGCGCAACTCATCGGCTGCAAGGCGGCGCTTGACGATGCCGACGCGGCGATGATCGAAGGGTTCATCGTCAACAAGTTTCGCGGCGACGCTTCGCTGTTCGACGATGGCCTGCGCTTTGTCGAAGCGCAGACGGGCTGGCGTTCGCTCGGCCTCGTCCCTTATTTTGACGTCGCTTCGCGGCTTCCGGCTGAGGATGCCTTCGGGCTACGGATGCGACGCCACGATCAGCGCGAGGGGATCGTGATCGCCGTTCCGCTCCTGCCTCATATCGCCAATTTCGACGACCTCGATCCGCTGAAAGCCGAACCGGGCGTGCGCGTGATCTTCCTGAAGGACGGCGAGCCGCTGCCGCCGGAAACGCAACTCGTGATCCTGCCAGGATCGAAGGCGACGATCGCCGATCTTGCCGCGCTGCGCGCCAATGGCTGGGACATCGACATTCTCGCGCATGTGCGTCGCGGCGGCCGGGTTTTCGGGATTTGCGGTGGCTATCAGATGCTCGGCCGCGTCATTCGCGATCCGCTCGGCGTAGAAGGCCTCGCTGGCGAAGCGCAGGGATTGGGCCTCCTCGACGTTGAAACCACGTTGACCGGAGAAAAGACGCTGGCCCCGGTCAAGGGTCAGGCGCCGATTTTCGACGCGCCGTTCAGCGGCTATGAAATGCATGTCGGCGAAACCTTCGGTCCCGACTGCGCACGGCCGGCGCTGCGACTTG
>Ga0233425_10008882_pt1 | contig 13058 bp, 14 predicted proteins | sample Watercolumn_Towu_2_FD_181712 | JGI IMG/M metagenome (GOLD analysis project Ga0233425, IMG submission 181712) | Freshwater microbial communities from Lake Towuti, South Sulawesi, Indonesia - Watercolumn_Towuti2014_140_MG | ecosystem: Environmental > Aquatic > Freshwater > Lake | place...
AACCGAGCATAAAGCTAACGGACCACTAAACGTACCTTTGCTTGCGCCAACGGCTGATGTTTCATAAATTTAAGGTTTTTAAGTGATTTTTGTTAGGCTGAAATTCTATGTCATTGATTTTAAACGAAATATTTTACCGTGAAAATTGTGCATAAAATTTTCATCTTTGGGGGTGATTCCGCGCACCATGAGGGTTTTGCATGGTTAGCAGGGGTAGCTCTACATCCCGGTAAACGGGAGATCCTGCATTTTGGATCAAATGATAATTCGAGAATTTCTAAATCTTGAAAATAAATTCTAATAATTTATTTGGAGTAATTATGTTGTACGAACTATTTGCATATTCTTGCCACCCCGAAGGAGAAGTGATACGCTTTTTTTCATTCCATTTAATTTCATAGCCATATAACTTCCCATCTAGTTCTTCTACTAAATCTATTTCGCTGCCATTATAAGTACGCCAAAAATACTGATTAGCGTTAATTTTATGGTAAGCGCGATACTTCATGCGCTCTGTAATAACAAAATTTTCCCATAGCGCACCCACATCATTTCTAGAATCTAAAAAATTGAAGTTATTCAGTAAGGCATTGCGAATGCCAAGATCATAAAAATAGATTTTTTTTAATTTCGATAATTCATGGCGTTTACGCGTAGTATAAGGCGATAATCGATAAATCAAAAAGTTCTTTTCCAGAAGATCAACGTAGTGCTCGACAGTTTTTTTATCAATTCCCAGCAGATTGGATAGCTCATTATATGATACTTCAGAACCGATTTGTAAGGCTAAGGCTTTTAATAAATCGCGGAGCACCATTGGATTTTTGATTCGTTGAAATTCAAAAATATCTTTAAATAAGGAGCTACTCTGCAGCTCCATCAATAACTCAATTTTTTCTGTGAAAGTTGAGCGGCCGACAATTTCCGGATAGTTTCCGAAAAGTAAATAAGTCGGTAAATTTTTGCATAAGTCTAATATTTGATCGCGAGAATAAATCTCTTCTAAACTTAAAGGGTAAAGCGTGTAAACAAATTTCCTGCCAGTTAAGGTCTCCTGAATGCTATCTAATAAATTCATACTGGATGACCCAGTAACTAAAATCTGTTTTTCTTTGCCATAATGATCGACTAATAATTTTACTGTCTGCCCAATAGTGGGAACTTTTTGTCCTTCATCAATGAAAATGATTTTTTTATTTCCAATTAACTGCTGCAAAAAAGTTAAATCTTTATCATTTAATAATTTTCTGTCGGTGGGGTTATCGCAATTAAATGATTGTATATTATTGGCGGATAATATTTTTTTTATCAAAGTAGTTTTACCAGTTTGACGCGCTCCAGTAAGAATTATGGCTTTACCGCAAAATAATTTATCCGTAATGGTCTTTCCAAGTATTCTTCCGTACATAATTAACACCTATTATTAGGCTAATTTAGGGAATTGATTCCCTATTTTACGCCTATTTTTTAGATTATCAAATCCAAAATATGAATATTTTCGTCGGACGCATTTTGCAATGCGTTGATTTGTATAATAATATTTTTTACATGGTTTGACAAAATGTCAGGATCTACATTTACAACTTCTTCCTTAGCCTTGTGTGTACTTGAACCAATGCGAACGTAAGTACCGACGCTGCAACATAATGGCGCCCCTTTAACTTAACCGTTCAAGTTTCATTTTAAGCAAAGGTGGCGTTGCCTCTTCAGGTATGGATTTTAGCGCATCGCGATAGGCAGCAGCTGCTTCATCTTTTTTCCCTTGCGATAATAAAATATCTCCGCGCAATTCCAGAACTGGCGCCATATAACCATCATCATCAACGCGTTGTAATATATCTAAAGCTTCTTGTTTTTTGTTATTGGCAAATAAAATGCGCGCCGCACGAATTCGTGCCATTTGTTTTAAACTATCGCTACTTGAATTATCAATAACCCACTGCAATTGAGTTAAAGCTACATCCATTTTTTTCTGACCAACTGCATTTTTGGCTAATAATAAAGCAGTTAAACTTGCATAGGGCGTACGATTATAATCTTTAAGCAAATGATCACTTAATGTGCGCACCGCATCGTCCTGCTTGAGCTGGGTTTTTGACAATAACTGCGTATACATCAAAGATGCTTCGTCATTATAACGCTGCTGATAGTTACGCCAAAAACTCCAACTAAAATTAACTAGAAAAAATACCATTAAACCAACCAACACCGTGGTCCCGTATTTTCTCCACCAATCCTTCAACATCTGAATCTGTTCTTGATCCGAAGTATGATAGCCGCTCATAAAATCCCCCATAAAATTTTGCGTACCGCCTACAACAATAAACAATTAATATTCGTAACTACTCAGCCACTAGATAGGGACGCACATTTATGGCCAATCTTGAACGAAAAAGCTCCTCAAAATGCTCACATATGCATATATGCTGTGCTTATTACTCGTATCATCCTGATACTCGCTAAAGCTCGCTTCGCTCGTTCAAATTCGTTCCAGACGAATTTGTCGTCGCTTTTTCGTCCAACCTTGTCTCATAACTGTGCGTCCTGGCTAATCGAAGATACCATGCCTGAGTAATCACTAATATTCATTGCTTTTATCTTATTGATCGCGTCATTAATCGACAACTTCTGTTCCGCCATTTGTTCACGTAAAAATTTTAATGTTACGTTTTGGTTATCATCGACAATTAAAGCTAATAACGCCCCGCTTTTATCTGCACGGCGCAACTGTGCACGCAAATCGCCTTCGCCGCAATTAACAACTACTCGCCAACCAGAAACAGCATCACGAATTTTTTCTGCCATTTCTAATGCCAAAGTTGAATTTAATGAAACCACGTAAACATGCGGCGCTTTATCATTATACACCGTAGCATCAACTAATTCTAATAAACGCTCTAAACCTAAAGCAAAACCTATAGCCGGCGTAGATTTACCACCTAATTGTTCTACCAAACTATCGTAGTGCCCACCTGCACACACTGTTCCTTGTGCACCAAGGCAATCTGTTACCCATTCAAAAACCGTATAATTATAATAATCAAGACCACGAATTAAATATGGATTAACTGCAAATTTAATTTTCAACCAATTAAGCATTTCACATAATTGGTCGAAATGGGTTCGAGCATCCTTACTTACATAGTCTAGAAGCTTGGGAGCTTTTTGCACTAATTTGATAATTTCCGGGTTCTTACTATCTAAAATACGCAATGGATTACGAGTTAATCGCATTTTGCTTTCTTCATCTAAAAACTCTTCATGCGCGGAAAAATAATTTAATAAAGCTTCACGATAACGCTTACGATCATCGCTATTGCCTATAGTGTTTAATTGTAAAACTATTTTATTTTGAATTTTGAGCATAGAAAAAATGCGCGCACACAACAACAAAATTTCTGCATCAATATCGGGCCCTGCCAAACCAAAAGCCTCAATACCAAATTGATGGAATTGGCGTAATCGACCTTTTTGTGGACGTTCATGGCGAAACATCGGTCCCATATACCAAAAACGCTGGATTTGATTATGCAATAAACCATGTTGAATTCCCGCACGCACACAACTTGCCGTTCCTTCAGGCCGCAGTGTGATACTGTCATTATTTCGATCCATGAACGTATACATTTCTTTAGTAACAATATCGGTTGCATCACCAATAGTGCGTATAAATAATTCGGTAGGCTCCAAAATAGGAAAACGAATTTCACGATAGCCATAACCGGCAGCAATAGTATGCAAGATACTTTCCACTGCTTCCCATGCAGCCGTTGCTTGCGGCAAGATATCATTCATGCCGCGAATTGATTGAAAGGATTTCATATCCATCCACCTTCCGTTATTGAGATTTAGTTGTTTCCGAAGAGAATTTATTTTCTGGTGTTGCCGACGGTATCACAGCAGTATTCGCATTAACAGAAGCAGCGGCATTTGGCACTGCAGTAACCGAAACATTTGGACTTGACGGCAATACCGACGTTGTTACTGCGGGCTGCGGTAATGGCGCTTTAACTTCTTCAGCTGCGTCAGCCGGGATTATCGCGACATCCTGCGGTCCGCGCGTTGCATGCCACCACAGTAAAACCAATAACACCAAAACCGCAACCACTACATAACCAAGAATGTTACTTTTATGGGCCATTGGCGCATTGGTATTAACCTTACCACCAGTACGTACAGCGATTTGCGCAGCGGGTTTAATGCTTTTAGGTAAATTGGGAACTTCAATTTTCAATAACTGCGCATAAGCACGTAAATATCCCCGAATATAAACGGGCGCAGCAATTTTACTATAATCATCGTTCTCAATATCGTTGATCAACTGTTTGCTAAGCAATAGCTGACGCGAAACATCTTCTATGCTCAAATGCTGCGCTTCGCGTGCCGTGCGTAATTGCTGGCCAATGCTTAAAGACAATGGTTTTTCTTGTTTAACGTTTTCTTCAGTCATAATAATTTCCACTAACCTAAAATTTCTCTGCCGCGTTTTTCCAATACCGCATCAATAATTCCATATTTTAACGCTTCTTCTGCAGTCATGAAATTATCGCGATCAGTATCGCGATTAATTTGCGCTATGGTTTTCCCCGTATGCCTGGCTAAAATTTCATTTAAACGCTTGCCAACGCGCAATGTTTCCTTGGCATGAATTTCAATATCACTTCCCTGCCCCTTAAAACTACCCAAAACCTGATGAATCATGACCGAAGCATTAGGCAAACAAAAACGCTTACCTTTAGCTCCCGCTGCCAACAATAAAGCGCCAGCGCTCGCCGCTTGACCTATGCACAACGTAGTAACATCCGGTTTAATAAATTGCATCGTATCATAAATCGCCATCCCCGCAGTAACCAAACCGCCAGGAGAGTTAATATATAAAGCGATATCTTTATCGGGATTTTCCGACTCCAAAAACAAAAGCTGCGCGATCACCAAATTGGCCATATATGGCTCAACTTCACCGACCAGAAAAATTATTCTCTCCTTCAATAAACGAGAATAAATATCATAGGACCGCTCACCGCGCGCCGATTGTTCGATAACCATCGGAACTAAATTATTATTCATTATACTCATAGTAAAGCTCCTCCTAAAACTTTGACTGCTTCATTATAATTCATTTTCTTTTCAGTTACAGTAATCAACTTTTCAATTTGCTTAAATAATTCCTCTTCTAAAACATGAGACTCTAACTGCGCAATACGTTTTTTATCTTTAAAGTACCACTTCGCCGCTTCTACTGGATTTTCATGTTTACTCACCATGTCCGTCATACGTGCACGTATTTGCTCCGGACTGATATCAACTTTATGTTCCTTGGCAATCGCCCCCAATAACATTCCGCCGGCAACTTTGCGGCAAGCAACTTTATTCAGCTCCTCTTGTTGTTCGGCGGTAAGTTGCGCTTTTTCATCGCGCTGTTTTAAAAGTTTTTGCACTTCATCTGCAATTAAACACTTGGGCACATTAACGGTATATTTAGCTAATAAAACATCAATTAAATCCTGACGAAATTTAATCCCAGTTAGACGCAGCTGCTCATCAGCCAAAATCTTGTGCAATGTAGCCCGTAATTTATCTAAATTTTCCTCACCCATTTTTTTGGCAAATTCGTCATTTAATCCAGCCTCCGCAAGTTGCAAAATCTTTTTTACCTTAACAGTAAATTTCCCGTCGCGTCCAGCACATTTTTTATCGAAATAATTATCGGGAAATTTAAGCGTGAAATTTAATTCATCTCCAACCTTGCTTGCGTATAATGGTTTCTCAAAATCAGCCAAAGTCCGTCTCGCTCCCAATTCAACGCGATAATCCTGCTGAGTTTCATGAGTTGCTTCATCAACCATGACCGTATAATCCACAACTACACTTTCGCCCTCTTGCGCTGCATGCGTTTGATCAGCTACTTCATTCCATGTCCCATACATACGACGTAACTTATTCAGCATATCTTCAATATCCTGGTCAGTTATCTCCACGACAATTTTCTCGACGTTCACTTGAGACAAATCAGTAATTTTAATTTCTGGATATAATTCAAATGATGCCACATAGCTAAAAGGCTCATTGGGTTTTGCAGAAAACGAATCAAAATGCGGCGACCCTGCGGGATTTAGCTGCTCTTTTTCCAATACTTCCCGATAGGTGCTATTCACGGTGTTTTCTACAACTTCAGCGCGAGCTGAACTTTCGTACCTTTGCTTCACTAACTGCAAAGGAACTTTTCCGTGGCGAAAACCCGGCAATTTGATGGTTTTAGTTAATTCTTGTAATTTCTTTTGCACCGCGCTATCGATTTCTTCAACCGGCACCGTAACGCTTAAACGACGCTCTAATTCTGATACTTTCTCAATATTAAATTGCATTTATAAACCTCATACTAAAATATAAAAATTGGTGCGAGAGGAGAGACTCGAACTCTCACAGGTTTCCCCACTGGAACCTAAATCCAGCGCGTCTGCCAATTCCGCCACTCTCGCTTTCAGAGGACAGAAGACAGAGGACAGAAGACAGACAATTTGTCACGAACCTCCTGAACTTGCCTTCAATCTCTTGCTCGCAATCGCAAATAATCCAAAAAATACCGCACTCCAAACCACATCCCCAACCAAAGCATTGCGTAAAAATGGCAACGCTGTGACATAACAAAAGCTTAAACCACTTATGGTTCTAGGATATAAACTTCCGCTTAGCCACACGCCAAAGTTAGTCCATAACCAAAAACCAAAAGAAATAATCACCACCCAAGCCAAACCATTGATTCGCGAGAATATGCGCGAATACTGCTCGCCTACGAAAGTTATCAACAAAAATCCACTATAAGTAAACAACGTCCATGCGCTAAATATAGGATAACCATACATCAACATTAACGCTGTATCTGTAATAAACAAAGTCACTATCAAAATAAAAAACGCGAGCCAACGCGGAAAATTAGTACCACTATATAAACTCAAACCCAACATCGGAGTAACATTAGGAATATGAGGAAATAACCGTCCTAATACTCCGACTGCGATACAAGCTAAAGCTGTTTTAAACTGTTTTTGTAACATCGATCCCCCCTTGAAAAAGCAATGAATAATTATTGGGCAACATCCTATTGCAACTTCTAATTATCCATCCCATAAAAACTAAAAAACAATAAAAACAGTTTTGCCGCTAGGCAAAACTCATCCATTATTCATTATTAGTTATTCATTACCTTTCTTGGCGTGCCCGACAGGATTCGAACCTGTGACCCTCGGCTTAGAAGGCCGATGCTCTGTCCAACTGAGCTACGGGCACTGAAATACGGCAATGAATAACTAATAATGAACAAGGAATAATTATCCATCCCATCAAAACTAAAAAATAATAAAAACAGTTTTGCCGCTAGGCAAAACCCATCCATTATTCATTATTAATTATTCATCGCTTTTTCATGGGGTGAGCGATGGGGGTCGAACCCACGACAACCGGAATCACAATCCGGGACTCTACCAACTGAGCTACGCTCACCGTTAAACAAAAATGAATAATTATTCATTTTTGTTCTGGTAGGCCGTGTCGGGATCGAACCGACGACCCGCTGATTAAGAGTCAGCTGCTCTGCCAAACTGAGCTAACGGCCTGAGAAATAGCAATGAATAATTCATTGCCTTTTTGGTCGGGGCAGAGGGATTTGAACCCCCGACAGCCTGCTCCCAAAGCAGGTGCGCTACCAGACTGCGCTATGCCCCGACAATAAAACAATTACTTCCAGTTCATCCTTTTCTATGGCTGCTGGCGCAGCAGGCAGAGGGATTTATTCGAAGCATCCCTGCTCCTCACCCCGCTTCGCGGGGCTAGCGGAGCAAAGCTCCGCTGTTCAAAATTGCTCCAGGCAATTTTGTGAACCACCCGACAGCCTGCTCCCAAAGCAGGTGCGCTACCAGACTGCGCTATGCCCCGATAATAAAACAATTACTTCCAATTTATCCATTCCACAATGAAAAACTAACGCCATTCTCAACTTTTGTAGCCGCGGACTTTAGTCCGCGTGAGATGACTAAAAAGTTGAGAATCGCGTTAGCGTTAAATTAATAATTATTGTGTACAGCTGGATTTTATAAAACAAACCCAGAATTGCTTAATTTATACATAAACATTATAAAAGTCGAGGAGAAATGGGGAAGTCAAAGTACATCGAATAAAACAACCGATAGGGATAAATGATCAACCATGCAAATAAAAAATATAATAAAATCAATGGATTGCAATTTTCACCCTTTACAACATCCAAATCGAAGCAACAATTCCATGCAAAAACCGTGCTCCGGGGTTAACGATAGCGCCCAATAAACCAAACGCTAAAAGAGCAATTACTACAAAAAAACCAAATGGAGCTATAAGACTGATTTTGGCTGATAGTTTTTTAGGCAAAATGCCCATCAAGATATGACCGCCGTCTAATGGCGGCAAAGGAAGCAAATTTAAAACAATAAGAAAAATATTAATCGCCATTCCCGCCTGCCCCATATAACTAATTGCTAATGCTCCGGGAAAGTCACGATGTAATAACAAAATCCCTACTTTGGCAATTCCACCCCACAAAATCGCCATAATGAAATTGGCTGCGGGCCCAGCCGCCGCAATTAACGCCATATCGCGCTTAGGATGGCGTAAATTAAAAGCGTTAATAGGCACTGGTTTTGCCCAACCAAAAACAGGACCACCCAACAACAGCAACGCACCAGGAACAATAATCGTTCCCAATAAATCGACGTGCTTTGCGGGATTAAGCGTTAGACGACCTAAAATAAAAGCTGTTTTATCGCCGAATAAACTTGCCACCCAACCATGTGCCACTTCGTGCACAGTAATAGCAAATAATACCGGCAAAGCCCAAACCGCGAACAATTGAACAGGGGTGAGTTCCATTAGTTTAAATACTCGAATAATTTAACTATTTTTTGCACGCCACCAACTTTCCGTACGCATGCTGTTGCAAGGTCAGCTTGAGCGTGACTGACAATTCCCATCATATAAACCACGCCACTTTCAGTTACAATCTTGAGCTGTGCTGAGTTCAATCCTTTTTCAGCCAACAAAGCAGTTTTAACTTTCGTAGTAATCCATGCGTCATTAGCGGTGGCAATATTGGATGATGGATTTTCTATGGTAATCTCATTATAGATTCGAGCTACCTTAGGCACGGTACGCACTATATCTTCCGCGCGGCTTTTTAAATCACTACTTGGAGCTTGCCCAACCAATAAAACCGCACGATCAAAAGCCGCAACCGAAAGATGCGCTTTTTGTTTTAATTCCGCATCATGATCTAACCGCGCTTGAGCACGATAAGCGATATCCTGATCATCTAACATTGTTTTGGCGCTGCGTTGATCATAAATAACCGCACCGCCAACCGCGGCTCCCGCCACAAAAGCCGTGGGCATACATGCAACGGATAATAAAGCTAATAAAACACTTAAAATTATTTTGTTCATTTTCTCGCTCCAAAAAGCTGTGCTTCAATTAGTTCACACAAACAATGAATAATTACTATATGCGTTTCTTGAACTCGCGGCGTAACACGGCATTTTACTCTAAGCTCAACATCCTCAGCATTCAGCTCCTGCGCCATTTTTCCACCATCATTGCCCGTTAAAGCAATCACTCGCAAACCCTTAGCATGTGCAGCAATAATCGCCTTCACTACATTCGCAGAATTGCCGCTAGTCGAAATCGCTAGCAACACATCGCCTTTATTGCCCAATGCCTCAACCTGTTTAGCGAATACATCGGTATAATTATAATCATTGGCAATCGCTGTTACAACAGAAGTACCAGATGACAAAGCAACTGCGGGCAAAGGAGCCCGTTCCAATAAAAAACGATTCATCATTTCCCCGGCGAAATGCTCAGCATCAGCGGCCGAACCACCATTGCCGCAACTCAAAATTTTATGCCCCTCATACAAAGCATTGGCCATAACTTCCCCGGCCTGCGCAATTAACGCAGACAAATCTTCCAACGCCGCTTTTTTCACGGCAATGCTTTCAGTAAAAATTCTTTTAATGTATTCAAGTTTTGACATAACTTTTACCATTTTACCCAAAATGCATTTTTTATCCACTGAATTATTTGTCCATTTTGCGCAACCACATCGAAACGGCACTGAATTTTATCCAATAAATCATTTTGTTGCAGATAATATTGTGCGGCACGAATAATGCGCCGACGTTTGTTTGGAGTTACGCTATTTAATGCATCCCCATATTCTTCTTCCTTGCGATAACGTACTTCAACAAACACCAACATATCCTGATCTTTCATAATCAAATCAATTTCACCCACCTTACAAACATAATTTTTGGTTGTCAATTGCAATCCATGTTGCGTTAGATAATCGCAAACTTCTTTTTCAATCGCTGCACCTATTTGGCGTTTGGTAAAAGACGTTTGCATTAAAAAACTCCGCTTCCCATGCGCTGCCAGTCTAATGAACGATAAATATGATTAAACTGGTCAAGACGCAATTTCCCTGTCGCTCCATCAATAGTTGTAATCTCTCCGCGCGTTAATTTGCCCAAAGACGTTGCTAAGAAATACGCATCAATTCCCAAAGCATAAAATTTTGTATAATTGGCAAAATCTGGCCATAACATAATAATCTGATTGCGAATCGCCTGCAGCTGCGAAGATAACTCTAACGGATTTTTTAAAACCCACGGCATATCACAAAAAAACACCCCATTAATATCCTGATCCAAAATAACATTGGAAGTACCGCTATAAATCGCTGAAGTTGCATATATTGGAATATCATTAGCATAAAAACGCAATAAAGGCACTATTTGGCGCGTAATCGCTGGCTGTGCAATTAAAAATATTGCATCCACGTCCATGCGGTGCGTGATTTCTAATTTTACTTTGGAAGTTTTATGCGTCGGATCGGGGATTTTCGTTCTTACCACATCCAAAGCCTTTTGCGTAAATTGATCAAAATTATCTTGATCATTGTACTCTGCATCCACGATAACATTGCCGCCGCCATTTTCATATTGATGTTGAAACATCTTGGCCAAGCCTTGCCCCCAGGAATTACCAGGCGCCATTATTACTAATTGCCGATGTCGGTCCGCTAAAATTCTATCTGCCGCTTGCAACGCTTCATCCTGCGGCGCTAAACCAAATTGATAAAAATTGGGAACTATTTTAGTTGAATAATTATCTAGAGTATTAAGCGCAATGGTTGGAACAGTAATCGGCAAATCACTTACCGCAGCGACCATGGGTTTAGTCAAGGGGCCAACAATCACGTCGGGATTTTCCCCTACGGCATTTTGATAAATGCTTATGATATTTCCGTCTGCAACATCGGTTACTTTAATATTCAAATCCGCTTGTGTTTGCTGTTTATCGTAATAGTAAGCAGCTAAAAAACCATTATGAATTGCCTGACTTTCGTTGGCGAGTTTGCCATGCAACGGCAGCAACAAAGTTATATTGCGCGTCGTTTCGGGTATAGATTTATTCACCACAACTGCTTTATGCGGCACAACACATCCTGACAATAACAATGACAAGACAGCTGGAAAAACCCAGCGATAAACTTTGTTTTTCATAGATAATTGCCTGTTTTTTTGCTCTGTTTTTTATAAGTCATTGATTATATTAAGCTTTTTATTTGCATGGTATCATTTTTTCGTCATTTTTCGTCATGCGGAAAATGGAATATTTTCGACTGCGTCGAAAATATGTAAAGATATATTACTATGCATACTAAATACACACAAATCATCTCCTTTACCTTTCACAAAAGAACGGCATAATCTTTTACTATTATGCAAAAAAAACCTACCGGGATTTTATATATAGTCGCCACCCCGATTGGCAATCTTGCCGATATAACGCTGCGTGCTTTAGAAATTCTAAAAAGCGTTGATTTAATTGCCGCTGAAGATACCAGACACAGTAAAATCCTCTTGCAACATTATGCAATTTCCACCAAGATGATCGCGCTTCACGATTACAACGAAAGCGACAAAAGCCTGAAATTATTGGAATTTTTACTTAACGGGAAAAATATCGCGCTAATTTCTGACGCGGGAACGCCACTAATTAGCGACCCAGGTTATCACTTAATCAACACCATAAAACCTCACGCAGCAGTTATGCCCATCCCCGGACCATGCGCTTTAATTGCTGCTTTAAGTGCATCGGGGTTGCCAACCAATCAATTTATTTTCGCGGGCTTTCCGCCGATAAAAACCCATGAACGCGAGGGTTTTTTACAATCCTTTATCAATGAAACACGCACGGTGGTTCTCTATGAAGCACCGCATCGAATTTTAGATTTAATTACCGCTATGCAAAAAAACTTGGGCGAAAATCGTTTTATAGTGCTGGCTAAAGAATTAACTAAAACCTTTGAAACTATTTCTTGTGGCACAATTAACGCAATACAAAAATGGCTCACTGAAAACATAAAAAAACAAAAAGGAGAATTTGTCGTATTGATTAAAGGCGTTGAAGAACCGATCGCTATTTCTGATGTTGAAATATATAGAATTCTAAAAATTTTACTAACCAAACTTTCGACCAAAGATGCTTCAGCATTAGCCGCCAAAATTACCGGCAAAAGCAAGCATGAGATTTACCAAAAGGCAGTTAATTTACCTAAAATATAGAAATATTGTATTTCTATTCAGACTCACGGCTGACAGTTGGATATCGGTGGTCCCATTTTTTGCCAAAGGCTTCAAGATTATCTTTGGCTTCATCGGCAGTAGCAGCGCTATAAATAGCTTTTAAATTTTGTGCCAATTCCTTACGCTCTTTATAACTCACATACTTCAGCGAATTTCTAATCATGTGAATTGTATTCATTGCTTTTATACGTCAATTCCAGTAATTTTTTTAATCATTTCTGTCGCCATTCCTTCCCGTTTCATTTTTTGCGCAGTTTCGAGCGTCGCTTCTTCAACTCCAAGTTTCCTGACTTCGGAATGTCTCCAGTTGTAAATTTCATTTAATTAATAAAAACAACAATTTTTTTTGTATTTTTTTCTTGACATGTAGCGCCTCGTAGC